>Ga0265298_10010081_pt1 | contig 11204 bp, 22 predicted proteins | sample AusTroGonzalo_MG_3_FD_193486 | JGI IMG/M metagenome (GOLD analysis project Ga0265298, IMG submission 193486) | Bovine rumen microbial communities from tropical cattle in Woodstock, Queensland, Australia - Gonzalo_01 | ecosystem: Host-associated > Mammals > Digestive system > Stomach > Rumen ...
CCAACTTTTATCTAATTTTTCAATTCTTGCAACGTCATCTTTAGATCCTTGCATATATGCAAGATTCGCCAGATCTGTAACTACATCATCCATAGGATTAACGTCAACAGGGTCACCGTCTTCATCTCGCCATATTTCATCACAGACTTCAGCTTCTATTTCCATGCAGTATGTATACCTATTATCAATGGATTTATAATATTCTTTTTTAATTATTTTTGCCATATTTCTTAATTCATCAGGAAATACTTTTTCGTCTCTGAATTTTAATAAGTATTCTATTATGGCGCGATAACTATCCCATGGATCTTCATCTATCCATTCTTCAAAACCAGTAATTACAGGAGCTTCAGCTAAGTCGTCATCGAATATACTTTCTAATAGTGTTTTCATTTTTTAAGCATGCATTTAATTATGTTTTCACTTATATTTTTCGGCAACATGTAGAATTTAATATCTTTTGCACCATTATCTATATAGTATTTTTGCATGGATTTTAAATATTCACTCCACGCAGATTCTACAGTAACATCTCGCCCCCATATATTAAAAATCCATTCGTAATTGCGTGGCGCCCAACTATTCCGTCCAAATAAAGATCCTATCAAAAGACAATCTTTATAAGTATCATTAAGACCGTCATAAAAATTGTGCATAAATATAAAGTTGTAGCTAACTTTTCTAAAATCATGTTTATTATAATACACAACGATATTTTTAGAAAGATCTATATTTTTCTTTTTTAATTGATCAAATGTGTATTCTTTTCCAGCATTAACGATTGCTTCCATTCTATCCAATATATCGGCTACACTTTTAAGAGATTGAAAAGTTTTACTATCAAAATTCTTCGATATTTTTTCAACATCTAATTCCTTTGTTGCCAGGTCATCATCAAACAAACTTTCTTTAAGACTCTTCATAATACTTCTATATTCATATTAGGATGGTTCTCTCCTATTTTTATTGTTTTATCTTCTATTTTTATAGTCCAAATTATTTCATTTTGATACATCTCCCAATCAATCACATCTCCGATCACATCAATACCTAGCACACAATCACAACGAAAATGTACTTTTTTGCCTTTAATAGAATTGGCTAAATATGTTTTAATAGGTTCCAACTTATATAAATAATCACACAATTTATTGTATATTTTATTGTAAAATTTTAATTTATGAATCAGTTTATAACAGCTTTTGATGTAGAAACCACAGGACTCAGCCAGAAGGATGATTTTATAATCCAGTTGTCTGCTATTAAATTCAAAAAGTTTACATTCGAAGTAGTCAAAGAATTAAACTATTATATCAAACCATGTATTGAATACGTTATTAGCGATGGTGCGTTCAAGGCACATGGATTGACAAAGGAGTTTATTGATGAACATGGAGTATCATTGAAATCTATTGCTCCTGAATTTCTTGAAATGTTGGAGGATTCGGATTACCTCACATTTAATGGAAACAGATTTGATGTGAACATACTTTATAAAGATCTGCAAATGGTTGGGTACGAATTCCCAATGGCAGAAAAGATCTTTTATGATTCGTATGGGATGGAAGTGAGACTTGCACCTAGAAACTTATCTACAGTTTATACAAAATATACAGGGAAGATTCTCGAAAACGCACATAATTCACTCAGTGATGTTCAAGCCACCATAGAGGTATTTAAGGCACAGTTTGAGAGTGTAGAAGACGATATTGACGAGTGGCCTGAAAATAAACTTTATTCCCCAGAAGGATCAATTAGAAATATTGCTTCATCTGGAGAGTCCGAACGAATTGTATTCTGCACAGGTAAGTATAAAGATGTAGAGTTTATGGAAGTTTGTAAAAAAGACCCTCAGTATATCTCTTGGTTTAAAGACAAAGTTGCAAGTCCTTATACTTGGAGACTATTATCTAAGTATTACAAGGAACACAGAAATGACTAATGAAGAACGACTTAAAATTGCAAAATGGGACGTAAAAGTAGCAAAATCTGTTGCAGGACGCAAAAATATGTCACCAAAGAAAAGAGAATGGACAGTTAAATTGAACAAAGCAAATAGAAAATTAAAAATAGCAAAAAATAAAGTAAAATAATATGTATTACGAAATTGGTGTTTTGGATTCGTTTACTCATGACGAGATACACAAGTACGTGACTGAAGCTAAAATGTATAAGCAGAAAGTAGTTGATAATGTATCATCTCTCATTCATAGGATTCACGGAGATGATGTCATTATTGCTTGGAATGAAATGGAAGGAGATATGCCCAAAGATGTAGACAGTATTATTCCAGATGTAAAAGAAGACAAACTAAATTACATCAAGTAATTCAATATATTATCATAAGTTTAACCTTTTAAAACAATTTTATTTTGAAGAAAAACAATTTGAATGAGTCTGTTCCGGGTGATCAGTTCGAGTGGCCCGAATTTGCAGACGAAAAGGCGCGGATCAAGAATTATTCAAAGCGATTCGCGAAGAAAACAGTTCTGGAGGGATTCCAGGAAGTCTACGGTGTAGATTTGAGTTCAGTCTCAGAGAAGGCAAACGAATTGCCAGGAGAGTATTCAATCGGAGATCTTATTAAGACAAAGATTCTTGGTGTGACCAAGGATACTGTTCGTTTCGACGACATCAACTACAAAGGTACTGTCGCTTGCTCAATGAATCTTTTTAAGTACAGAAATCTAAGGAACGGATCTGATCAAGAGATCTATGCGGTTGTTACCGATCGAAAGAAAGACCGGATTACTATCGATCCTATCACCCCGATGACTGAAAAATGGATTAAGGATGTTGTGTCTGACCCCGTGTCACAGAATGTGATTGGTGATCCTCAGTCTATCCTTGTAAAGAACTTGCAGTTGACCACAGGAGGATTTACTGGTAAGGCTGTTATTCCGTCCACCTCTGAGTTTGTTGGAGATGAAGTGACTGTTGATGCTTTCATTCCCGGTAGCCAGATTGTAATGAACATCACAGATGATTTTGAACAGTTCATTGGAACCAATGTTCGAGCTTTTGTGGTGAATTATATTCCTCGCGGGGATGACATGTCCTTGATTTGTTCTGTAAAGAACAGGCTGATCTTTGAAGGTCAGTGTTCGATGATTGAAATGTTCAATCGGTGGTGTGAGGATTCACCAAAGTGGAAAGAGTATCACAAGGCCATCCACGGTGGAAAGGTTACTGGTGTGATCAATTCGAGTAAGAAGTGTGGTGTGTTTGTTGAAGTTCCCGATTTGAAGATTACTGGTATGGTTAAAGTCGACCAAGATCAGTTAGTGAATTTCAAGCCCGGTGATGATGTTGCAGTAAGGGTTGATTCCTTTGAAGAAGATGTTTACTACAACAAGGATGTCCAGCAGATTCAGCACGTTGAACCATACGTGATTGAAGATGGAGTGCTTCGTAAGTGTAACATCAAACCGATCCTGGTCTTTGCCTAAAAGACTCGACTCTAACAAAAAAGGTCTTCAAAAGAAGACCTTTTATTTTTTATTAAGTGTTATACAAACTACTCCAAATATACTTTCTAATAAAGTTTTCATATTTCATTCCCTTCATCGTCAACAAAAACGAAATCTATATTATTAAACTTAAATTTAACACTAAATGTACCGCTTTCCCGGACTGTTTTCGAATAATCAAAATTCAGACCATCCATTCCATCAACCAAACAATCGAAGTATTTAATTCTTGCACGAACTCTTCCAATTTCATCCATAAGTTCAATATAGAGAACGTCTTCATTCGGATAGTTTAAATGTTTACAGTACTTCCAAAATATCGTCTCATATAACAAAAAGTAATTATAAAAGCCAACATTGAACCTAAATGTAATTGTAAATTCTTTTTCAATAATAGATAAAGGGTTTGCTGTGGATTTATATGTATTTGTTCTCGACGGTTCTATATTTTGTTTGGTGTTTGTTGGGTTAATAGGATTATATGAATGCTGAGCCTGATCTGTTGTTAAATCTGATATTCCTGGAATACTCACTCCTTGAATACTTTCATTGAGATAATCTATAGGAGTAGTTAATACACCGGCATTTTGTTGTAAGATTTTTGCATATTTTTTACTTAACTTTTCTGGAATAAAATCCTTGGGAAAAGCAAATCTAAATAAATCATATCTAGGTGATAGAGATAACATGGACATTAAATATATTTAATAAATAATCAAAATCGATATGTCGGATCTTCAAGAACTCAAACGAAGACATTATAATGTAAAACAATCTATTGACGAATACATAATTAAAGATCGATATCCTGAACAAAAACTAAAAGAGTATCATGAAATCGTTAAGGAACTGGAGAAAGCTGGTATAAATGTAAATGATCGTGGCCGATATTTGTTGAAGGCTTTAGAGATGGAAAAAGAAAGGAGTCATCCGGTGCCCAAAGAACCCGAGCCACCACAAGATTCTATATATAGAATTACAGTAGCATGGACATCCAAACCCTCACATGAACCAGACAGCACCGTCCAGATCATCGATGATTATCTTTTACAGAATAAAGCACGTCCTATTGAAAATGAAGACACAGACTTCGATGATTATATCGAACATATGAGAGTATATGAATGGGTTGGTGATGATAAAGAATTTACAATTTTAAGGAGATCGGCAAACTATATATTAGATACATTTGCAAAAAATTCATACGAAAAATTCAATATTAGTGTATTTGGAAATAAAAAAATACAATAATTTTTATATATTTATACTACAAAACACTAAAGATCTTGTCGTCTCTTGTTAAATATATACATAACAGACAAACACACACTGATATGAACACCGAGATGACCTTCCCTCACACCTACGAAAGCGGCATTACCCTCCTTAGGATCACTAACAACGGGGCGCTCTTGATCACCGACGGAATCAACGTTGCTTACATCATCTCTAACTACATCCGGGAAGACGGAACCCTGACTGCTTGTGGGATGAAGGCGCTGTTGGAGTCTGATAAGACCTTAGAACAGTACGAAGAGGAAAACCGGCAGTGGAAGGAGAAGGTCGAGCGCGAACGCAAGGAACGCGAAGAAGCCTGGAAGAAACAGAAGGAAGAAGGTTCCAAATTGATCACCTTCGAACTCGAACAGGGAATCCTGATGAGCGCAAGTGCGAACGCTTACAAGTATGTCTGTGGTCGCGGTCTTGATATGTACAGGAGACCTTGCAACCGTTACGATTACATTCCCAAGTCTCTTGCAACAGTGGAGAGGAAGAACTGCAAGGTCTATGTCACTCTTCCGAAGTGGTTGGCTGAGAAACATGCGTACATCTTTAAAATGAACTAATGTGGAGCAGAAAGTTTTAAGTGAGTAGCCGAAGTCATTAAAGATTCAGCTGCTGTTTAATAAATAAATTTATGAGTAAGATTTACAAAGATATCTCCGAAAAGGAAAAGACGCGATTGGTTCTCCAGTATGAACCGCTTATGAACAAACTCACAAAGCAGTATGTGTCTAAAGTACACATTGATTGGGATAGTGTAAAAAGCATGGCATATGAAGGGTTTGTGATAGCCATGTCTAATTACGATGATGAACGTAGTAAGCTGAGTTTCAAACAGTTTGCTGGTTGGAGTATTCGTAACAACATTCTAAGTAGTCTCGATAAAGAACTCCGAACAGTATCTATGTCCGCTTACGCTCAAAAGAAAGCACAAGAGCATGGGGAATCGTCATTTAACAGTGTTTCGTTAAGTGTTATCTCTGGCGACGATGCGGATATCGATGACAAATCGGCAGGCAAAGAATTCAAATATGGTGTTTACGAACGTGACAAGTTCTCAGATGGAGACACGTTTGAATATCTTTATAGCCGTCTTGAGGACAAGTTCTCTGAAAGAGATTGTGAGATCTTTTATAAGAGTTTTGGATTGAAAGGACACGACGAAGAAAAAGGCAAAGACATTGCAAAAGAGATGGGCATTAGTGAAGGACTAGTGTCTCAGAAAATTAAAAAGATTATAACGTTTATCAAAAACGACAATGATCTCCTCGAAATGATGACAAACTTAATTGCTTAATATTATGAACGAAAAACTGAAAACTCTGCTTATTGATTATGTTATTTACAATATGATTGCAGACGAGAAAATCAATTTCATGGATTATCTCTGCGATGTAATGAATTACAGCCTTGCAGACGCATCGATTTTATATATGATGGTTATTAATTGTGATGAAGATTAGGGTAGGAACAAAGAATGATTTTATTAAGGCTTTTCGAAGAGGATCTCGAGAGGCTGAAATAGAATTATATGGACATCCCATTCAACACAAAAGAACTCATAGAAATAAAAAAACATATAATAGAAAGATCAAACATAAATTAAATGACTCTAATCAATATTTTTAATCATGCCTATTTTTGATGATAATACCCCAAAAGAATCCACCGATGAAGTGCAGTATCAGTACTTAGATTCCGGTGTTGAAACGCTTGTGCAGAACTATTATGATGACCTTGTGTGGGTTAATTCTTGGAAGCCAGAATTGACTATTAAGGATCTCCATAAAATTAGTATTATAACCTTGCAATATATCTGGAAACACCTTGGAAAAAAGATTCCTGCCAATCATAGGCGTGTAATCGATGAAAGAGATAATTTATTAAATTTTAATTCGAAATGATTTTGTTAGATCTCATACTTGGAGCGATCATTTTGATAGCGTTTGGATTGTTCATGGATTGGACAATCGTACTGGTTTGGTTTTACAGACGCACAGGGTTATCTTTAAAGGAAACTCTTATTACGGGAAGTATGTTCTGGTGGGACATAACATTTACAGATAGATATAAATATCTCTGAACAATTTCATAAATATATTCATGAGTGTATTTGACAATCATTTTGCTGAGCTCACCGACGATGTTCTTACTGAACTGGGAGGTATGAAAATTTTCTGGGGCAGTCCTTTTAACTGGGATGAACAAAAAGGCGCCAGTAAGCAATCTATAAAAGAACATACATGTTGGGAATTTTGCATAACGACGGATTCGACAGAATTGTGTGGTACTCTTTATTATTTCCCAACCGAATTTAACGGATATGTAACAGAGTTCGCTCGACGAGGAGTGACCCCGAAAAATAAAGTGATTGGTTGGGATGATCAGTATCTATCGAGTTGGATAATGACTGCTAATGCAAAATGTAGGCTCGACTTAGAACACGCTATAATGAAATTAAAAAATCACTTAAATAAATAAGTATATGATCGCTGGTATTATTTTTACTCTTCTTTTTGCTGCTTGTTTTTTTACAATTTTTATTCTTTTTGAATATCTGGAAAAGAATGCGATTAAGTCGTTAGTGGTATTAATGGTCACTTTTTTGACATTGGGTGGAATTTGTATGCACCATTTTTCAATCGATAATATTGAACAGGCTCATCAAGAACAGACTTATAATATAGAATATTTTGGTATCGAATATGACTCACTCTACGTGATTCATAATGGTGTTAAAGATAGCACAATTACATTCAAGATTGTAGAATATGATTTTGATTGATCTTACTTAAAAGATATCAAAATTGTTTTCTTTTTAAATAATGATTTAAATATTGATAGAATATCAAAAGAGAGGCAAAATTTAGTTTTTGCCTCTTTTAATGTTACGAATAAGTCTTTTATTGACGATATTTCGTTTATTATAAGGATCTTCTGATCCAGATTGACCACATGAGTCCGAACTTTTTCCTTCCATGTTATTTTATAAACAGTTTAGAGATTGAACCAAAAACAGCATATATTAACTGGATATACCATTTTTTTGGGTAATTTAAATCCACGTCTTTTGTGCGATCTTTCCACCAACCCATTTTATAACAAAAATTATGTAATGCCCATTCGTTGGATAATGCACAATTACTATAATTCATTAATACAGAATTGTACGGATATTCGAATCTAAGTTCATTTAAAAACGGGGTAAATGTCTTTTTAGATACTTTATACGAATCATACACTTTTATATTTGAATCATATATACTGTATGTTATATCGTACTGTTCGTTGTATTCCATAAATAAAATTAGGTCTTTTAATATATAATAGTATGAGAAACTCTTATAATAAAGTTGTGGTTATCGGTGATATTCATGGTAGGACTCAATGGAAGGATATTGTCGAATCAAATTCGGATCCGATCTGTTTGTGTTCTTAGGTGACTATGTATCATCTCATGATAGGATTTCTGGAAAAGAACAACTTAGTAATCTTTTCGATATTCTTCAATATAAAGAAGATAATCCAGATAGAGTTGTTCTTTTAAGAGGCAATCACGACCTTCAACACCTTGGTTATTATTGGGCAGAATGTAGTGGGTTTTTTAGGGAAGTTGAACAAGAACTATCTAAGATAGATGTACGGGAACGATATTTACGAGACACCCAATGGGTTTATGTTTATAACGATATTGTTTTCTCTCACGCTGGTATTACTGAACGGTGGTTCAAAGATTCAGGAGTAGATACTGTAGAAGACATCAATAATCTCGAACCTAATGAACTGTTTGGATTTCGTCCATGTAAGTTCTCAGATTACTATGGTATCTCTGAGACCCAAGGACCTACTTGGATTCGTCCACAGACACTTATTGAATATGCATTGCCTGGTTGGATTCAAGTGGTTGGACATACGCCTGTAAGATGTATATGTAACATCAAAGACGAGATTAAAGAACACGACCCGGATAACTATACAGGCGAGGAACCGAATATCTGGCTCTGTGATTGCTTGCCTAATGAATATTTAATTATAGAAAACGGAGAATTTAAATCAGAAAAATTATGACAGAAAGTAAAATCAATGCAAACGAACGACCGTTGACGGAGATTGAAAAGCTCACTATGACTGCAAAGGTAAAAGATGGCATGACGCGAGAGGAGTGGCTTCGACATGCTGTAGAAGAGTTGGATGTACAGTTATTTGAAGGAGATCTGGATATTCTCAATCATGGATATCAGATTGGTTCTGGCAAATGTGGTGGACAGAAACTTACTGAATGTGTTCAGCCATTTGATGGAGAAGATGTGACGCTCGAGGATTTCTTCCCGACGACCATATCAGTATCTTATAGTATTAAGGACCCGGTTGTTATGTTGGGCGCCCTTGCTCTTGAATGTATTCATGCGTTCTTTAATGAATCGAAAGCTAGTACAAAACGATTCAAAGCGTTGGCGCAGAAATACTATTTCGATAAACCATATAATAGTTATCATCCGACTCCGTATCTAACCAATATCCTCGAAGAGGTTTATAAGAGACTCGTTAAACAGTGGGGTGCTTATCCGGGCAAGGCTGTTGTGTTCCATAAAGAAGAACGCGAGCGCACAAGCAATGTTATCACATTTACTTGTCCTAGTTGTGGATGGTCATGTAAAGTCAATAAGAAGGTATATGAAAAGTATGGAGAAAAAGGACCAGTCTGTCCTTGTGGTGTACACTTGGCGGCAGATGGAAATGAAGCAGACGCAGACGAATGAAAGACAGGAAACCAAAATTACCAAAAATAACCATCCCAAAAACAGATCTAAAATCATTTCTATTAAAGGATCTTCATATTGATCCATATTGGAATGATATATTAGTCGGTCCAGATAGAAATAAAAGACTAACCAAAAAAAAGGAGACTTAACAGTCTCCTTTGTCTATTATTTATACATGAAAAGTTTGAAAGAAAGTCTATTCGATGATGATTTAGCTCAAAAAGATCTGCTGGGTGGAGATGGATTTAAAAAGTTTCTTAGTAACCCTGAGGTTCTTGGTCTTATTTTCCAATATTGGGATTCTGGCGAAGATAATGATGAGTTATATTTCACCGGAGACTGGGAAACTTATAAACCGTATGTCGACATCATCATAAAAGAAATGGACAAAATAAATAAGAGAAATCTTACTTGGTTATATTATGCCCCCTGGATGGTAGAACCATCCGATACTGATATATTTGAAGCTGATTTTAATACGGCGATAGGTGGTGTGAAAGATCTCGCAAAAAGAAAAGGAACCATCAGCGATGGCCTATATATGTATAAAAGAAAAGGAAATATTATACCAGATGGTCAGTTAAAAAATTTTATAGAAAATTACAAACAGTCCAATTGGAGTCTTGATTGGGATGGATATATACTTTGGACAGATCTTGACACAATCATTGTTTTTGGATTTCCAAAAGGAATGAATAAGAATATATTAAAAGCATTCGGAATAATATGAAAACATTAGTAGAAAGTATATTCGATGATGATCTTGTTGAGAAGAATCCAGATCTATATAGTTTAAAAAGGGATTTCATGTTTGATGGTCAATTGATTTCGAGATCTCGAGTTGTTGCTGTCGACGGAGAGTTCTCTCATAAACCTAATTATCTTGGAGCAATTGATTGGAAGCTTCTTAAAAAGAAACTTGCTGATCTCAAAGCCATAGATTATGACTTAGGGAAATATCCCTATTATAACAGTGGTCCCTCGTATATGAGAACAAGAGACTCCGTTGAGAAAACGGAAATGGTTGCAAGGTATATTCTAAATATGCCTTTAAAAAACAAATTAATGAAAAGCAGCTATAATAGTTGGGTTAGAGATGAAATGGAAGATAAATTAAATGTATTTATAGATAATCTCAACTTGTACAAATTCGACGTTTTTATATCCGAAAATCTTTATTATATTCAAGTAAGACTATTAGCAAACAACGCAAATTCTAATAGATCAGAAGAAGTAATAAGATGGGATTTTGCATATCTTCAATAAAAAACAAATGAAAACATTAGTAGAAAGCATATTACAATCTAAAGAACCACAAATCGTTTCTGAAAGTATATTCGATGATGATCTTGCATCGTCTAAACCAGTATCGCTATACGACCTGTTTGGAAAACACATTAAAAAATTCCAACACACATGGGGTGGAGGTCTCGGTTGGACTCATTTTTATAATCAAGGTGCTGTCGTTCGCGAATGGAAGAAAGAAGGGAGACCTGAGTTGAGTGGTGGGTTTGCAAAAACAACATTCCCATCAGACTTACAAAAATTCATCGCTGTTATACTCAATAATACGATTGTGTTTAAAGATGAATTATTTAAATTATCAGACGGGATAATAGATGATGAATTTTTAAATACCAGATTAAAAAAAGCAGATATTATTTGGCCAAAAGATACTATGTGGGGT
>Ga0265298_10010082_pt1 | contig 11203 bp, 6 predicted proteins | sample AusTroGonzalo_MG_3_FD_193486 | JGI IMG/M metagenome (GOLD analysis project Ga0265298, IMG submission 193486) | Bovine rumen microbial communities from tropical cattle in Woodstock, Queensland, Australia - Gonzalo_01 | ecosystem: Host-associated > Mammals > Digestive system > Stomach > Rumen ...
TCCTCCCAGTAGCTGACGTCTTCGTACTCCAGCTGCTCGACAGGAGCACCCGTGATAATCATGCCGTCATACTTCTCGTTGCGCATCTGCTCGAAGTCACGATAGAACATCATCATGTGTTCGATGGGCGTATTCTTGGGCGTATGACTCTTCAGCTTCATGAAGCTCACCTCCAGCTGCAAGGGCGTATTCGACAAGAGGCGGATAAGGTCCGTCTCCGTCGTAATCTTCAGCGGCATGAGGTTGAGGATGGCAATCTTCAGCGGTCGGATATCCTGCATGTGGGCACGCGAGTCGTCCATCACGAAGATGTTCTCGTGCTTCAGCAGTTCTATGGCAGGTAATCTATCTGGTAATCTTAAAGGCATAATTCTTCAACTCTTTACTCTACTCTCAGCACGCATACTGAGACATTATCAAAGCCACCAGCGGCGATGGCTTCCTCACAAAGGGTATTGGCCGTAGCACCTTCTACCAGCATCTGGCGGATAATCTCGTCAGGCACCATATCGTTCAGACCATCTGAGCAGAGCACATAGGTGTCGCCAGGCAGGAAGTCGGACGTGAACTCTATCATATCGATATAGGTCTCCTTACAACCAGCACCGATACAGTTGGTGATGTAGTTGGAGTGTTTCTTCTCGCCCTCTTCGTTAATCAGCGAATGGTCGGTGGTGAGCTGCTCCAAGTGGCCGTCGCGCAGACGATAGAGACGGCTGTCGCCACAGTTCATCCAGAAATAGCGCTCGCCATAGTACAACAGAGCCACCAGCGTGGTACCCATGTTGGCCTGCTCCTTGTTAGAACGGCCACGCGCATTGACGGTCTGGTGAATAGACTGCAGCCAGTCGTTCATGGCCTCTTCCAGTTCGCCGGAAGTGAGACCCTTCGGCAGGTCGTTGACGTAGAACTTCAGATTCTCCATGACCATCTCGCTGGCTACCTCGCCAGCATTATGGCCACCCATGCCGTCAGCCACACCCACCACGAAGCGGTCGAGATTGTCGGGTGCCAACACGGTCTGATAGATATCGCTTCTGACATACTTGTCGAAAGCCAGTATCATATCTTCATTATTACTTCTTACATTGCCCACACGACTGGCGGCTGTCAATATAATCCTTCTCATGTATGCTTCTCTTTATTAACTGATACTTACCTGTAAATTAATATTTGCCAGCGTCACGATATCGCCCGACTTCAAGGACATCGGTACGTCAGGCAGCAAATCACGCTGGTTGAGCTTTGTGCCGTTCGAGGAATGCTTGTCGATGATGCACCACCCAGTGTCTGGCTTATAAATCAGCTGGGCATGCATTCCGGAGATATACATGTTGTCGACGAACAACGACGAATATGGTCCTTGCTTACGACCAATCACGGCACCATTGACACCCACCATGCGGATGTCGAGCGTAGGATTGTAGAGCGTCAGCGTGGGTATACCACTCATCACTGGCATATCGTGACCCTCAGGCTTTCGCTGAGACTGCTGCAAGTCGTTCACAAGAGAAATGGCAAGGTCGTTGGCGCGTACTGACACAGACACCTGACGAGAGATCTGCATCTTCTGCTGAACCTCCTCGGCACTGGCCATCAGTCCGCCACACTGTGTGCAGCGACGCCCCATGCCTACTCTACCGCAATTGCTGCAGTAGACCAATTCTTGTCCGCACTGATCACAAAAGTGCGAGTACTCCTCTATCTCTTCTCTGCAACTTGGACAAATTATCATAGCGTTTCTTTAATATCTTCTGGCATTATCAACTGGTAGGTCTCCTGTGTGACGGCATCAGGTGGCAGGTTGCTCACCCTCATAGACAACTGCTGGATGGTAGCATCGAGCACGTTGCGCATCTCACGGGCATTACCAAACGACTCATTCTTATTGATGACCATACGGCAGATGAGATCCATCAGCTTGAACTCAGCCTCAGGCGACAGCTTGTAGTTGTCCTTCGAGGCCATCTTCTTGTAGATAGCCAACAGCTCATCCTCGTTATAGTCATCGATATGCATCTTGTGTGTGAAGCGGCTGGCCAATCCTGGGTTGACGTTCAGGAAGGTCTCCATCTCGTCCTTGTAACCGGCGGCGATGACCACGAACTTGCCGCGGTCGTCCTCCATGCGCTTCATCAGCGTATCGATAGCCTCCTTGCCGTACATGTCGTTGTCTGCCGACAGCGTGTAGGCCTCATCGATAAACAGGATACCACCCATCGCCTTGTCACACATGTTGTTGACAATCTTAGGTGTCTCACCCATATACTTACCGACAAGCGTAGCACGGCTGGCCTCCAGAACACGGCTGGTGGGCAGGATATCCATAGCCTGCAGTATCTCACCCATCTTGCGGGCCACACTGGTCTTACCCGTACCAGGATTACCCGTAAGGATGAAGTTCATAGACATCTGCTGGACGCTGCCCGCACCCATAGCGGCACGCTGCTTCATGAACATGCTCTGAACAGCCAGACGGCGTATCATGTTCTTCACAGAGCGCATGCCGATGAACTCGTCGAGCTCGTTGAGTACCTCGTCGAGCGGACGTGCCTTGGCTGCTGCCTCGATGGCGAGGTCGGCAGAGGTGATGCGGAACATATCCTCTTCCTTGAAGTCGCGCGTACCCATAATGGTAATGAGGCGCTGGCTCTGCTTCTCGATAGCCTGGTCGAAGATGCGGCGTGCCTCACGGGCGTTGCCGAAGTTCTTGTCACGACGCAGGTAGAGCTGCTCGAACTGACGATGGATGGTACCCTTCGTCTCCTCGTCGACAGTGAAGTTCTTGCCCTTGGCGAGGTTGAGGAATATCTGCGTCAGCTCGTCTGGCGTATAGTCTTCGAAATGGATGGTCTGCGTGAAGCGGCTCTTCAAACCTGGGTTCGTATCGATGAAGTCGTGCATGTTGTCCGTATAGCCGGCAACGATACAGATGAACTTGCCACGATCGTCCTCCAAACGCTTCAACAGCGTGTCGATAGCCTCAGCACCAAACGAATCCTGGTCGTTGGACTTCAGCGTGTAGGCCTCGTCGATGAAGAGGACGCCACCCATAGCGGAGTCTATCAGCTGGTTGGTCTTGATAGCCGTCTGACCAGCGAAGCCTGCCACCAGTTTCGAGCGGTCGGCCTCAATCAGCTGGCCACGCGACAGGATGCCCAGCGAGCGGAAGACATCGGCCATGATGCGGGCCACCGTGGTCTTACCAGTACCAGGATTACCCGTAAAGACGTAGTGCTTGCCCTGGAACGTATTGGTCTCGCCACGACGTATCTGCAGGTTGAGGAATGCTGCGAGATTGCTGATTTCCTTCTTGACAGATGCCAAGCCCACCATACCGTCGAGCTTCGACAGACACTGGGTGTAGTCGACGGCCTGCGGAGCATTGTAGGGAATATCCTTGACGTCAATCATCATCAGCTGCTCGTTAGAGAGCGTCGAGATGTCGACATTCTGCAAGCGCTCAGCCTGCTTGGCGCATATCTTGTCGAAGAGCTGGCGCATGGTACGTCCGTTGGCGAAGTCCTTGTCGCGCGAGTTGTACAACTCGGTGACCATCTTCTGCGTCAACTCCTGAGCCTCCTGCGTGAACTGGTACTTCTTCTCCTTGGCGAAGACCATCATAATCTGGAACAGCTGATCTGGGTTGTAGTCGTCGATGTTGAGGAAGTAGCTGAAGCGACTGCGCACACCCGGGTTGATGCGGAACAGGTTCTCCATCTCCTGACGGTAACCTGCTGCGATAACCACGAACTTGCCGCGGTCGTCCTCCATACGCTTCATCAACTGCTCCAAAGCCTGCGTACCCTGCTGGTCCTTGTCGCCACCACTGCTCACAGGAGCAAGCGTGTAGGCCTCGTCGACAAACAGGATGCCACCCATAGCCTTGTCGCACAGGCGGTCGACCACCTTGGGTGTCTCGCCCTGATAGGGGCTCACCATCTTCGAGCGGTCTACCTCGACAACATGTCCGCTGTCCAGATAGCCTATCGACTCCAGAATCTCGCCCAGCTTACGGGCAATGGTGGTCTTACCAGTACCAGGATTACCCGTCAGCACGATATGGATGCCGACCTTCTCCTGTTCACCAAGTCCGCGTTGTGCGCGCTGTATATTATTATGTACGGTAAAGGCGATTTCCTTGACAGCCTTCTTGACTTCGTCCATACCGATATAGCGGTCGAGGTCGCTGAGGATATCCTCCAGGCTACGCTCTTCAGGAACAAAGGCCTTGATGTCGTAATCCTCTACCATCGAAGCCATAGAGCCGCGACTGATGAACGAGGTAAAGATGTCCTCTGCCGTCTTGATGGCGAGATGCGCATAGCCGAAGGTGTCGTCCTTGATTTTCAGCTGATACTGGAAAAGGCGCAACAGCTTATTGTTAGCCGCTGGAGAGAAGGCATTGATACCATACTTGACACGCAATCCCATCTTACAGATGTCACACAGCTCCTGATAACCTGGTGTCGGCAGACGGAAGGTGTACTTGAAACGGTTCTGCGCTGCAGGGTTAGCAGCCAGGAAGTCGTCCAAGCCCTTGGGGAGACCAGCCATCACGACGATGGGGTCTTCGTCCCATTTGTCCATCTCGACAAACAGCTTATCCAACGGATTGACCTGATTGGAATAGCGGTCGGGCAGCAGCTTCTGGACATTATCGAAGAAGAGGATGCCACCTTTGGCGTTTTCCACGTTCTCCTCCCACTTTTCCACAAAGCGCTGGTAGTCGACGGCATCGACCATCGTCAACTTGGGCTTCTGTATGATTTTATGCTGATGGAAATAGTCTCGTATCACCTCTGCCAGGGCGGTCTTACCAGTACCCGTCTCACCAATAATGATGGTATTCACGCTGAGACGGACATTCACCACGTCTCTGCGCGAATGGAGATAGGTATAGGTGTCGACAACGGTCTTCAGCTGCTGCTTTACGTTGTCGAGGCCGACCAGACGGTCAAGAATGTTCTGCGACACCAGCGGGTGTCCACACCATTTACAGAACTTGGCTATCGAGCGGTTTTCCTTTTGACAATGCTCACAAACCATATTTATTCAACGTCCTTTTGTAATTGTTCAATGACTTTATTTGGAGAAAGACTAATCTTGTCTTTTTCTGGAATCTTGTAGTTCAGCAGCTTGGGGTTGAAGAGAATCATCTCTATCAGCAGCATAGCCACCATCAACGTCCATACCCTATAGTGCAGCACAGACTCGCCACTGATGGAGCGTACCTGGTTGGTGACATCGTCAAGCATCGCAAACTTAGAGCCCTTGAACTTGAAGGACTTCTGCTTGAAGGTATATACCAACGGCTCCATGAGGCCTGTCTTCACGTCGTGCTCCATCACCTCGCCAATGAACTGGTTCTCCATCTTGGAGTCGCGATGGTAATCCGTGAGATGACAGATGAGCATATAGACTAATGTAAGACCAATAACGGCAGGAACGAACATGCCTGGATGCATGTTGAAGACGTACTTCATAATGACAATAGGTATCATCGCCGACAGCAATCCGAGGAGACCCCACAGGGCACTCAGCACGATACCATAGCCTCTGAAGAAAGCTCTCAAGCCTACTATCAAGGCACTCACGCCACCTACGGGCAGCATGATGGTAAACGAGGTGCGCGCCATCACATCTGCACGATTGTCAATGCCGAAGATGACCAACAGGGCTATCCAAAGACCGCAGAGTCCATAGAACGTGGTACGCCAGCGGTGCTCCTTATGCTTGGCCTTGTTATATTCCTTCTTCACATTCTTGTATTTGCGTGCCGTCTCATCCTTAGCACTGACGAGACGCTTGTAGAACGGCTGGTTCTGGTCGACCTCGCCCAGGTTCATCACCCACTCTTCCAGCCTATGCTCATAGCTGTAAGGCTCTTCGAAGTTCTTATTCGGGTCTTCGTGGAAGAAGACAGACATCCACTGACTCAGCGCACCACGACGCATAGCACCCAGCAAGATGGGACGGCGCGTCTGTTTCTCGAAGTTGGTACCGTCAGTGAGCTCCGTACCATCCTCCAACACATAGACGGGGATGGCTCCCAAGATACGACAGAAGCGGTAAGCGGCCGTACGCAGGTCGTAGGCTCCCAAGCGCTCTTTGTTCTCCTCACTGTTCAGGTCGAAGCAAGCCTTCACCTGTGCCAGCTGTTCATACCAGCCATGCAGCTGGGCAAAATACTGGAAGCGTCCGTTGGGGTCAGAGAATTCACCTACCTTCTCTTCGAACTCCTCAGGTGACAGGTTCTGCCACATCTTCAGCTCGTTACGCATAATCTCACCCACCTTGTAGGGGTTGTCAGCATCACGCAGGTCGTAAGAGGCCTCACGGTCGAGGTTATAAAGCACCTTATAGCCCAATGAGCGCGTAGGCTCCTGACCCTCGGTCATGATACGCAGGGCCTCGCAAGCCATCACGTCACCATGACTGTACATCCACGACAACAGACGACCATCGCTCAGGCTGACCCACTCGTCTTCCGAGCAGTTCTCATAGCCGAAAGAGTGAACGATATCCTGTATGTTGCCTGACGGATACTTCACCAGGAACGGGATATCCGGATCCATCTCGTAGACCAGTCGCAAGATAGCCACACGCTGTGTCAGCTGGCTGTCTGGTGCGAAATAGCTGCGCAGACGGTTAATATCCGTCTTTGTATGTGCCTCTATATAAAGGAATACGTTGTCGTTGGGGTTTCTCAGCGTTATCGCATACTCCTCCATATAGCTAAGGATGGAGATGGCCACGCTGTGAATGTCGTTACACTTGTTGCCGCGCAGGTCTGTATAAGGATAAGAAGGCTCCATGACGTAGATGGAGGCCATAAGACCTGCACGCTGGTCGGCAGGATAGCGGTTGACGATGATGTCCTTGACGGCGGAACTCAGCTTCACGTTACCGCACTGCTCCAGCCATCCGGGAATACGACCGTTATACAGATAGCTGGTAGCCAGGCGCTCGTTATCCATCAGCAGCGGAATCAGCTCTTGGACGTTATCAGCTACGAGGTTGCGCTCTGGGTCAACGATGAAGCTACGGTATTTCAGCAACGGAGACGAGATATCCACATGGACATCCTCACCCAGGAACCAGCGCTCTACCTCATTATATCCCCAACGGCTTGCAGGGTTCACGGCTGTCAGACCCTGTACAATCATCCTTACGCGGTCAGGAAGCTCATTGATACGCGGCAGACGGCCTTCGTTCTTCTTACGCATCATGACACGCTCGTTCTGACTCAGCGGGTTCTCACCCAGCCAGAGCGTCATCAGCGTGATACCCAGCGAGTAGAAGTCGGCAGCTGGCGTAATCTCCACCTCACCATCGATGACGTCGTTGTACATCTCAGGAGCAGCATATACGGGAGTACGAGCCTGTGTGGTCTTGTGCAGACGACCTTCTTCCTCCATGATACTGGAGATACCAAAGTCGCCCAGCACAATCTCCTTGTGAGCGGCGTCGCGGAAGAAGTAGTTGCCAGGCTTGATATCCTTGTGGATGATGTTGTTGTTATGACAGTAGGCCAACGCAGCAGCACACTGCAGGGCGATACGGCGGAACTGGTTGTAGTCGTTGTTGAGGTCGTAGTCGGCCAGCGTACCACCACGGAGATACTCCATGAGTTCGTAGTCACGGTTCTTACCCTCCACATAGGTCTTACCATAGTCGGTAATCTTGACTATCATCTCCAGATTGAAGTTCTGGATGATGCGCATCAAGCCCTTCTTGATGGTGAAGTTGGGGTAATACACTTTCAGCACGCGCTCGCCCTCGTCACCTTCCACCAGGAATACCTGTGCCTCACCTGAGTTGTCGCTCAAGCACTTGACACCACGATATAATCTGCCTTTCAGGACAAAGTCGCCATCACGAAAGCCATCGTCGTTGGTATCTTGTATCTTGGTACCTGGTCTGACGGTGATGTCAGAAGCGCCAGCCTGCGAAGCCTGTGGTGCACCCACTCTGATGGTGGCCTCTGTATTGATAGGGGCTGACTGTCGATTGGTCACATCCATGTTTATTTGTCGTCTTTAATTTCTTCAGTACTATTCTTTCCTAAAATCACCCATTTACCACCCAGATGAGGCTTGGCACATCCACAGGGGCTGCTGTGCATAGCATGCTTGTAGTTGCACACCCATGCCAGACGGACGCCAACGGGTTTGCTGGCCATCGCGAAGTTACGTGCCTGGACGGGTGATGTCGTAGGTGGCACGGCCAACTTGTCGAGAATGGCCGACAGCATCTTAATCTTGACGGACTTCATCTCTTCCAGTTCCTCGCGGGTCATACGCTTCGACTCCACCTTGGGAATAACGGGCAACTCTACGCCCTCGTCTTTCTGCAACAGGGAAAGCACGCGTTCGCGCAACTTGGCATTAGCCTGTTCCCTGACGATGTCACGCTCCGAGTTGTAGGGCAGCGCATTCTCCAGATTAGAGTAGTCTCTGACGATTTCCAGCAACTGCTGGTAGTCAGGATTCAGCTGCAGCTGCTTCACCAACAGGCGGGCTTCCTTGGTCAGCGCCGTACCACACTTCTTACAGAACGCAAAGTCGTTCAGCGTGTGACAGGTAGGACACACCATGCCGCCTCGTGGGCTACCACACTCAGGACAGTAGGCCTCGTTGCCTTCCAGATGGGCACCGCAGTAGGAACAAACGTCCTTCTTGATATAGTGATGGCAGACCTCACAGAAGTCTGCGTCTGGGTCTATCTCGGCACTGCAGTGGGGACACGTCATCTTGCTGATGGGCTGACCACACTGTGCACAGAACATTGCCTCGGCATCATTGATGGCTCCACAGAAAGGACAAGCTTTACCAGCGGCCTGGCGCTGCTGTGTCTGCTGCATCGTCTGTCTGGGAGCATAAGGCTGTTGAGGACTGAAGGTCTGCTGTGGCTCCATCGTCCTGTTGAGCACCTGCTGAGGTCTTACAGTGGTTTGTAAATCACCTGCTTGGGGGTTATTTTCGTTTATCATTTTGTTGTAGTTAATGCTGTATAAAAATAGTCAGTTGCAAAGATAGCAAAAAAAAATTAACGCACAAAAAAAACCGCCGTAAATTTATATTTACGACGGCATTTTTCTGATTTTGGTCTAGAACATTACCACAAAGGCAGTCTTTCTGACTTCGGAAGATACATTTTATCACCCTCTTTGACACCGAAAGCATCGTACCATGCATCAATGTGTGGCAGCGCACCATTCACACGCCAGCGACCCAGTGAGTGAGGGTCACTCTTGGTGCGGTTACGGATCTCTGCCTCCACAATGTTACCAGCCCATACGCCAGCATACGCCAGGAAGAAGCGCTGGTCAGCGGTGAGGCCGTCGATAACAGGAAGGGCAGCACGCTTGGTGGCATTCTTATAGGCATACCAAGCAACCTGCAGACCTCCGTGGTCGGCAAGGTTCTCGCCGAGTGTCAGGCGGCCGTTGGCATTGAGGTCAGGAAGCACCTTGATTTTTGAGAAGAAGTCTGCATACTTATCCGTACGTTCTGTAAAGTTTTTTGCATCTGCTTCCTTCCACCAGTCGTGCATGTTTCCGTCCTTGTCATACTGGCGTCCCTGGTCGTCAAAACCGTGTGTCATCTCGTGGCCGATTACGACACCGATAGCACCATAGTTGAAGGCGTCGTCTGCCGTTGGGTCAAAGAATGGAACTTGCAGAATACCAGCAGGGAAACATATCTCGTTTGTGGTAGGATTATAGTAAGCGTTAACTGTCTGAGGAGTCATGTGCCAGTCATCTCTGTCGACAGGTTTTCCTGCCGTATGGTCAATGTGCCAAGCCGTCCAGAAACGGTTGCACTCACGCATATTCTCATAGTAAGATTTTTTCGCATCAATCTTCAAGTCAGAAAGGTCTGTCCAACGATCGGGATAACCAATCTTCACATAGAAGGTATTGAGCTTCAACAGTGCGTTAACCTTCGTAGAATCGTCCATCCAGTCCTGGGCAGCAATACGCTCACCAAGGGAGATGCGCAGGTTCTCTACAAGGGTCTTCATGCGCTCCTTAGACGATGCAGGGAAGTACTTCTTGACATAGATGCGTCCCAGTGCCTCGCCCATCACGCCCTGCACCTGATTCGTCGAACGGCGCCACAGCGGATGGTCCTCCTTACGTCCAGAGAACACCTTGCCGTAGAAATCGAAGTTGGCGGCACGCACCTCATCATTCAGATATCCCGTGCTTCCGTCAATCTGTCCCCACTCCATCACGTCGCGGTACTCGGCAGGCGTCATCGTGCTGAACAGCTTGTCAGCGGCCTTCATAAACTCTACCTGACCAACGACCACCTCCTGCATATACTGGCTCTTGATGCCCTTGGCATTCATCTGGCGCTCAATCTGCAGATTCGGACACATAGCGACTAACTCCTTCAGCGTCATCTTGTTATAGTTGGCAACAGGGTCACGCAGTTCTGTACGCGACTTCGACACCTTGGCCAGCGCTGTCTCGACCTTCAGGATGTTCTTCATCTTCTTCTCGGCAACGCCCTTCTTGAAGCCATACAACTGGAACATGCGGACGATGTGCTTCTTGTAAGCCTCACGAATCTTCACCGTAGCTTCGTCATTCTCCAGATAATAGTCTTTCTGACCCAGTGTCAGACCACTCTGATAGAAATTCAGGATGTTCTGCGAGGCATTCTTCTCGTCAGCACCAATATAGGCGCCAAATATCTCCGAATTGCCATAAGGCATCATCTCCAGCTGGATAGCGAAGAGCTGCTCCTTGGTCTTGGCAGCCTCCAGACGCTTGATGATAGGCATCACGGGAGCCAAGCCGTCCTGCTCTCTGCGAGCTGAGTCCATAGCGAGCTTATACAGGTCGCTGAGCTTCTGCTCTACAGAGCCGTTAGGATACGTGTTCTCCTGCAGTTCCTTCAGGATACCATTGATGCGCTTGTTATTGTCCTCGGCCAGACGGTCGAAGCTGCCGTAGCGTGAATAAGCGGCAGGCAGTGGATTGGCTTTCATCCATCCACCACAGGCATACTCGTAGAAGTCGTCGGCAGGACGTACAGACTTGTCGAGGTCGTTCATGTTGACACCCGACTTCAGCTGTGCCGATGCCGATACGGTCATCATTGCTAATGCCATCATTGTTAATACCTTTTTCATACTTTGAAATTTATAGATTAATTGTTTCTAACTCTTCCGAAAGACGCTCCCAGCG
>Ga0265298_10010083_pt1 | contig 11202 bp, 8 predicted proteins | sample AusTroGonzalo_MG_3_FD_193486 | JGI IMG/M metagenome (GOLD analysis project Ga0265298, IMG submission 193486) | Bovine rumen microbial communities from tropical cattle in Woodstock, Queensland, Australia - Gonzalo_01 | ecosystem: Host-associated > Mammals > Digestive system > Stomach > Rumen ...
TACGGTCATCGGGGTGGGCGTGAAGTCCTGCACCTGCTCCAGGTGGAAACCCAGCTTGCGGGTGATGGCGGCCAGCTGTGCCATGTCCTCCTCATGACAGCCTGGGTGGCTGGATATGAAGTAGGGGATAATCTGCTGGTTCAGGTTCTCCTCGCGGTTGATGCGGTCGAAGATGCGCTTGAAGTCGTAGAACTGCTGGAACGAGGGCTTGCGCATGAGGTGTAGCACGCGGTCGCTGGTGTGCTCGGGAGCCACCTTCAGTCGTCCGCTGACGTGGCGGGTAATCAGTTCGCGAGTGTATTCCTGGGCGGCTCTGTTGGCGGCCTCGTCCTTGCTTCGGTAGAGCAGCAGGTCGTAGCGCACGCCGCTGCCGATGAAGCTCTTTTTGATGCCGGGCAGGGCGTCGACGGCGCGATAGACTTCAATCAGGCGCGAGTGGTTGGTGTCGAGATTCGGACAAATCTGCGGATGGATGCAGCTGGGGCGCTTGCATTTCTCGCAGGCGTTGAGGTTGCGGCCGTGCATGCCGTACATGTTGGCCGAGGGCCCGCCGAGGTCGCTGAGGTAGCCTTTGAATTCGGGCATCTCGACGACCTGCTTCACCTCTTTTAATATACTTTCTTTCGAGCGGCAGGTGATGAACTTTCCCTGATGGGCCGAGATGGTGCAGAAGGCGCAGCCACCGAAGCATCCGCGGTGGATATTGACCGAGAACTTGATCATGTCGTAGGCGGGAATGCGCTTACCCTTGTACTTCGGATGCGGCTGGCGGGTATAGGGCAGGTCGAACGAAGCATCGAGCTCCTGCGTGGTCATCGGCGGATAGGGAGGGTTGACGACGACGAAATCGTTGCCCACCTTCTGCAGGATGCGATGTGCGTGCATCATGTTCGACTGCTCCTCGACGTGGCGGAAGTTCTCGGCATGTGCCCGCTTGTCGCGCAGGCATTCCTCATAGCTGTGGAGGACGATGTCATCGGCGGTCGGCGTGATGTCGGAGGCCAGATAGACGGTCTGGAGTATATCGCGGATATCTCCTACGGCGAAGCCATCGGAGAGTCTTTGCGCCAGTTCGAGCGTGGGTTTCTCGCCCATGCCGTAGGTTATCATGTCGGCACCGCTGTCGACGAGGATGCTGGGGCGCAGTCGGTCCTGCCAGTAGTCGTAGTGGGCTACGCGGCGCAGGGAGGCCTCGATGCCGCCGAGGATGACGGGAACGTCGGGATAGAGCTGCTTCAGAATCTTCGTATAGACGATGGTGGGGTACTCGGGGCGCAGGTCGTGGCGACCGTCGGGACTATAGGCATCCTCGGAACGCAGGCGACGGGCAGCGGTGTACTTGTTGACCATCGAGTCCATGCAGCCTGGGGCCACGCCGAAGAACAGTCGCGGCCGGCCCAGCTTCTTGAAGTCGCGATAGTCGCCGTGCCAGTCGGGTTGCGGCACGATGGCCACGCGGTAGCCTGCGGCCTCCAGCGTCCGACCGATGACGGCAGCCCCGAACGATGGGTGGTCTACATAGGCATCGGCCGAGAACAGGATGACATCTACGTAGTCCCATCCCCTTAGTTCCAACTCCTTCTTGGTCGTTGGCAGAAAATCGGTCAGCCTATACTCTTTCAATTTTTTTATTCAATTTTCGCAAGCTAGCTTGCAAAGAATTCTTTAATTTTTCAATTTTTAAATTTTAGTTAAACGGTGTCCCCTGGAAGGCGCGCGTCGTCATACCAAGTTCGTCGTTGCCCTGGTTCTTCCAGTTGATGTAGAGCAGAACGAGCTGTTGCAGACCGAAGGCCTTCATATTGGGGTGATAGATGACGTCGAGGCAGAGGTCGAGCAGTCGCTTGTCCTTGCCAGCCTCCGACTCGAGTAGCGAACGAATGTTGAGCTTGAGCTTGTTGAGCACCTCTTCGTCGACGTAGCCGTTGGAGTCGATGAGGTCGCGAAAGAACTGATAGTCCTCGATGGTCTGGAGGTGCTCCTCGCTTACTTCGATGCTTCTGGTTCCAGAAGAGTTAGTCTGAATCTTTGCCATAGTGTTATACTTTTTAGTTATTGATTAAATAGGTGAGTATTCCTTTCATTACTGCCACCCGCAGGGCTTCCGACTTGATGCACTCAAAAGGGAACCCCATGGTGAAAGAACGGTAGTCGCGTCCTTGATAGGCCACAGCGGCACCGTAGCCGTCTCCATAGGCCATCGGTATGATGGCACCATCGGCCGCCGTCTGCAGAATGTCGGGGCGCTGTGCTGCATAGTGCTGTTCGTTAGGGTAGCGATAGAAGCTGAGTGTCGTACCCATTCCGTTGACGGTCTCGTCGGCGCTGTCATCCTTGCCCGCATAGCTGCATTTCAGCACATTGGCTATGAAGGCGGCCTCAGTCTGGCTGGTCATGTCGCTGCCAACGTAGGCACCGCTGACAAGGATGCAGCCGCCCTGAGATGTGTACCACTTGAGCCACGACTGCATGTCAGGCGTGAAGGCTTTGTAAGGCATCAGGCTGCGTCCGTCGTTGCACTCGAGTCCGAGGATGAGGTCGACGGCATTGAAGTTGTCGCTAATGCTCTCCAAAGCATCGGCCGAACAGCTGATGATATTATAGTAGCCCGCCTGACGGATGGCCTCGGCATGGGTGCGGATATAGTTGAAGTCGTTGCCAGCGAAGAAGCGGCCTGCCAGTTCGAGCTTACCGTAGCCGAGACCTGTGGAGTCCTCGATGCCCATCTTGTCCTTTCGGAAGTTGAGCTGCTGACCAGTCCAGCCCGCCGTGAGTCCATAGCTGACACCCATGTCGCGATTGAGCAGGAAACCCTGCACAGAGTCATTGTCGACGATGGCGGGCGACGACAAGCGGTGGAAGCCGTTGACGACGAGTACCGTCTTGCTTCTGCGGTTGTTGAAGAGTGTCGAAACTACCTCGGAAGGGAAACTCTCGCCACCTTTGTTAATGGCTGACACACGGAAGGAGTAGAGCACGCCGGGCTCGAGCCGTAGCTTGTAACTGTTGGTTGCAACCTGTATGCCGTTGTTGAAGTCACTACTGCCCGTTGCCATATAGACCACGTAGTCGGTGGAGCGGGCCGAGGGCTCTTGTGGGTCGTCTGTTGGTTGCCATGTGAGTGTCACCTCGCCGCGTCGGCGGTTTGTAAACTCCACCTTCAGACCGTGTGGCGTCAGGGGCGCTACTGTGTAGTCCTCGTTGTGGACGTCACTGACGTAGCGCAGGATAGTCTTATAGATGGAGCGTGCCAGCGTGAACTTGAAATTCGGGTCTTGACCGTAGCGCATGTCAGGGAAACTCTGGTGCGACATGGTCTCGAAGATGGCGCTGGGCACCTCGGGCAGTCGGGTTTCCGAATAGTTGCGGTCGCGCAGTTCACGTCGTGGCCAACTGATGCCAAAACGTGCCTGCAAGTCCTTGTCGGCATTGTTCAGCAGGTTGCGGGCAAACTCGCGCGACATGGAGCGGGGACGTTCGCTGTCGAAGACATTGCTACCCTCCTTGTCGGTGGTGTGGATGGTCAGTGCCCCATAGACGGAACGCCCGTCGCGGTGGTAGCCGGCGTCGCTATGGATGGCCAGCGACAGTTCTAACGGCACGTGACGACCCTCACGATGGGGAACGTAGGGTGAACCGCCTGCCAGCAATGTGCCTGTCAGCGAGCGCACGTTGATGTCGTCGCCATAGTCGTTCTGCCCGTTCTTGGTACTGTAGATACTGTACGGCATGCCCGCCCATTGGCAGTAATAGCGGGCTCCTTCGAGACAGCGGGGCAGTCCGCTCACCTTGCCGCCACGTTCAATGTTACCCATCCCACCGCCAAATCGTACGGCGTCGGCAGTGACGATGCCGTCATGGTGGCGGCTTTGGTTGGATAGTGTCACACAGTTCCACTCGTTGCAACCCTTGTCGAAGTCGAAGGTACCCAAATAGACCCACGTTGAGCCGCCCATCTGCTGATTGACGCGGAACTCAGTCTGCTCGCCCTTGTGCCAAACGGTATAGTGGGCGTCGTCGATGCTGCCTTCAACCGTTTGGTAACTGACGTAGACAGCATAACGTCCAGCCTCAGGGATGGTGGGCTGGTAGGTAACGGTACTGTACTTCGACTTGCTGGTAGTTACTTCGGCCATTCGGGCCGTACCTGCCTCAAAAGGATTCTCGCCGTCGATGTAATGGCCGCTGTGCATGGCAAACCCTTTCTGCGGCGCATCGTTCCAAGGTTGGCGGTAGCCCGTCTCGCGATAGCCTAGCAGGCTGTGGTGATCGTCATTGTCGACAATCACCTCATTGCGCTGCCAGTCGCGTTCGCGTGGTGTAAAGACGACTGCCCCTGCCCGTTCGAGCATGGGTATAAGATAAGGTATGACAATGGTCTGAGTAAACAGGTCTTCGTTGGTGCAGAACAGGGTAGGGCGCTGGAACAGCCATTTTCCTGAGGTAATGTCGTAGTAGCTCCCATGGCTGGCCCATATGCTGAGGTGGCGCTTTTGCAGTCCTTTGGTGATGCGGTAGGGGCGTGATACATTGTCAACCCACGGCGCTCCGTCGTAGTCGATGCCGTCCCAGGTCTGCGCTGCCGCGTGGCTAAAAAATATAGAGAGGAGGACAAATAAAAAAGCCCTCAATAAGGTGCGTTCACGCCTGCTGATTTCTATGGTATTCATGGTCTTTATTCTTCTTTATCGCCAGCAACGTATCCTATCGTAAACTGATTCGGGATTTTTCCTTGGAAGTCCTTGAAATAAAGTTTGATTTCGCGCATCTGTCCTTCTAAGTCGCCATTGGGGATGACGGTCTTGGTACACTGGATGAGGCGGCGCTCATAGTCGAGGCCGTAGAGCAGGATGGGAATGCCCGCCTTTAGAGCAATGAAATAAAAGCCCTTCTTCCAGTCGGGGTTCAGCGAACGGGTGCCTTCGGGCGTGATGCACAGATGAAACTCAGGGGCTGACTTTGCGGCCTCTGCCATTGCATCGGTCATGCTGGTCTTCTTGTTGCGGTAGACGGGAATGCCACCAAGACTACGGAAGAGAGGACCTAGTGGCCAGAAGAACCACTCCTTTTTCATCATGAAATGACACTTCATGCCCACCGCCCTGCTGAAGAGGATTCCCATCATAAAATCCCAGTTGCTGGTGTGCGGAGCCAGACAGATGATATATTTATCGGGGTGCTCCTCGGTGATGTTCGCCGTCCACCCCAGGTGTTTGAATAGTAACCAGTTACAGAATTTTCTCCACATATATAGTGATAGTCAAATGCTTCCGCCCGGCTCGCTGTGAAAGTTGTGCCGGGCAGAATGTTTTAGAGGTTGTTGATTTGGTCGATGATTTCATCGGCCTCAGCGCTGAATTTCTCGCGCAAATCCTTGAAGTACAGTTTGGCCTTCATCCCCGGCTCAACGTGCGAGATTCGGTTAATGTAGTTGCTTTGCAGGCGGATGATGCTGAACAGTAGAGCGTCAGCATTCTCATTGACCTGTTCGTTGCCGTAGAGGGAGGCTGCTACCGCCTCGGCAAACAGTTCTTCACAAATGAGATTGATTGCATGTTTTAGAGATCTTTTGTTCGCCATAATAGTATACGGTTTGTCATTTCCAGTTAGCAAAGATAAGAAATAATCTCCAAATAACAAGGAGTTTCATCAAAAAAAAATATAAAAAGCGTTTTTTCTTTCCGTTTCTCGCCAAAAATGCGTATTTTTGCACTTCGAAATTTCATTATTCAACTCAAAATAACAAAAAATCAAAACAATTATGGAAAAGAGTGCATTGCAGATTGCAAGAGCTGCCTATCAGCCGAAGTTGCCGAAGGCATTGCAGGGTGCAGTAAAAGTGAAGGAGGGTCAGGCTACCCAAAGTGTAGGCGACCAGGAAGAAATCAAGAAGTTGTTCCCCAACACCTATGGTATGCCTATCGTAGAGTTTGAGCCTGCCACTGAGGCCAACACCAAGAAGATGAACGTGGGTATCATCCTCTCTGGTGGTCAGGCTCCTGGCGGTCACAACGTAATTACTGGTCTGTTCGATCAGATCAAAAAGCTGAACCCCGAGAACCGTCTGTATGGCTTCATCCTTGGTCCTGGTGGTTTGGTCGATCATAACTACATGGAGCTTACAAAGGAGATTATCGACGAGTATCGCAACACCGGTGGTTTCGACATGATTGGTTCCGGCCGTACGAAGCTGGAGAAAGTCGACCAGTTCGAGAAAGGTCTCGAGATTATCCGCGAGCTCGACATCAAGGCTATCGTTATTATTGGTGGTGATGACTCTAACACCAACGCTTGTGTGCTGGCCGAGTACTATGCTGCCAAGAACTATGGCGTACAGGTCATCGGTTGCCCGAAGACCATCGACGGCGACTTGAAGAACGATCAGATTGAGACCTCTTTTGGTTTCGATACCGCTTGTAAGACATACTCAGAACTCATTGGTAACATTGAGCGCGACTGTAACTCTGCCCGTAAGTACTGGCACTTCATCAAGGTGATGGGTCGCTCGGCTTCTCACATCGCTCTGGAGTGTGCCCTGCAGACGCAGCCCAATATCTGCCTCGTTTCTGAGGAGGTGGAGGCCAAGGGTATGAGCCTTGATGACATCGTCGACTATATTGCCAACGCTGTCTGTGTACGTGCTGCCGACGGCAACAACTTCGGTACCGTTATTATCCCAGAGGGTGTCATCGAGTTCATCCCTGCTATCAAGAAGCTCATTGCCCAGCTCAACGACGTGCTCGCTCTGCCTGAGGCCAAAGAAATCAGCCGTGACGAGCAGGTGGACTTCGCCAAGAGTCACCTTACAGAAGAGAACCTTGCTGTGTTCAACAGTCTGCCCGTGGGTGTAGCCCGTCAGCTGGCACTCGACCGTGATCCTCACGGAAACGTTCAGGTGTCGCTCATCGAAACAGAAAAACTGCTTTCTACAATGGTGTCTCAGAAGCTCGAGAAGATGAAGAAGGAAGGCAAGTATGTCGGCAAGTTCGGCACACAGCACCACTTCTTCGGTTACGAAGGACGTTGCGCTGCTCCTTCTAATTTCGACGCCGACTACTGCTATGCACTTGGTACTTCAGCTGCTCAGCTGATTGCTAACGGCAAGACTGGTTACATGGCTATCGTGAAGAACACGACTGCTCCCGCCGACCAGTGGATTGCAGGTGGTGTGCCCATTACGATGATGATGAACATGGAACGTCGTGCTGGAGAGATGAAGCCCGTTATCCGCAAGGCCCTCGTTGAGCTTGACGGTGCTCCCTTCAAGGAGTTTGCTGCACATCGCGATGAATGGGCTCGCAAGACGGCTTACGTATATCCTGGTCCTATCCAGTACTGGGGACCCACGGAGGTTTGCGACCAGCCCACCAAGACGCTTGCCCTTGAACAGGCAAAGTAATTGAATGACAAAGAGAAGAGCCGTACGCCGTAAAGGCATCAATACCGGAGCGTCCGGGCGCCGTGGGCCTGTAGCCCACAAGCGTCCGAACGCTTTTATTCGTCTGTTGCAGCGAGTCCCCTCATGGGGCTGGTGGATAGGCGGTGCTGTCATTGTAGCGGGCTACGTGTGGTTCTTCTACTACTTCTTCGTTGGCCCCTTTGGTTTCCGTTGGCGTGCCCTCTACGGCGACGTCAGCTATCCCGAGGGCTACGAGATTCACGGCATCGACATCTCTCATCATCAGGGACATATCGACTGGGACAAGCTGAAGGACGAGGGAATGATTGACAAGTACCCCGTTCGCTTTATCATGATCAAGGCGACGGAAGGCTCCACGCAGACCGACGAGAACTTCCGTGAGAATTTTCACCAGGCCCGCGAGTACGGTTTTACCCGTGGTGCCTATCATTTCTACAGCGTCCACTCGCCCGCCGAGCGTCAGGCTCAGTTCTACCTTTCTCAGGTGAAGCTCGAGAACGGCGACCTGCCTCCTGTGCTCGACGTAGAGCACAAACCCAAGGAGCAGACTGACGACGAGTTCAGGGCCTCGGTGCTGACGTGGCTCGACATTGTCGAGAAGCATTATCAGGTGAAGCCGATTATCTATACCTATTACAAGTTCAAGATGAAGTACCTCAACGACTCCATCTTCGATCAGTATCCTTATTGGATAGCCCACTACTATGTGGACAGCGTCGAGTATCGCGGTCGTTGGAAGTTCTGGCAGCATACCGACGTCGGAAAGCTGCCTGGCATTAAGGGACATGTCGACTTCAACATCTACAACGGCTCTTACTATGATCTTCGCCAGATGACCATCGGCTCGATGGAGACCATTGGCGAGAAGGCTTACCAGTGACGAAGAGTACGCAAACAGACGGTGCGGCTATTGCAGGACGATGCAGGCCCATTCGTTGCATTCCCGTCGAGCGGTTAGGCTGAGTCCCAGCGTAGCCGCTTTTTCTGTCAGCAGGGCAATGTCGTCGGTATAGAATCCACTGAGGACGAGTCTTGCTCCCTGCGCCATCTTTTCACGGAACATAGGCATGTCTTGCAGCAGGATGTTGCGGTTGATGTTGGCCATTACGAGGTCGAACCTGCCTTCCACCTTATTTAATATAGAGGCATCGCCGTGTAGGGGGGTCACCTCTACCTGATTGATGACGGCATTGTGGCGTGTGTTGTCAACGCTCCACTCGTCGATGTCGTAGCCGATGCACTCCTGGGCACCGAGTTTCATTGCCGTAATGCCCAGAATGCCCGTTCCGCAACCGCAGTCCAGCACGCGGTAGATGTCGGATGCCGGGCTATTGAACAGGTCGAGCAGCGTGGCACACACCATCTGCGTCGTTTCGTGGGTGCCCGTGCCAAATGCCAAGTGGGCGTCAATCTCTACCTGTAGGTCAAAGTTGCCAGTGGGTAGGTGACGCCCGTCGTGAATCACCATACCGCACACTAGGTGCTCGCGTCCTCCCTGTGTGCCGTTGACGATGATCGGTTCAAAACCCTCCTGCTCCCATTGCTCGTTCCAGTCGCGGTCTTCAGCCTCGTCTATAGTGTAGCTGATGGTGACGTCCGTAAGCGGGAAGTCCTGAAGCAGGGCATCCAGTAGCTCACGTTCGAACAACTGCTGCTGCACGTAGCCGCAGATTCCCTCAGTAGTTTCCTCAAAAGTCTCAAAACCAGCATCTCCGGCCAGTGCTGCCAGCAGGTCGCAAGCATCGGCCGAAAGCGGTGAAAGTGTGAATTTTACTTCGTAATACTTCATACGTTTGTTAATTTTTGCCGCAAAATTACAAAAAATAGGGAAAAACCTATCATAGTTTAGGGTTTTTCCCTAATTTTGCACTGGAAAAGTAATTAATTTTGCATCGTGAACCAACGGCTACGGCCGAAGGTGCAGGTCAAACAATAAAAGAAAAGGAGATATGACAATGAAGATTAAGTTTTTAGTTTCGCTCATTCTGGGGGTACTCCCTCTGACGATGATGGCTCAGGACGACGATATGTACTTTGTTCCGAGCAAGAAGAGCAAGGTGACGACGATTCGCCCTGTCGCCGTACGTCCTGCTCCTGTTTACCACTCGGGCAGCAACCGCAGCGTGGACGAATACAATCGTCGCACGGGCAGTTCCTATGAGGTGCTCCCCACAGATACCACGGCCAAGAACGATGTCATCGACTTCAACGGCGAGGTGGGCGTCTATCCCGACTCCACGCAGCAGGCCGAGGACTTCGCCCTGACCCGCGAGATGAGCCGTTGGGACGGCTATGAGCCTGCCGTTGTTTACATGGAGGGCTATCGCGATGGTCGTCTTGACAGTTGGGGATGGCATTCGCCCTGGTACTATTCTTACTATCCTTGGTACGATGCTTGGTACGATCCCTGGTACGGCTATCATGGCTGGTACACTGGCCTGTATGATTCTTGGTACTACGACCGCTGGTACTATGGCTATGGCTACTATGGTGGCTACTACGGCTGGGGACGTCCTTACTATCCTTACTACTACGGGCCTGTACATACTGTAGTTTATGACAATGGACGCTATAGCAACCGTACTCATTACGATCGCCGCATGGTGTCGTCGACTCGTCGCGGAGTCACCAATGGCCGCACTTCGACATTCAGCTCAGGAACCTTTGGTGGTGCTGCCATTAGTAACCGCCAGACGGCTACCCGTAGCAATCGTGCAACGTCGACCACGACAAATGCCAATACGCGTGTCACCAACAGTCATGGCACCTTTGCAGGCAACCGTACGCTGCCCACTCCTACCACAACAACCACTAGTAGCAGCAATCGTTCGGCAGGAACGTTTGGTGGTGGTGTTACGCGCAGTTCCTCTTCATCATTCGGTGGCGGTGGCGGCGGTGGCTCGTTCGGCGGTGCCAGCACCAGGGGCGGCAGTCGTTCCAGCAGGCGTTAATTCAGGTAATGTATGCTCACGTTAACTCTCACCAAGTAATCATACAAGAATTATGAAAAAGAAGATATACATCGCAGCCCTCGCACTGGCAGTAGTACTGCCGTCGGCTGCACAGGAAACCTACGAGAACGCTAAGATTGCGGCTCCCGAACTGAACGGTACGGCTCGCTACGTGGGTATGGGTGGCGCAATGGAGGCCTTGGGAGCCGACATCTCCACCATGTCGACCAATCCAGCCGGTATCGGCCTGTTCCGCAAGTCTTGGTTAGGCACGTCCTTCAGTATTGTTACCCAAGAGGATGGCGTCGACTTCTCAGGCAGTAACAAGACCAAGTTAAGCTTCGACCAGATGGGCTTCGTTTATTCCTCCTACGACGGTGGCCCCTCATACATTAATGTCGGCATCAACTATCACAAGAGCCGCAACTTCAACTACATCCTCTCGGCTGCCGACCGTCTCGACAATGCGTCGCAGAACAAGGTGACCTACGCCAAGGCCAAGAACGAGCTGCTCTATAATGTCTCCAACAGAACTGGCTTGATAGACCTCGACGACCCGCAGAGTGCCTGCAACCAGCTCGACGACATCTATGCCAACAACCTCAATTACGACTATATCAAGAACACCTGGTACGCCTTCCCGATGGACGACTACACGATGAACCGTGCCCATAAGGGTTACATCAGCGAGTTCGACTTCAACCTGAGCGGTAGCATCAATAGCCGTGTGTACCTCGGATTGACGGTGGGGGTTTACGATGTCAACTACCACCACTATGGCGAGTATGCCGAGAACATGGGCGGACAGCAGCGCGTCCTCGTGGCCGACGA
>Ga0265298_10010084_pt1 | contig 11201 bp, 14 predicted proteins | sample AusTroGonzalo_MG_3_FD_193486 | JGI IMG/M metagenome (GOLD analysis project Ga0265298, IMG submission 193486) | Bovine rumen microbial communities from tropical cattle in Woodstock, Queensland, Australia - Gonzalo_01 | ecosystem: Host-associated > Mammals > Digestive system > Stomach > Rumen ...
GTCTTCTTCACTCACGGGGCTCAAGACCCCCGGGGTCATAGGGGGCGGGGTATTACTTTGGTAAACAGTGTTTAGATAGCTCGACGGAGCGACAAGCGAGAACGTCCACTCGTTTCTAAACACTTTTACAACTGGACGACGACGGGAGGACAACGTCATGGCTACGGTTAGAAAGGCAACGCCGAAGAAGAAGACAACAGCAAAAAAGAAGACGGTCAAGAAGACCGCACCAAAGAAGGTGACGGGACCCAGCAAGGCGGAGATCCTTGTCTCTGGTGTCAAGGTCATGCACGACGAAGCGCTTGAGCTTGCGGAGTCGGTCGTCTTTATGGCTGCAAAGCTGGAAGAGTCTCGGAAGGTTATGGCAAACGAGCCCCTCGTCGTTCCTTATGACAACGGCGGAGGACAGACGGGTCTCAAAGAGAACCCGCACTTTGCGGCCTTTGAGAAATTGATGAACACCTACACGAGAAGCCTCTCGCAACTGACGCAGATCGTGGAGAAGGGAACAACAACAGAGAAGTCGCTCGGAGTTATGGCCGAGCTGACCACAATAGCCGGGAGGAAGATAGGATGACACAAGGCAAAGAAGAGCCTCGTGTCTGGACTAAGCCCCTCCGAAAACTGACCCCGAAGACTTCTTTGGGGTTTTTGTTTAATCGCTTTTGTGAAGAGATAGGCGTGGAGCTTCTTCCCTGGCAAAAGTGGCTCGCGATACATGCGCTCGAAATAGTGACAGAAGGAAGTCAGTGGCGTTTTCGTTACCGCTACGTTGTCATCCTTGTCAGCCGACAGAACGGGAAGACCTTCTTCGAGGTTTGTCTCAATCTCTTCTTCCTTTATGGACTAAAGTCGCACCTGGTTCTCGGCACGGCGCAGAACTTAGACACGGCGGTCGAGACTTTTGAGGACACCGTCAGCCAGATCGAGAGCACGCCGATGCTCGCGGACGTACTTGAACAGGTGCGACGCGGAGCAGGAAGGCGCGAGCTGTCACTCAAGACGGGAGACAGATACAAAGTTTTAGCAGCAACACGAAAAGCCAGAGGCTTGTCGTCTGACCTCATCATGATGGACGAGCTCAGAGAGCAAACCAACTGGGAAGCGTGGAGCTATATCGAAGACCATGATGGCAAGACCGACGGCGATCTTGATCGGACTCTCCAACGCCGGAGACGTTTCGAGCGTCGTATTGAGGCACTTGAGACTCCAGGCACACGCTGCGCTCGGTGATCCTGACGGGATAGCATCGAACCGCGCAGGCTTAGGCGGTGAAGACGTTGAAGACGAGACGCTCGGGCTCTTTGAATGGTCCGCGGTCCCTGACTGCGATCTGAACGACCGCGAACAGTGGGCGCAGGCTAACCCGTCGCTGGGTTATGGCTTCTTAACAGAGAGAGCGCTCAAGTCGGCTATGGTAACGGATCCAGAGAGCATCTTCCGCACGGAGTGCCTCTGTCAGTGGGTTGAGTCCAGACTTCCCGAGCCGTTCCCTGCGGGGTCATGGCTTGCGGGACAGGACGAGACCAGCTTCATCCGCGAAGACTCGCCCCTATATTGGGGCATTGACATGTCACAAGATCGGAAGTGGACCGTGATCGCGGTCTGCGGTCTTCGTGATGATGGAAACTATCACGTCGAGATCGTCGAGAGACGGCTCGGCACGGAGTGGGCGGTGGACTGGTTCAGAGCCAGGGCTCCGCGTTATGGAAACATGAAGCTCGCCTTCCAGGAACGGGGCGCACCCGTCAGCGGACTGGCTGAGCAGATCTGCACGATCGACGGCGTGGAGCGTATGGCTCAGGGCGGTCCTGACCTGTCAGCAGGTTGGAACCGCTTTTTTGATGCAGTCGCAGCGTGCGAGCCAAACAACTCACGCGGAGGGGTGAAGGTTTTCCACCTTCCTCAGCCCGTACTTGATACACCGGGAAGGACGTGCCAGCTCAGGAACCTGGGCGGCGGCATCATGCTCCCCGACAGGACAAAGAGCCCCGACGACATAAGTCCATTGATGGCTGTGGCGATGGCTTACGCAGGGGCGACTCTTATCAACAAGAAAGAGAAGAAGATCTTCGAGTCAGCTTATGCATCAGGCGGAGGGCTGGCTTTTATCTAAAAAATACGAGGGAGAACGAAAACATGGCGAGTATTTTGCAAAGGTGGCGGATGGCACAGGCGCCCTCAGTGATAAACGTCACGGTCAACACGGGCGACGCCTCGACGCAGGTCCTGAACATGAAGGCCAAAGAGCTCTACCAGACGCAGGACAACCTTCAGGCGGTCGTCAACTTCCTGGCTAACTCTATCGCACAGCTACCGCTCAAGGTCTACGTCAGAGACGGAGAGGACGAGCGAAGAAGAGACAGAGACAGCGCAGCGGCGCAGACAATATGGAGACCAAACGCGGATCAGACGAGCTTCGAGTTCATAAGAGCGCTCGCGATCGAGTACTTCGTTTGCGGTTGCGTCTACGTCTGGATCCTACCCGACGCGGACAGCGAGAGCAGTCAACAGCTTCGCATCGTTCCGAGCGAGTGGATCCAGTCAGGCACGAAGAAGATGCCCTATGCACCCGACACGATCCGCATCTGCACGACGAACGGGGGCACAGCCTTCGACGTTCCGCGTGAAGAGTTCGTTCAGTTCAGGACGTACTCGGTGGGAAGCCCCGGCGGGTTCCTGTCTCCGATCAGCGCATTGAGGAACACCCTCACAGAACAGGTCGAGGCGGGACGCTTCAGGCGTCAGCTCTGGAAAAGCTCGGGAAGACTTAACGCCCAGATCATAAGACCGAAGGATGTCGCACCGTGGACGAATGAACAGCGCGACAACTTCGTTACTATGTTCAGACAGGCGTGGGGCTCAGGCGGTTCAAAGGCGGGCTCGATCCCTGTCATGGAGGACGGCATGGAGATCAAGCCGTTCTCGACATCCTTCAAAGAGAGCGAATGGAGCCAGAGCGTGATCCTGTCACGCGAGGCGGTCGCTGCAGCCTACGGAGTCAACCCGTCACTGATCTGGCACTCGAACACGCAGACATACGCATCGAGCAAGGACAACGCGAGGGCATTATATGCCGAGTGCCTGGGTCCCGTGATCCAGATGCTCCAGCAGAGGATCAACGCCTTCTTACTTCCGAAGCTCGGCGCAGATCCGAACACATACGTCGAGTTTGACCTGGCTGAAAAGCTCAAGGGCTCATTCGAGGAACAGGCTGCGATCATGCAGACCGCAACAGGTCGCCCGTGGATGACGGTCGACGAGGCTCGTGCATACATGAACCTCCCGAAGCTCCCGGATGGTCAGGGCGAAGGCTTAGTCGTTCCGCTCAACGTCGAAGTGGGCGGTCAGGCTAACCCCGGAAATGACTACGACTATCCCGGGCAGGAAAACCAGGGCAAGAAGCTCATCCCGTGCGGGTGCAAGTCATGCAAGACGACGGAAGAGCTCAGGATCAAAGGAAAAAGCGACAAGGAAGACGACGAGAGCGTGAACACAGTGCTCAAGTCGTTTTTTAAACGCCAGAAGCGGAGCGTGATCCCGAAGATCGGAGCGGACAGCTCGGACTTCTGGGACGCTGAACGCTGGAACAAGGAACTCGCGGAAGATCTTCAGCCCGTACTTCAGAAGATAGCCGACAAGCACGGAGAGAGCACAGCCGACGAGCTGGGCTCTGAGTACGTCACGGAGAAGACCGAGGGCTACATCAAGAAGGCGGCACAGAAGAGAGCCGAGAAGATAAACAACGACACACTCACGGCGATCGAGAAGGCACTCGCGTCAGGCAAGAAGGCGGCAAAGCCGAACAAGCCAGTCGTCGAAGACGAAGAAGAGGAAGACGACGAGGACATCGTCGAGCACGTTTTTGACGTCAGAGAGAACGCCACAGAGCGCCTCGCCCTTGCTGCAGCCGGTGCCATCGCGTCGTTCGCAATAACCGAAGCAACGCATCAGGCGATCAGTGAAGGCGCTCCGAGAGTGGTCGGCAAGATCGTCGAGAAGGAATGGATCACAGGCGAGAACGCGAGAGCGTCACACCTTGCCATGAACGGCGAGCGCGTCCCTATCGACGCGGACTTCTCAAACGGTCAGCACTGGCCCGGTGAAGACATCGGAGACCCTGACGAGTCCTGCGGATGCAACTGCACGACTGAGGTCGTCATATCAAGCAAATAAGGAGAACAAAAACATGGCACACCTTTTTAAAAGTTTTGAAATGAAGGCCGCAGACAACGGCTTGATCGAGGGCTACTTCTCAACATACGAGAAGACGCCCGACAGCTACGGCGACATCATCGAGCCGGGTGCGTTCACGGAGACCATCAAGGCAAGAGAAGAGAGCGGGCACCCGTTCCCCCTGTGCTTCAATCACGACTTCAGTGCAGTGATCGGAGCGGTCGACAGCGTAAAGGACACCGAAAAGGGTCCATTTATTAGTGCTCACTTCCTTGACACTCAGCAGGCTCAGGACGTCCGCAAGATGCTCCAGAGCGGTGCGATATATCAGTTCAGCTTCGCCTATGACGTTTTAGGCGCAAGAAGACCCACAGAAGAAGAAGAGAAGGCGGGCGTCATGAACGTCCTCACAAAGCTCGAGGTCTTCGAGATCTCGGTCGTCACCGTTCCGGCTAACCAGAACGCAGTCGCGACAGAGGTCAAGAGCATGGAGCTCGAGACAAAGCAGGGCAGACGCAACCGCAAGGCTGACGAGGAAGTCATTCGAAATTGTATCAAGTCGCTGGAGTCCTTACTGGATGACGGCGGTGAAGATAAACCGGCAGAAGACGAGGCAAAGAGCGCGGAGCCTACCGTCGAGGTCAATGAGGCATCAGAGGAACCGAAGACAGCAGAGAACGCGAAGAGAGCCGAAGAGCTTCTCGAAAAAATCAAAAAAATGAAGGAGGTCCCTGAAGTATGAACATGAAGGAACAGCTCATTGAGAAGAAGCAGGCGCTCACCGAGCTCGAGCCGATGCTCAAGGCTGAAGACGTAACAGCCGAGACAATCGACCAGGGCGAGACCCTTGTCAAAGAGATCGCAGACCTCGAGGACAAGATCGCGAAGGCTGAGAAGGCTGCAGAGCTTCTCAACAACATCGGCACAGCCGAAAACGACAACAAAGACATTACGGAGGAAAAGAAAATGTCAAGCATCGAAGAATTTATAAAGAAGTGCGCAGAAATGACCGACAAGAAGGTCGGAGCATCCGCTCATTTTGAAAAGGCTTACAACTCAGTTGTAACAGCTCCCACCATCGCAGAAGTAGACAGAAGCATCGCACCCCAGCCCACACGCGACGCGATCGCTGACAACTTCCTTGTCGCTCAGGTAAGCGGCAACGCTGTCACATACTTCCTTCAGGGCGCTTTTGAGACCAACAGCGGCATCGGCACAACAGCACAGAACTACAAGAAGCCCCAGGCTTCCACCAGCTTCGCCGGCACGACTCTCGCACTCTCTAAGATCGCAGCATGGATCAAAGAGACCGACGAGATTATCTACGACGCTCCCTTCCTCGCTTCCGAGGTTCAGAACACACTGGTCTATCAGATCGGCGTCGCTGAGGATGCGTTCATCGTAAACGCTATCGGTCAGACCGAAGGCATCGGCGCCGCAGAGTATGACGGCACCACTGTTACATTCGCAGACGGTATTCTTAAAGCTATCCTCAAGGTAAAGGCTGACTCTGCATACGATGCAAGTGTTGTTATTCTCAACCCTGCAGATCTTCTCACTCTGCTCACAGCAAAGGATCAGAATAAGCAGTATTATGGCGGCGGCTACTTCGTAGGCGCTTACGGTAACGGTGCGTATGGCGTTCCCGCTTCCATCTGGGGCGTAAAGATCGCAACATCCTCATCCGTTCCCCAGGGTTCTGCTCTTGTTTGCGCTCGTGAAGCAGTCAAGATCTGGAAGAAGGGCGGCATCGACGTCCGTCTCTTTGAGCAGAACGAGGACGATGCACTCTATAACCGTGTAACACTCCTTGCAGAGAACAGACTCGCTTGCGCAGTCGTTGATCTCAAGGGCGTTGTTCTTCTCGCTGGCGAGGGTTCAGGATCCTGATAAATGAATTGACGGGAGGCTTTCGAGCCTCCCTCTTTTCTAATCTCGAAGAAAGGAGGCTCGCACACGATGAAGATTTACGAAGTAAACGGTCGCAAGGTCTGGCTCAGTAAAGCCCCCGAGGGCTACGTTGAACCGAAGAAGGCGGAACCTGTGAAGGTCGAACCTGAAAAGGAAGAGCCTGAGATCAAGGCAAAGCCCGCACCGGCTAACAAGGCAAAGAAGGCGACGGCAAACAAGTCAAGGAAGGCAGGATCTAACAAATGAGCGAGTTCGAACATCCGAACCTCAGCACGTGGGGTTATACATACGACGCGGAAACGCTCCCCGACTTCATCACCACGACAGAGTTTTCCAACTTCACTAACGGCAAGTTCGGAACGACTGACACACGGATCTCCTCGAACATTACGAGCGCGTCCGCAGCTATCCGCAATTATTGCGGGTGGCATATCAGCCCGAGCCTGACGTGTGGGATGCTCTACAACGTCCACGACTTGCGCGACGCTTTTGTCGGTCCCGATCTTCTCATTCAGCTCCCGGCGACGTTCGTCTCCGCAGTCACGAAGATCGTGCTCTGCGCAAAGTGGGACACGGAAGCGGATGACTGGAAGGGCGAGGTCATAACTGACCCCGACCGCTTTGATCTGGATCCGAGCGGACTGCTCCGCGTTTATGACGTAGGCGGTCTCGACCGCAAGGCGAAGATCTTCGTCAAGTATGAAGCGGGTCTTCCGAGCACGAATATCGCAGTCATCAAGGAACTGACCGCTAACAAGGTCACGCACTCAGTCACCAACGCCTACGGAGTAACGTCCGAGGCTGCGGGCGGTGTCTCCGTGACTTATAACGCATCGTGGTCAGGTCGCTCAGGCTCGACGGCTCTGGCTGACGACAGCCGTGAGGTTTTAGATGCTTACAGAGTGAAGGGGGTCTACTGATATGCTTCCATCATTTTGTTCTCAGGAAGTGACACGCATCAGACCGGGAACAAAAGAGTCGAGAGGCTCGACGATCCCGGACTGGAGCGAAGACAAGGTCACGACGCTGACGATCACGGGGTGCAGCGTTCAGCCTGCAGGCACGGGGCTCTCTTTGGACGGTCGTGTGCTCGGCATCAACGAAGGCTTCACGGCATACCTTCCCGAAGGCTCTGACGTCCAGGCTGGCGATCATATCCTTTTTGACGGCAACACATACGAGATAAACGGAGAGCCGAAGCCGTGGACGGGTGCCTTCACCCGTTCACACATTCAGCTCAACCTCATCAGATGGAGGGGCTGACACATGAGCACGCGCATCGTTTTCAACTCTGAAGGGTTCCGCGAGATCCTTCTCTCTGAAGGCTGTCACAATCTCGTGACAAGCGTCACGGAAGAGATCGCGGACAAGGCGAACGCAAACAACGACAGAGGCGGGAACGGCTTCCGCTCATCGACGCAGGTCGGAGGGTACGGAGGCGGCCGCTGGATCGGGTTCGTGACCGCGACAGATAACAAAGCGGCGGCGGCTCAGTCTGAAGATCAAGCACTCACGAGGGCATTGACATGAACATTTTGAGACCTATCGACATTGAAGACGAGGCAAGGAAAGCCCTGAAGGACTACTTCACGACATATGTGAGGCCCTTGCCCGCAAATTATACCCTTCCGTGTCTGCTCATAACGGCAACGGGAGGAACATCGAACAACGAGGTCGACACGTTCACGCTGACGCTCGACGCGAGAGCCGACACGGATGCGGAAGCCTACGAGCTTATCACGACCGCGCTCGGTGCGCTTGAGCAACAGGCAAAGAACCAGTTCGGCGCTCTTCGTCATTTAATAATCAACAGTCTGGCAAGGTGGGGCTCGGATCCAGTGCGCCCGGACTTAAAACTCTGCACGGCGACTGTGCTCGTCACATGTCACCGCGAGGCGTACGAAATACCCGAAGACTCTTAACAAAGGAGAAAAACAAAAATGTCAAATGTTTTAATTGGCGCAGGAAACGAAGCCCTTGGCTTCTTCCTCACAGCTCCAAAAGGCACAACTCTCCCTTCAACGCCCGGAACGACACCCGGATCCGCATGGACCGAGGTCGGCTCTATTGACGTCAACGGCATCAGCTTGAAGCTCCCGAACGGCGACATCATCAAGAACTGGGCTAACAACGCAGAGAGAAAGATCAATACGGAGAACGGCGCGATCAGTGGCAACATCATGCACACGAACAAGAAAGTCTTCGAGGCTCTCTTCGGCGAGGATAACGTCACATATACCGCAGCCGACAGCTCGCACGGCAATATCTCGAGCGTCACGCTTTCGCCTGACGTTTCCGCAGAGCCTGCAGCCTATCTCTTCCTCGTAAAAGATGGCGACACACTCGTCTCCATCGGAACAACGAACGGACTCATCACCGACATCGCAGACGTCACCTTCAACCCGACGCAGGCAGTTGTTTGGACTCCTACGATCGAGGGAAGCTGGACGATCAGCCACGACGACGGACAGGTCACATCCTGATAATTACACGGAGGTTTTACCATGCCAGAAATTACTCTAAACCGTAAAGAGGTCGAAGTCCTCAAAGTAAACATCGAGGGCAAGAGCTTCTCGATCCCGCTCGGCACATCGCTCAAGCGTTCAGAGCTTGCAAAGCTCAAGACAGAAGACGAGGTCATGAAGTTCTTCGAGAACTATCTCGGGAAGGAACTGATGGAAGACCTGACCATCGGCGAGATCAAACAGATCATCGACGCATGGAGCGAAGCGACAAAGAAGTCGGGCGGCGTAACACTGGGGGAATGATAAGCCTCGCGGAGTTCGTTGAAGAGCACGGCGAGGCGTTAAACTACGACCTCATCACACGCACAAATTATCAAATGGACGACATAGGGGGAGCTCTTTCGTGGAGCTCCCTCCATTCGTTTATTAAGTACCTCCCGGGTGACAGTGCGCTCGCCCGAGAAGCTGGGAAGGCTTCGGTCTGGGACTCAAGGATCAAGACGAACGCAATCCTTGCGGACATATATGACCAGCTCCAGCTCATCAATGCCAACCTCGTCGCGTTCGCGACAGGCGGCAAGACTAAAACGAAAATTACACCCTACCCGAGACCGGGAAGGGAAGACGATAACAGGCGCAAGATCGGCAAGGGGGCTCTTCCTCTCGACCAGCTTCGCCAATGGATAAAGGAGCGACAGCATGGCTAACGGAAACATAGAAGTCGCGAAGGCGTTTGTGACCATCGTCCCCTCGATGGAAGGCTCACAGGCTACCATCACCAAAGAACTGACAGGCGTCACAAATGAAGCCTCCGAGAAGGCTGGCTCTGAAGGCGGTGCGAAGTTCGGCGACAAGTTCGCCGGAGCGATCAAGGGCGCAGGCGTTGCAATAGGCGCAGCCATGACCGCAGTCACGGGCGCAGCCATCGCAACGGGCAAAGCGTTCCTCGACTCAGCAAGCGACGTGGCCGAGTATGGCGACCAGGTCGACAAAATGAGCCAGAAGATGGGGATCTCCGCGCAGTCGTATCAAGAGTGGGACTTCATCATGCAGCACGCAGGCGCGTCAATCGACTCGCTGAAGAGCTCCATGAAGATCCTGGCAACTTCTGCAGAGACAGGGAGCGAAGCCTTTGACAAGCTCGGCATCAGCCAGGAACAGATCGCCTCAATGTCTCAGGAGGATCTCTTTGCGGCAACGATCGCAGGGCTCCAGAACGTAACGGACGACACAGAGAGGACTTACCTCGCAAGCCAGCTTTTAGGACGTGGTGCGACTGAACTCGGTGCTCTTTTTAACATGAGCGCAGAAGAGACCGAAGCGCTCCGCCAGCAGGTTCACGATCTGGGCGGTGTCATGTCAGACGATGCAGTCAAAGACGCGGCCGCTTATAAGGACTCACTGCAGAACATGAACACGGCGCTCGATGGAGTGAAGCGTTCCATGATGAGCGAGTTCTTGCCCGGCATCACTTCCGTCATGGACGGACTGAGCAAGGTCTTTTCGGGCAACGGCGGCATCGAAGAGATCCAGAGCGGTCTCGAGTCCATCATTTCAAATATAACCTCGATGGCCCCGCAGTTTTTCCAGCTCGCCTCTGTTTTGGTGAACTCTCTGCTCTCGGGCTTTGCGCCTATGCTTCCAGAGCTGGTCAGCTCGATTTTTAGCTTTTTGATCCAGGGCCTCACGACCATCGTCGGCCTGATCCCTTCGCTCTTGCCCGTCATCCAGACAGGCATCCAGGGCATCATGTCGGCGGTTTTCGAGTGCCTTCCTATCATCATTCAGAGCCTCACACAGCTCACGATGGACCTCGTCACGTGGCTCGCTTCAGGCAACAACGTCCAGGAGCTCGTCGCAGGCGTCATGGCTGTCATAAGTGCCCTGGCTGACAGTATAAGCACAGCCTTGCCGGTATTGCTTCCGGCTCTCATCGACATTATAGGACAGGTCAGTGCGGAGCTCATGAGCCCCTCTAACATCGCGACCGTCCTGAAGGCTGTCCTCCAGATTATTATCGCTGTCTGCGATGCACTCATCAGAGCGATCCCTCAGATCATAAAATCGCTTTGGGAGATCTTCCTGCGCATCGGCACAGAGTTCGGGACATTCAAGACGGACAACATCAAGAAGGTCAGCGAGTGGCTCACTTCCATCGTTCAGAAGATAGTCAACTTCGGGACGAACGTGAAGAACAAAGTCACCGAAACGATCAACAGCGTCAAGAACTTCTTCAGCAACGGCTTCGAGGCTATCAAGACGAAGGTCACGAACATCCTGGAAAACATAAAGAGCAAGTTCACGAGCATCTTCGACAACGTCAAAAACGTCGTCAAGACGTCCATCGACTACGTCAAGAACCTCTTTAACTTCCAGTGGAGCCTTCCGAAGCTGAAGCTCCCGCACTTGAAGGTGTCAGGCTCGCTTGACCTCTTTGCTACGCCTCCGAAGATCCCGAGCGTCTCGGTCGAGTGGTATCGCAAAGCTATGAACGAGCCTTATTTCCTCGATGATCCGACGATCTTCGGCGCAGCCAACGGGAAACTTTTAGGCGGCGGTGAAGCAGGAAGCGAGCTCATCATCGGCACTAACAAACTCATGGAAATGATGCAGCAGGCGGTCGGCGGGAAGTCCGTCGTCATTAACGTC
>Ga0265298_10010085_pt1 | contig 11201 bp, 5 predicted proteins | sample AusTroGonzalo_MG_3_FD_193486 | JGI IMG/M metagenome (GOLD analysis project Ga0265298, IMG submission 193486) | Bovine rumen microbial communities from tropical cattle in Woodstock, Queensland, Australia - Gonzalo_01 | ecosystem: Host-associated > Mammals > Digestive system > Stomach > Rumen ...
GGCTGCGGATGGTTCGCCCGGGCGCCACCGTGCAGAAGGTGATGGGACGCCAACCGTTCTCGTCGGGAGCGCCCACATAAGGAAGGCTTTGCCCCGGATGGTCCGGATCCGGCACCCTGTAGATGATGTCGGGACCGCCGTCGGCGGGCGGCAGCAATTGCATCTGCACCGACCAGTCGGTAAAGTCCGGGGTCCCGTCCGTATTCTGCGAGAAGAACACATGCAGTTCCCGCACCGGATTATCGGCATTGTGCTCGTCGATGAAGGTCTGGGCCATCCAGGGGGTAATGTGCAAACGCCCCACGCCGTCGGAAATATCCGACAGGGAACCGGTGGTGATATCGGCCGATACGTCGGCGCTACCGGCCGATGCAGCCGCCGCTTCCGGCGTGGGCTGTCCCATGGACAGGATCTTCCGCACCTGGATCTGGTACTTGAAATTCCGGTAGACGGGATAGTAGCTGGACTCATAATCGCCCAGCGCCGTCTGGAGAGTCTCCATCAGGTCCACCTTATAGAAGTAGTCTCCCTCGTGCAGCATCATCCCGGGACGGTTGGGGTCCGGTCCTTCGTCCGGATTCCGGTAATGGCCGTAGATGATTACGTAAGTGGGCGGCATCTTTTCCGAGGGAGCCGGACGTTCGTACAGGTAGATGGCGCTGCCCGGATCCTCGGTATCCGTATCAATCTTCTGCTTGGTAGTGGCGCCTGCTACCCGTCCGCCTTCCACGAAAGAAGTGGCCTGGAATTCCGCAACGGTGGGCATGGAAGCGTCGAACTGGGTGCTGAGGGGCAGGTTGGCGGGATACTTCATCGTCTTAAGGTCGTCAAACCCCAGGCTTTCATAATTCCGGATAAACCCGGTCTGCGCACTGTAGGGAGCAACGGTTCCGCGGGCGGGGGTATTGATGGCCGCCAGGCTCTTGGGCGTGAAATTGGAGTCTTCCGCCGCATAGAGCATAATCTTGGCCCAGTTGCGGATGAGGGCGATATTGGAGAACAGCGGCGCCTGCTCCGGGCTCAGGACAAAGCCGTCAAAGCCATCGGTTCCGTATACATCCCCATCGGCGTCTATATAATAGTCATCTTCGTTTTGCATGGCCCGGATGCCGTTGGGCATATCCAGAATCTGCCAATAGGCCTTGGCCTTGGAATCCCCGGCAATCGGATCTATCAGCTGGGACATCTGCAGGGGCATCACCGCGGTGTCGTAGCCAAAAGGAAGGGAGGCGGGGCCGTTCCCCAGGAAATGGATCCTGCGGGGGCTGTTGGAAATGGTAAGTTCGGCCGTATACTCATAGACGGGAACCGAATAGGTCACCTCTATCTCCTGGGCGCCGACCTTCTTCTTAACCACACGCTCCATCGTGCTCTCCCGCACGATATCGGCCTCCACATATTCCTTCAGGTAGCCGGAGCTGCCAAAGACCGCCAGATACAGATGCTGGAGGTCTCCCCCATTATCCAGCACCTTGGTCCTGGATACATACTCCGGCCCGGTAATGGAGAAATTGACTTTAAGCTTCTGCCCCTCCACCGACACCTGCGAGGCCAACGGCTTCTGCTCCGGCACCTCTTCCTCACGGGTGCAGGAGAACAAGGCCAAAGCCATCAATATGAGCCATTTCCACTTTTTCATCGCGATGCATCTGCCCATGTAAACTGTTCAATGGGGACCTGATCGTCGCCCCAATACCAGGAGTCATAGACACAACGGATAAGGGCCGTGGTAACATTGCTGTCATTCACCACGCCGGTATCCTTGTTCACGTTCACCGCCCCGTTGGCCGACCAGTAGTTGCCGTTGAACTGCCACTCGAACACGCCGTTGGCCGACAGCTGGGCGGCGAAACGGATTTCTCCCTTGGTGGGCAGGCGCCATCGGCCGGCCGGGAAACCGTTCTCCTGGAAGGCCGCACAGCGGTAGCGGGCCTGTTCCAGCTGGGTGCCGCCGTATTCGGTACCACTGAGCTTGGTGGAAATGCGGTACGCGGGCGAAATCATATTCACGGTACGGTCCGACGCCTCCGTGGGATAGTAATTCTCCAGGCTGCGGGTGCCACCCTCGATGGCCGGTGCCTCGGCGAAGTCTGGCCGAAGATTGTCTACCACCCGCGTGCGGGGATCCCCCAGCATGAATTCCGACTCTTCCGGCAACACCGTAACATTGATCTTGAACATGTCCCGGCCGCCGCTGGAGTAATGGACCACCCGCCAGATATGTTCCGCCTGCCAGGTGGCGTTATGGTTTTCGGCCTTGGCATAGTCGGCATCGTATCGGGCACGGGTATACTGGTCGTTATCCACATAGACATAGCCCCAATGCTCCGGCCGGTTGTTGATCATCCTGGCCGGATTGGGCGTACACTCGATGAAGATGGCGGGGTACTGCAGCACCGTCTGATGCTGCAGGTACTGCGTGTCGTCCGGACGGTCGGCATGCACCAGGGTATAGGTGAAGATGTACGGGGAATAATCGAAATAGGTGTCCTTGTAGTTGTTGTTCAGCGGATGCGTGAACTCGATGGCCACCCCCGTATTCTCCATCCACACGGCTTTCCGCACTCCGCCTTCCAGATAATAGACCTTCTCCTCTTCCTCGTCGTATTCCAGATCGTACCTGAGATAGATGGTACCTTCCGGGAAAAGCGCGTCTGAACTGCCGGCCTGCGTAATGGTGCCGCCCAGGGCCGATGAACCCACGCTCTGGGTACCATAGTACCGGCGCCCGGCATGCAGGTCCTTCATCAGCACCGGATGGGACGTCACATAGGACAGGCGGGCTTCCTCTATATTGTATAAGGTGTCCCGCGCCTGGTCCACGGCCAGGTAACGGGCCTTGCCAATCTCGGCATTCTTGATAACCACGTTCTTGTCCTGCCAGTAGGCGATATACACGCTGCCGTCCACGATGGGCACCTTGTCCTCGTCGGTCTCCGCACCCAGGATGCCCACGTCCACGTTGATATGGTACCAGTTGTTGCGCACGAACTGCCGCACGAAATCCGGACGGTGGTCGTTGGGAATCACAATCTTGTAGTAGAACTGCTTCTGGGTTATACCCCCCTTCACGCGCCTCCACGGAAGCACCAGCTTCAGGTAGGGTTCCTTGTTGGGAGAAGTGGTGGCGCCGTATTCCCATTTCTGGGGATACATATAGGCGGGGTAGGTATTCAGGTAGTCCCCCGTCTTGGGGAACAGCGGATTCCCGTTCAAATCCGTGAACTTCATGGAATGGTTCCGGAAACTGAAGTAGGCCGGATCCGGGGCGCGGCCGGTGAGGGAAACATTGGAGACCGCCTCTACCAGATAGATTTCCATGCTCTCCAGCATGGGTTCCCACACATCGTTGCCCACAAGCACCTGCGGGGACACATTCACGCCCACCGTCATCTTGCAGGCATAGCGTTCCAGGTTCACGGTACCGGAAGCGGAGAGCACCTGGTTACGGCCCCGGAGCGTGAGGGTGGTCTGGCCGCTCATCATAAAATCGGGATGGTAATAGCTGCTGGGGTTCTCCGGATCCGGCTGCAGGAAGTTCGTAACAATCTCCCGCTGCGCAAAATCCGCCAGGGACGTATTGGTGAGGATGTCGTTTCCGTCCCCGTCCACGGGTACCAGGGGCTCGTCTCCCGGATAGTTCACCACCACGAACACCTCGCAGGAAGTAATGTCCTGCTGGCTGGGGAAAATGAGCGTATTGATCTGCTCGGAAGTGAGGGGCAGGCGGAACACGTCGCTCCGGGTCTTTCCGGAGACCTTGTGCACGTGATAGGTGGCATCGGCCGATGTATTTCCGTCCGGATAGAAGAAGAAATCTACCGTGGAGATGAGGTTCTCGTGCAGGTAGGGATCCACGCCATCCTCCGGATACACGCCGTCGGATTTGGTCTGCTCCGGAAGCTCCGTCTCCAGGGAAATCTCGATGAACGGGCCGTCCCACTCCTTCTCCTCCTTGTTGCAGGCAATCAGCAGCAAGGTAACGGCGAACAGGTATGAAAGCCGGCGCATCATAGGTGGAAACGGTATTTGTTGTCCACGGCCTCGGAATCGATATTAATCTCCCGGCCATTGATCTCTACGAGGAAGGACAGGGTAATATTGGTTTCCGAAGCCGGCAGGTCGGAAATGTCTATGTCCATGGACGCCTTGGGCCGAACCTCAATGTCTATCCGGCCCGCATTGAGAGAGGGATCGATGGTGACCTGCTCCGGCGATACGTCAAAGAGGGTAGCCGCGCCCTGGGGGTAGATCATCAGGGTGCCGCCCACCGGCGTGGTAATGTACAGGTGGCACTTGGCCGGGTAACCCGGGATGAGCTTTACCTCATAGTATTCCGCACCGCTCTCATGGGTAATATCCGCAGAGGTGTCATCCACCGTGAACTTGGAAGTGACGGTGACAATCTGGTCGGAGAAGTTCACATTGTAGTCACTCTTGTTCCAGGGCAGGACCACCAGCGACAGCTGCAGGTTGCGGCCGCTCATGAAGTAGGCGAACAGGGTCCAGGTATGGTTCCGGGCAAAATCTCCCCGGGAGGACATCACAAATTCGCGGAAGCGCGACTTCCCGTTCACGGTATAGTTGATGCGGCCCATCAGGCGCTGGTCACTCTCGCGAAGGTAGTAATAGCCCATGTCGGTGACGGTTCCGGCCGCCGCCTCCTGGTCCAGCATCTCCTGATATGCCTTGGGATCCTGATTCACATACAGGAGGTTCTCGGGAACCTCATGTTCGTTCACATTGCTGCCGGGGCCGGCCAGGATTACCTGTTCCTGCACATAGTTGCTGGAGACCGGGGACTGGTCCAGGACGATCCCGGTGGTTCCCATGGTAAACACATATTCCTTCAGGGGGAACTGTTCCTCATAGAAGACGATGCTCTCGATGCTCACTTCGTCCGGTTCCTCCCCCGACTCCTCCCCTTGCGTCTTGGTCTTGCAGAAGACCATCCGGAGCCGGGACACCGCCCGCTGGATCTTGACGGCATCTACCTTCAGCTGCGGCGTAGAGCCATACAGTTCCATATCGCCCCCCTTCCCGCTCATGGGAAGGCCGTCGGGCAGTTCATTGGACGCACCCGTAACCCGCACGGGGTTGGTGAATCCAAAGTAGTCGTTGTTACCCTCCATTCCGAAGGTGGCGCCGTTCACGGCAGTGTAGGTGGCGTTCCCGTCCAGGGACAGGCCCACGGAGGCGGGATTGGCCAGCACGAACACGTCCACATTGGGATGCTCGTTCACGAACTCCCAGGAAATGTTCTCCAGCGTGTACCAGCGAACACCGCCGCCGGTAGGGAAATCGGATTCGGAGCTAAGGTCCAGGTACCCCACCAGGCTGTGGTTGTCGCTCCGGAACACCCAGAGCTGCAGGCGGTGGATCTTGTTCTCCAGGGCCGATGCCTCCAGTTCCGGCGTAGCCTTCACCGGCCGGTCCGTCTGCGGGAATTCGATGCCGATGGTAAGGCTGGGGGCCTGCGGCTGGTCCGGATTCAACGGACTGCGGCATGCCGACAGGCAGGCTGCCAGCATCACCAGACACAATCCTATGACCTTGTTCCAGCGCATTACTCCAATACCAAATAGGAAGAAGGTGAAAAATACCAGTTCACCTGGGTCTGGATACCCAGGACCAGTTCCGGGTTACCCATCTGGGGAATGGTAAGGTAGGCATTCTCCAGCGAAGCCACCCGGCAGGTGATGCTGGTGTAATGGTCTTTCATCACCACGCGGTCCAGCCCCGCGGCCAGTTCCACGCTCGAAGGCGCCGGCATCTTTCCGGCCAGGTAGAAACGGCTGCCCTGGGGAATGACCCCATCGGCCCCGTGAAATGAGCGATTGCTATTGTTGATAAATTCTAAAAAGAAATACACTTCCCTATCCCTTGGAGTGGGCAACGCCAGCGTACGGATGGGGTTGGACACCAAAGTGGTAAGGAAAATATCTGAAACATGCTTGTCGTAGGTATAGCAATCGGTCAAAAACACAGGGGAGCTTTCATCGTCGGTGACGGGTGTAAAATCGAAGCGCTGCGGGTACTGTCCCCCAATCAGGATCCCCTTGACGGGGAACGCAGTGCTTGCATTGCTCACTTCCAGGTTGGTGGCGTCGTCGCCATCGTTGTCCGGAAGGCTGGTGGTCATGGCCTGTACCGTAGCTACCAGCATGCCGCAGGCATACTGCATGGGCAGGTCCAGGGCCACCGAATTGATGTTGCGGGTAACGATTTTCCCCGCATTGTAATACCCCAGTACCTGCTCCCAGCTCTTTCCGTCAAAGTTCTCATAGACATTGCGGTTATAGGCGGTACTAAGGGGCGTATTCACATAATAATACAGCGGCGGCATAAAGCAGAAGCGGCGGGCGGCCATGAAGTTGCCCACATCCTCGGAAACCGCTTCCAGCCTGGCTCCGTCCCAGCGCAGGACCGCCGCACCCTCCGGCAAGCCGAACAAGCGGGGATACTGCCTGTAAACGGAATTCGCAAAAGTAACGTCGGTCCCGGAAACCTGCAGGGCCTCCCAGTTTGCTATCTTCGCCACCAGCGCAGCCCGGAGGCCTTCATAAAGCTGGCCCCAAGTGAGCTTGTCCCCGGGTACGCTTACAAGCGCATCGTAGGAATTGTTGCCGCTCACGTGCTGATAGGTGATGGTATTGCTGGGATGATAGAGCGTGAGCAGCCTGTAGAGCTTGCTCAGCTGGTATTCCAGGTTGGCGCCGGAACCGGAGAAGGCGCCTTTGTTCCCCACAAATTCGAGGAAAGCGCTCCTGAGGGTGGCGTCTTCCAGGTTGTCGTCCCATTTCAGCACCACCACTCCTTCCTTGTACTGGGCGTTCTGCTCGTAATAGTAGTGCTGGGTAAAACTCACGTCCGTGAGTTCCGTGAGCAGGCTGGCCATCTCGGCGGCCACGGCTCCCGCCGTGGTGGTCCCGTAAACCTCGCCATAAATAAGGTCGGGAGAGAACTGGATATCGGAGGCCAGGTGATAGCTGGGCTGCCAATTCCATCCATCCTCCTCCAGGGACCCGTTCAGGTGCTTCCATTCCAAAGTGGACCCGGCCGACAAAGGGGCGGCCCGCCCATAGACCAGCACGGCGTTGGTGCCGGCGGGAAGGGTAATGTCGGGCCCGGAATAGATGTGGGAACGACTGGCCGATAAAAGCCCCTCATGGAAGGAACTCCCGTCATAGGCCGATGCATCCCAGGTGCCCTGGATATCCGGCAAACGGCGGGCATACCCATTGGACTGGGTTCCCGGCTGCACCAGTGTGTTGACGCCGGTATAGAACGGCAGCATCCTCACTTCCGAGAGTCCGCGGAATTCCGGGTTCTCCTGGGTAGAGACCAGCTCCGTAATGCGGCTGTCGGCCTTGGTCTTGGGAACGGGAACGTTGTTTTCCAGCGAGAAAGCCAGATCCACGGGCGCATCAATCCCTTCCCCGCCCATGCCGGACCCCACCAGCGGAGTCCTTTCGCAGGAAGCGGCGGCAAGCAGTAGCATGCCAAATCCTATGACGGCCCTAAATCTCATTTTCGCTAGTTACATAGGGATTACCCAACCCATTCCCTCTTGCCAGTTAAGCTGCACGCTCACAGTTACTTCCGCACCTTTCTCCACATCCGCCGATCCGTCCGGCAGCGCCCGCGCCCGCAGCACTTTCAACTGTCCGGGACGCAAGGGATGCTTCAAACCCAGGATGGTTTCCGTAATGCTGCCATCGGCCAATCTGCAATAGACCCGGATATCCCATAATGCCGCTTCCGCAGCCGGGGACTGGAAGGGTTCTTCCGTTTCTATCACAACCTTGGTCTCCGGCGGTTCCGGAGAGGGAAAACTCACCGTTGCAAAGCACAGCGGATTGTCCTGACCCTCCAGCGGAACCTTTTCGGATCGCACGATGGGAGACTGTCCATAGGTATAGGTGCTGTCGGCCAGGTGAAAGCCGGAAGCAAAGCCGGAAGCGAACACGCGCACATCCTTTACGCCGCTGCCCAGCGTGTCCAGTACCAGGGCGCTGGCACAGTTGGCCATGTACAGGCGCACGTCAAAAACCTGGTCCACTCCCAGTTTTACGTCCATGGGAAGACGGGCGGTGAAAATACCCGACTGATGGGACTCCACCGTATCCCTTCCTGCCTCCACCAGAGAAGCGGTAAGGCTGTGCTCTTCCCCGGACAGGCTGATCTGGGGCGTACGCTCCAGATTGGCTACGGCCACATGCATGTAATCGTGCACCGGAAGGAAGAGGACGTAACGGGACTGGCTGGCATCCATCACGTGTTGTTCGTGATGCAGGCGCGGATAGTCTTCCTTTACGTCGTAGAAGGAAAGATCCAGATCGTGCGCCCGATCCGTAAAAACACGCTCCAGATAGGATCGGAGCCCGTTGAAAACAGGGGCATCCGACTCCAGGTTCAGCTGCGCCTCCAGTTCTGCGGTCATGTTGGTGACCAGCGTGAGGGTATAGTCCATCTCGCGGTCTACACCACAGTCACTCAAATCCTCGTCCACGAGGCTGCAGCCACAGAAAGCTGCAGCCCCGAGAACAAGAATCAACCGAAAGAACTGTCCTGCCGACTGCATCCGGTCTGGAAATTAATTGAGGGTACCCATGTTTACGTCGAAGCTCATACCCTTGGACCAGCTCATATCGATGGCTACACCCAGGGAGATCTGGCTGGAGCGGAGGTCCGGCATGGTAACATAGGCGTGCTTCAGGGCATCTACACCCAGAACCAGGTTGGCGGTGGTCATGTAGTCCTGCATGAGAACACGGGGGACATTGATGGTGGCACCGGTCTCCGGGTTATACGGAGGATAGTTGTAGTTGCTGCGGGAAAGGTCCCAATCGTCCGTTCCGGTCACCTTCTTGTAATTGGCGGGTTTGACACCGGAGGCAAGGGACAGCTTACCTACCAGGTAGAAAGTACCGCCCTTACGTACCAGGTTCAGCTCTCCCCAGAAGTCCTTTCCGGTATCGTTGCGAATTTCCAGGGCAACATACAGATCGGCCTGATGGTCCTTGTCCTTTGTGGCGTCGTAGTTATCCCAGCAGATGGTGTAGATGGGCGTGATGGGGTCGGTTCCGCTGGTGGGCTCAGCCACATAGGCAGCGATGGGAAGGTCCGGCACCTTGTCGTAAATCATCTTGTCAAAGGCATTGTTGGCAAAGCTCACCTCGGTTCCAACGGTTCCGTTATAGAACTTACCAGTGGCATCATCCCAAATCCATTTGACATTGGAATCGTCGGCGCGACGGGTGTAGTCCCAGCCGATGTCATCCGGCTGGCCGCCCACCACGATACCGGTTACTACCAGACCGTCCACAGGAATGCTGTTGTCTTGTTCCGAACCATGGATGGCGTGGTTATTATCCTTCAGAACGGTAACGCCCTGCCCGAACATCACACGGGACTTGAGGAGCGCAGTACCATAGTTGATGTGGTCGATCATGGCAACGCTGCGGGTGGTGGAAGTCACCTTGCCCGGATTGATGTTGCCCCAACCAGCCCAGGCACCGGCGCCATCCCAACCGGTCAAAGTAGCCGGCCAGGTAGTGAACACCTCGCTGGTGACACGGATTTCCGAATTGCCGTAATACATGAGCTCCGGCGGATAGCGGTAATTCTGGATGGGGAAGGAAGCCTCGCCCATGCCGTAGGCAGGGATATCCGTGGTGAAAGAAAAGGCATCCATTTCCAGGTAACCCACGTTCTTGTCAAAGTCGTTGGCTACGTCGCAGTTCATGATGGCGGCGCCCAGCGGCAGGCCGATGTTCACGGGGAATCCCGGATTGTATCCCGCTTCGTCCGTATAAGGGAAATAGGTGGCGTCGAAGTACGTATACATATTCTGGATGTTCCACCCGTCCGTGGGGTTCTTGAAGTTCTCCAGCTTTGCAATCAAGGCAGAGACTTCATCAGCCGTCAACTTGCCGTCCCCGCTGGCCGACTTGAAGTAGAAGCCGTTGCTGTTCCGCACGAAGAATTCGTCCAGCCGTCCCTTGATTACCTGAGACAAGAGCTTGCAAACCTGCTCCTGCCAGGAGGTAGCCGTGGCGGTGGCGCCTCTGTCTACGATGGTGTAGAGGTCTTCCACGGTACGGAGAATGGAAGCGGCCGATCCGGAACGGAGCTCCTTGAGAGTGCCATTGGCCTCGATGGTGGTGATGGATTCATACGCATCTCCCAGAACTTCTCCCAGCGGAGGAAGCGTAAATCCCGGGGCACCTCCCGTCTTGCTCACAACACTATTGGGATCGGTTGCAGGATCGGAATCGAAGGCATAACGGTACATCTGGCCCAGCTGCTTCCAGGAAATCTGTCCCTGGTGCCAGGTATACATACCGCTAGCATCCGGCTGGTTGTTGGTAGTTCCCGGTTCTGTGGGAGCCCCTTCCAGCGGGAACCAGAAGCCATAGCTCCTGTCTGCATAACCGGTGGTCTGTTTCCAGAAACCACTGACCAGTTGACCGCCAGCTTCAACATGCACCTCCTGCACCAGACCGGCGCACAGGATATAATTGATGATGCGGGTAAAGGCCACGGCGCCTACATGGAACTTGGTCTCGTTGTCCAGGCGAGGAACCAGGGAGAATTTGAGCGAAGTGAGGTCGGCCGGGTTACCGGCAAGGGTAACTGCACCCTGCAAATCCGAGGAATTGGTCTTGGTGGCCTTACCGTAAAGCACCACGCAGTCGGTTTCCAGCGGGAGGGACAGTTCCACGGTACGGGTAGATTGCTGCTGGGTTACCGCACCGGGGGTAAAGAGCGTACCCAAGTCATAGTCACGCGTGGAAGGCTGTTTCTCGGTATCCGATTTCCAGGGATTGTAATAGAAATTGGGCTTGTTCGTGTTGCCGAAGCTATAGGTGAGCAGGTGCACCGCGTCCATTCCCAGGAAGGGGCTGTTAACCTGCGCCATAGCAGCCGAGGTTTTGGTGACTTCCTCGCCGTTGGCGGTAGATACACTCAGGGTGAACTTGGCCTTAACGGTATTCTCATCAGAAGGATTCTGGGAGGAATTACCCGAAAGGGATTGCTCACGCTGGCAAGAAACCAGGGCCATGAGCGCTATCGCGCCCAGGCCTGCCATTTTGAATAAGACTTTCATAAGCAAATGATTATTGTTGTAGTTACTAATTATTTGACTGATTCGTATTTACCGGCTTCCGGATCCGTCCAGGGGACGGGAAGGGTAT
>Ga0265298_10010086_pt1 | contig 11200 bp, 8 predicted proteins | sample AusTroGonzalo_MG_3_FD_193486 | JGI IMG/M metagenome (GOLD analysis project Ga0265298, IMG submission 193486) | Bovine rumen microbial communities from tropical cattle in Woodstock, Queensland, Australia - Gonzalo_01 | ecosystem: Host-associated > Mammals > Digestive system > Stomach > Rumen ...
CCGCGGCGGGCGTCCGCCGCATATCTCGTCGCCCTCGGCGAGCCTCATGCCGCGGACGCCCGCCGCGGTCCTGCCCATCGAGCGCACGTTCTGCTCGTCAAAGCAGACGCACAGACCGCTTCTTCCGGCGATTATTATCTTGTCGTTTCCGCTCGTGTGGTGTACGGACAAAAGCTCGTTGCCCTCGTCGAGCGAAAGCGCGCGCTTGCCCGTTTTTCTTTGATATTCAAACTCGGATAACGGCGTTTTCTTTACCGTTCCGTTCTTTGTCACCATGAACAGATAGCCGTCCTTTTCAAAGTCGGTGACGGGGAAGAACGCGGTTATCTTCTCGTCCTTTTCTATCTCGAGCATATTTATGACGTTCGTGCCCTTGGCGTTTGCGCCCGCCTCGGTTATATTATACGCCTTTTTGACGAAAACTTTTCCGGTGTTCGTAAAGAACATTATATGATCGTGAGTGTTCGACACTACGACGCGCTCGACAAAATCCTCCTCCTTCGTCGCGGTGCCGCGGTTGCCCTTGCCGCCGCGTCTCTGCGCGTTGTATTCGGAAAGCGGTCTGCGCTTGAAGTAGCCCGCGTGCGTCATCGTTATAACGCAGGTCTCGCGCTCGATAAGATCCTCGTCGATTATCTCGTCCTCGTCCTCCTCGATCGCCGTTCTTCTTTCATCGCCGAATTTGTCTCTGATCTCGATAAGCTCAGTCTTGATGATCTCAAGCACCTTGCCCTCGTCCGCCAGAATGCCCTGAAGCTCTTCGATCCTGGCGATAAGGCGGTCCAATTCTTCCTCTATCTTTATAGTTTCAAGGTTGGACAACCGTCCGAGCTGCATTTCGACTATAGCCTGCGCCTGCACGTCGTCAAGACCGAACGCCGCCATCAGCTGTTCTTTCGCGTCCGGTATCGACTTTGAGCCGCGGATTATCTTTATGACCTCGTCGATATTTAAGATCGCGATCTTTAAGCCCTCTAAAATATGCGCTCTCTTTTTCGCGCGGTCAAGCTCGTACTCCGTCCTTCTTCTTATGATCTCTTCCTGATATTTGATGTAGTTAGACAGAATTTCTTTCAACCCGAGCGTCTTCGGCTCGCCGTTCACGAGCATGAGCATATTGATGGCGCACGTGTCCTGAAGCTGCGTGAACCTGTAAAGCTGGTTTAAAAGCACCTGCGGATTGACGTCGCGGCGGTACTCTATCACTATCTTCATGCCTTTTCTGTCGGACTCGTCGCGCAGGGCGGTTATGCCCTCTATGCGCTTCGATTTGACAAGGTCGGCGATGCTCGCCACGAGCATGGATTTGTTCACCTGATAAGGTATCTCATAAACCTCTATCCTGTGCTTGTCCTCTATTATCTCGCATTTTGCGCGCACGCTTATCTTGCCTCTGCCCGTCATGTACGCGCGCTTGATGCCGGAGGTGCCGTGTATCGTCGCGTACGTCGGAAAATCCGGACCCTTTACGAACTGCATCAGATCGTCCACCGACGCGTCGGGATTGTCTATCAGATAAACCGTGCCGTTTATGACCTCCGTCATGTTGTGCGGCGGTATGTTCGTCGCCATACCGACTGCTATACCGACGGAGCCGTTGACTAAAATGTTCGGGAAGCGCGACGGAAGGACCGTCGGCTCCTTTAAGGTGTTGTCGAAGTTCGGCACGAAGTCTATGACGTTTTTGTCGATATCCGCGAGCATCTCGTTTGACAGACGCTCGAGGCGCGCCTCGGTATAACGGTAAGCCGCCGCGCCGTCGCCGTCGACGTTGCCGAAGTTGCCCTGCCCGAAAACGAGCGGATAACGCAGCGAAAACGGCTGCGCCAGACGCACCATCGCGTCGTAGACCGACGTGTCGCCGTGCGGGTGGTATGAGCCTAACACGTCGCCGACGACCTTCGCCGATTTTACCGTCGGCTTGTCGTACGTGTAGTTCTTCTCGTACATTGAATACAGTATGCGCCGGTGAACGGGCTTAAGTCCGTCGCGCACGTCGGGCAAAGCCCTGTCAACGATAACGGACATGGAGTATTCAAGGAACGACTTGCGCACTTCCTTTTCGATTATTGTCTCAATGATCTTCTGGTCCGGAAACTCAATGTTTTCCGTGTTGTCATAATTTTTCTTCACGATTTTTCTGCCTTTTCTTTATTTTTTACCTTCCCCCGTTGGGGAAGGGGGACCACGAAGTGGTGGATGAGGCGAACGCCGGTCCCGCCGTTCAACCGTTCGAGCCGCCCTTTACCTTCCCCCGTTGGGGAAGGGGGACCACGAAGTGGTGGATGAGGCGAAAGGAATCAGTACAAACTTCACCTTTTCCCGCTCTTCACCGGTTTTAATTCATTGACAGTCAACCCGAGCTTCATCAATATATCGTCGCAGACTTTGTTGAAAACCGTATTGACCGCTTTATTTGTATAACGCAGTACTTGAATATCAAGTTTATTCAGCTCTGCGTCTCTTTCTTTGTCTTTTTCCTCATTTTCCGGCGTTTTATGCTGAACTCCGTCGATTTCTATGACCGTTCTTTTTTCCGCGATATAAAAATCGACGATATAGTTTCCTATTACCTTTTGTCTGTTTACCGTATACGGCAGTCTTTTTAGAAAACTGTACCATATTTGTTTTTCTTCCGGCGTCATATTTTTTCTCAGAGTTTGAGAATTTGTCACAAGGGATTTGTTGTAGTTGTAAGACATTTCTTTCTTATTACAGTAAGTACAAATTTCGTTCGCCTCATCCACCGCAAGCGGTCCCCCTTCCCCAACAGGGGAAGGTATTGTTCGCCTCATCCACCGCAAGCCGTGAACCCCCAACGCTCTCAAGTTCGCGTCGGGGAACCCCGGCCGCGGTCCCCCTTCCCCAACGGGGGAAGGTTTATTATACGTCGATATTCTCAACAAACTTCGCGTTCTGCTCTATGAACTCTCTTCTCGGATCGACCTTGTCGCCCATCAGCGCGGAGAATATCTCGTCGCACTGCATTGCGTCCTCTATCGTCATCCTTATGATCGTTCTGTTCTCGGGGTCCATAGTCGTCTCCCACAGCTGGTCCTTTGACATTTCGCCCAAGCCCTTGTATCTGTCAACGCGTCCCGCGCCGCCTATCTCCTCTATTATCCTGTCTCTGTCCGCGTCGTTATAGGCGTAATACGTGTTTTTGCCCTTGACGATTTTATAAAGCGGCGGCATGGCGGAATATACGTGGCCGCCCTCGATCAACCCGCGCATGAAGCGGTAGAAGAACGTTAAAAGCAGTATCCTTATATGCGAGCCGTCAACGTCGGCATCCGCCATTATTATTATTTTTCCGTATCTTAATTTGTTTATGTCAAAATCCGGTCCTATTCCGCAGCCGAGCGCCTGGATTATAGGCAGAACCGACTGGTTTGCATAGACCTTGTCAAGCCGCGACTTCTCCACGTTCAATATCTTTCCGCGCAGGGGCAGTATAGCCTGAAATCTGCTGTTTCTGCCGTCCTTTGCGGAGCCGCCGGCGGAGTCTCCCTCAACGATGAACAGTTCGGTAAGATCGACCGATCTTTCGTGGCAGTCGGCTAATTTTCCCGGCAGCGAGAAGCTCTCGAGCGCGCCTTTTCTGTTTCTGCTTTCGTCTCTTGCCTGCCTTGCGCGCTCCGACGCGCATTTTTCCTCGTAAATCTTGTCGATTATCAGCCGCGCGGTGTCGGGGTTTTCTTCAAAGAATTCCTCTAACTTTGTCGTGACTATGGCGTTGACGAACGTTCTTACCTCGCTGTTTCCGAGCTTGGCTTTTGTCTGTGACTCAAACTGCGCGTCGGGGAGCTTGACCGAAATCACGGCGGTCAGACCCGAGCGTACGTCCGAGCCGTCGAAAACGTCCTTGTCGTTGTCCTTTAACACCTTTATTTTCTTCGCGTACTGCGTCGCTACCTTTGTGAGCGCCGTTTTGAAGCCCGTCTCGTGCATACCGCCGTCTATCGTCGCCATGTTGTTGGCAAAGCTTATTATCATCTCGTCGTAGGCGGTGTTGTACTGCATCGCTACCTCGGCGGTCATATCGCCCTTCTGCCCCTTGATATAAATAACGTCCTCGTGGAGCAGATCGCAGTGCTTTCTGCTGTTTATATATTCAACGTACGATTTTAGACCGCCCTCATAGTGAAGCGTCTCGGATACCGGCTCCGCGGGGCGCAGGTCGGTGACTATTATCTTTATTCCCGCGTTCAAAAACGCCTGCTCGCGCATACGCTTCAATATTTTCTCATAATCGAATACCACGTCTTCAAATATCGTCGCGTCGGGCATAAAGCGGACGTAAAGACCGTGTCTTTCTCCGCAGTCGCCGACCTCGGCAAACGGACGCGCGACCTCGCCGCGCTCGAAACGCTCCGTTGACAGCTTGCCGCCGTAGCAGTTCTCCACCTCCATCCATTCGGACAGGGCGTTGACGACGGACGCGCCGACGCCGTGCAGACCGCCGGATATCTTGTACCCGCCGCCGCCGAATTTACCGCCGGCGTGAAGCACCGTGAAAACGACCTCGAGCGTCGGTTTTCCCGTGTCCGCGTTTATACCGGACGGTATGCCGCGGCCGTTGTCCTGTACGGAAAGCGAGCCGTCCTTATGTATATTGACCTCTATCGTGTCGCAGTAGCCCGCCATCGCCTCGTCGATCGAGTTATCGACTATCTCGTTCACAAGATGATGCAGGCCGTTTGTTGACGTGGTGCCGATATACATACCCGGGCGCACGCGCACGGCTTCAAGTCCTTTCAAGACCTGTATTTGTTCTTCGTTGTACTCGTTTGTGATAGGTTGTTCAGTCATTGTTTTTCCCGTTTCCTTAATAAATTCTTCCCATTATGGTTTGAGATGAAAGCTGTGTCAAATATACTTTACCGTCGTCTGACAGTATAAACGCCTTCGGAAGCTCGTTTGTCACGTTTATAAGTCTTTTTTCCTTCTCCGCCCGCTTTAAAAATTCAAGCGTGTCCCTGTTCTGGCTCGCGTAATCGAGATCGAACACGGCGACGATGCTTTTTGTGCGTATCACCGTATCGCGTCCCGCGTGAAGATACATCATCATAAGGCGCCCCCGTTTTTCATCGTTATCACGTTGTCGAACTTTTTATTGCCGCGCGCGATGCAGGAGGTGATTATTATCTGCCTGTCCTTTAACTGCGACATAAAGAAGGCGTTTCGCTTGACGTCAAGCTCGCCCGATATGTCGTCGAGCAGATATACGGGGTATTCTCCCGTCGCCTCCGCGGAAATATCGCCCTCCGCGAGCTTTAACGCTATCGCCAGGCTCCTCTGCTGCCCCTGCGAGCAGTATTTTCTTGACGAATAGCCGTTTAATTTGATATCAATATCATCCTTTTGTATGCCGAAAAGCGACGTTTTGAGATTTATCTCGCGGCTTAAGTTGTCCGTAAACCTGCGCTCGTACAGCGCCGCGGCTTTTTTTTCGTCTTTTAAAACCGCGGTGTCCGCCGAAATACAGCTTTCATACACCGTATCCGTGACCTCGGCTCCGTCCGTCATACTCTCAAAATAGCTTGAGATATGCTCCGTCAGCTTTTCGCAGTAGCGGCAGCGCAGCGCCGTTATCGACGCGGCGACGGGCGCCATCTGCTCGGCAAGCGTTTCAAACAAAAGCCTCGACTGCTCGCTTTCCGCGTTTCTTTCCTTCAAAAGCGCGTTTCTCTGCGACAAAAGCAGGCTGTAACGCTTTAAATAACCGATATATTTCGGCTCTATCTGCGACAGCGCTATGTCTAAAAACAGCCGCCGGTCCGACGCCGCGCTTTTTATGAGCGACAAGTGGTCGGGCGTGAACAGGACGGCGCGGAAGCTGCCTAAAAACTCGCTCGTTTTATTTATCTGTATGCCGTTTTTATACAGCTTCCTGTTCTCGTCGCGTCTGTAGCTTACGGACATGGTGTTTTTTCTCTGTTTGTCCTCGTAAACTATATCTATATCCGCGCCGTCCCGGTCAAAAGCGATTATTTCCGCCTCATTGCGTGTCCGAAACGACCGCCCGCGCGCGAAAACGTATATCGCCTCAAGCACCGTCGTTTTTCCCTGCGCGTTGTTGCCCTTTATCAGGTTCACGCCGTCTGTGAATTTAAACTGCTGGTCGGCGATTATCCTGAAATTCTTAACGCCGCACTGTAATAGCTTCACTTAAAAATTCTCCGTTATCCTCGTCGGGAACGTGAAGTATAAGAAGCTGTCGTCTTCCTCGTCAACGGGCACCATAGCCATTGCGGAAAGCGGCGTCGTGAGCTTCAGTTTTATTTTCTCGCATTCGAGCACGCGGAACGTGTCGAGCAGCATTTTGCAGTTGAAGCCGATCTCAAGATCGTCGCCTTCTTTGTCCGCCGGGATATCGTCGGAGACCTTGTTCGACGAGCTGACGGACGAGACGTTAAGCGTGCCGTCGCAGAAATTCAGCTTCACCGGCGCCTTTAATCTTCCCGCTTCTCTGTATTCGGTTATGAACAGCGCGCGTTCGAGACTGTCGCGGAGCTGTACCGTCTTCACCGTCGCCGTCGTCGTCTCGTTCTTCGGGATAAAGCGGCGGTATTCAATATAATCGCCGTCGATCAGCGCCGTGTGGAACGTGACGTTTCTTACTCTGAACATAACGTGTCTTCTTGCCTTTACCACCGTTATCTTTTCATCGGGGTCGTCAAGCAGTTTTATTACCTCGATAAGTGACTTTTTCGGTATTATGAACCGTACCTCTGTGTCAACAGCTACTTCTATGTTCGTTTTGATGATATCTTCATCGCGTATCAATCTTTCGGCGAAACGCAGACCGTCGAGCGCCACAACGTGTATATAGCCGTTGTCAACAACGAAATACGCGCCGTTCAACTGCAGTCTGTCGTTATTTTCCGCTATCGCAAACATTGTCTGAGTTATGACGTCGCGGAGCTGGCTTTGTTTTAAAGTAAAGCTTTGCCTTCCGCTTATGTCGGCGATATTCGGATAAAGCTTGGGATCCTGATACTGTATTTCATACGTCGATCTCTCGCTTGTAAGAGACGCGGTCATATTCGTCTTGCACTCAAACGTAATATCTGACGGCATATTTTTCACCATGCCGTAGAAACGCTGTGCGTTTATCAGACAGCCGCCGGCGCTTAAAACGTTTGCGTTTATGTCTATGTTGAAGCCCTTTTCGTTGTCGTAGGAGGTGATGCGGCACTTGTCCGGCTCCTCCGCGGTGATTTTCAGACATTCAAGCACGGGGTTGTCGTGCCTGTTCGATATGGCTCCCAAAGCTGTCGTTACGGCTGACAGGAGTTCAGATTTATCAAATATGACTTTCATAATTATAATTCCTTTCTTTGATATAAGACTTTGTTGTTCGTTTATCCACATTACAACGCCCTGCGTCGGCGGATAACCTTTTGATTTCGGCTCGCGCGCACGCGCGATTATATGAATACGTTATCTGAAAACAGTAGTAATAGCAGTAGTGTATGAGGAAATGGTGGAATTTGTGGGAAAGCTCAGTAAACAAGCCAAGAAGGATGTTGATAAAATCAACGTAATTGTTGTTTATGCCGGGCGACTGAATGTGGGTTTTTTTTCGGTTTCCGTATAATAATTTTTTTATCATCTGTTATTCAACGCGAAGCCGGCGAATAAATCAACACCTTATTTCACACATGAGGCAATTTCCACACGTTATGTTCGTTTTTTAATCCACATTCGTGGAATTTTTTAAAATTCAGTCCTTGACCTCCGAGATAAGATCCTTTATCTCCCTTTCAAACGACGGGTCGTTCAATATGGTCTTCTTCATCACCTCTATCGAATTTATGACCGTCGTCCTGTCGCGGTTAAGGAACGCGCCGATCTGTCTTTGAGAGTAGTCCGTAAGCTCCGATATCAGATACGCGCAGACGTGACGCGGCTCCGCGACTTCTCTCTTCTTCGTTTTGCTGCAGATCTCGTCCTTACTCGTGCCGTATTTGTTCGACACCACGGTGAATATCTTTTCTACGGTGTCCTTCGGGGACTTTGTCACCGTCGCAAGATCGGCGACGGACTCGATCACCATATCGTCCGTGACCGCAAGACCGTACAGACACTTTTTCGCGTAGATCTTCGTCAATGCGCCCTCTATCTGTCTGATATTTTTCGTCAGGTGCTCGGCAAGATATACGACGGACGATTCGCTCAATTCAAGGTGCAGCGCCTCGGACTTGTTTTTGATTATCGCCGCGCGCAGCTCGTAATCCGGCGGCTGTATATCGGCGGTGAGTCCCATTTCAAACCTGTACTGCAGCCGCTCGTCAAGCTGTTTTATCTCGCGGAGCGGTCTGTCGCTCGTTATGATTATCTGTTTCTGATTTTCATAAAGAGTGTTGAAGGTGTGGAAGAACTCCTCCTGCACCGCGTTTTTGCCGGCTATGAACTGGATATCGTCTATCAGCAGCACGTCGCACTTTCTGTATTTTTCGCGGAACGCGCTGAAGCCGGAGCCGGAGCTGTCCTTTTTTCGCAGATGATCGACCATGTCGTTTACAAACTGTTCGCCCGTTATGTATATCAGCTTCTTTTCGGGGTAAAGCTCCGATATCTTTTTCGTCGTGGCGTACATTAAATGCGTTTTGCCTAAGCCGGACGGACCGTAAATGAGCAGCGGGTTCCACATCGACGACGGATTTTCCGCGACCGCAAGGCAGGCGTTGTAAACGAAAAGGTTTGAATTGCCTACGACGTAATTTTCAAACGTATAGGCTTTTTTCTGCGGGACGATGGAGCTTACGTAACTGTTCTGCTTCGGAGACGGGTCCGTATCCGTAAGCTCATAGGGCATCACGCCCTGACGCGGATTTTCAAGATCGTTTCTTATTATCTCTCTTATCCGCTCTATATTAGGCATATCCCTGTCGTAGGCGTAAACGTAAACCACCTTGAATTCGCCTAAGGCGTTGTTGAAAAATCTTTCAAGCACCGCCTGCTCGCCTCTCACAAAATCGAGAGTATCCGTGCTCGGCGTCATCAGCAGTATGTACTGTTTTTCAACGTCTATGACCTTGATATTCTGGAAATGCGATTTTATTCGCAGATCGGAATATGTGCCTCTCATATTCCTTAATATGGATTCCCATATAAACTCGTATTGCATTTGACCTCCAAATATTTGAGTTTGTCGGAACCGAATAATCCCACGCTTATATTATACCATAAAATGCGTTTTTTATCAAGTATATTATATTAAATTTTACTATATTATTATAATATATTTATACTTTAGGATAAAAATCGTGATATAATCATAAAAGAAAGAGATCATTTTGTATAATCGGGTATATATGAAAATTAAGGATTATTTCATACCGGACTTTTATTTTCCGTCGGTGCTGCGGATAGAACCGGGGTTTTTTGTCGAAAATAATATAAGATATCTGATCTGCGATATAGATAATACGCTTGCAACGTATGAAAGCCGCGTCGCCGACGAGGAAAGACGGACGTGGCTCGAGCAGGTGGAGGGAAGCGGCGTCCGTATCGGATTCATATCGAACAACAGCGCGCGCAGAGTCTATACGTTCAACACGATGCACGGTTATTTTACCGAGAGCAGAGCCGGAAAGCCGTTTACGCGCAAATTAAAGCGGCTTATGAAGCAGATGAAAGCCGAACCCGGACAGACGGCTATATTAGGCGATCAGATATTTACGGACGTTTTATGCGCCAAAAGCGCCGGCATCCGCGCCGTGCTCGTAATGTCCATGGACGTCAAGGGCAAGCCGTTTTTGAAGATGAAGAAGTTTTTTGAGCGCTACTTTATGGACGCGTATTATAAAAAGAATAATATTTATTGAATTAAGATTTTAAAGAATAAAGAATAAAGAATAAAGAATAAAGAATAAAGAATAAATAAGGTGTCGCCGGCGCGACGAATGATGGTGGGTTTCCCGCCTCACGTGAACCCCCACCGCCGGCGCGGCGGGGAACCCCTTGCCCGGCTTCGCCGAGAACCCCCCAAATCCCCCTGTCCCCTCCCACAATCCCCGAAGAAGCGGGAGGGGTTTCCCCTCCCCTACATTTATTCTTTGCCCCATTTCCTTATTTATTTTTATCTTGTTCAAAAAAAAGGATTGAAAAAAAACTCATACTGTTATATCATTAAAAAAAAACGGGAGGATAACGTTATGGAGAAAAAATCAAACAAAAACGGTATAGTGACACTTATCGTTGTTATTTTTGCGATCATAGGCGTCGTATGCGCTGCGCTCTTTGTAGTAAAAGCTCTTAAAAAGCGCAAGGAAGAAAAAGAAGACAGCTTTGACGATCTTGACGATTTAGACGATCTTGACGAGGCGGAAGATTTGGGCGAGAAGCTTGAGGAAAAAGCCGAGGAGATCAAGGAAGAGATCAAAGAGGCAGTCGAAGAGTAAAATACCGTAAAAAACGCCGGATAAATCGCCGCAAATATCGGTTTATTCGGCGTTTTCTTGCTTTTTATCGGGAGGTATAATTGAAAATCAGAAAAACCGTCGCCGTATTCGTCATATTCACGCTTTTGCTTTCGCTTTTCGCGTGCACAAAAAAAGAAAGCGCCATGTCGCTCGGCTCCGTTTCCGTTTCGGGCGGCATATACGCATATTATCTTGCGTGCTATAAGCAGTACTGGCTCTCCGCGCTCGGACAGGCGGACGAGGCGGCCTTCTGGCGCACGGAAAACGACGGCATTACAAACGCCGACAGACTGACGCAGATATCAGAGGAGGCGATAAAAAAGCGTATCGCCGCCGCGTATCTGTTCGACAACTACGGATTGAAACTCACGGACGCCGAGCTTAAATCCATAGATATGATGATAGTCGGCATGAACGCCGCGTCCGACGGCAAAAACGCCGTCGCCGAGGATGAGATATTCAAGCAGTTAGGCGTGAACGAGGACGATATAAAACAGATACTCATTCTCGACTCGAAGACCGGCGCGCTCCAGGATCACCTGTACGGCGAGGACGGCGAAAGAAAGATAACGGACGAGCAGAAGGAAGCGTATTATCAGCGCAATTACTGCCGTTTCCGCCTCCTTTACCTTATGAACGGCGATTTCATACGCGACGACGACGGCAATATAGTCTATAACGAGGACGGCGTCGCCACCGTAAAGGAAATATCCGACGCGCGGTACGAGGAAAAGCTGGAGCTTGCCAAAACCGTGCTTGCGAGTGTA
>Ga0265298_10010088_pt1 | contig 11199 bp, 9 predicted proteins | sample AusTroGonzalo_MG_3_FD_193486 | JGI IMG/M metagenome (GOLD analysis project Ga0265298, IMG submission 193486) | Bovine rumen microbial communities from tropical cattle in Woodstock, Queensland, Australia - Gonzalo_01 | ecosystem: Host-associated > Mammals > Digestive system > Stomach > Rumen ...
TGGTAATATCGCTTTAATTGAGGAAGGCGATATCATCGAAATCAATATTCCGAAACGTACCTTAAATGTTAAGGTTTCTGACAAAGAACTGGCAAAACGCCGGGCAAAATGGAAATGTCCGCCGCCAAAAGTAAAACACGGCTATCTGGCCCGTTATGCCGCACTGGTATCCTCTGCCGCGGAGGGCGCCATCGTCCGTGCTCCGGGAGAAGAGTAATTTTTATAACTCTTCTAAAAACGCAGGACTCTATTTTGAGTTTCTCTCCAGCATGAATCTCAAATTTATTAGTGCCAATAGTTTTGCCCAAAACTAAATATTTAACTTTATCACAAAATGAAACGGTACAACGCCATGGTGTATCCATGTGCATTGTACCGTTTTTCTTCTACCCAACCTTACGCATCCGGTACGCTTTGCGATATTTCTCCGAAACTGCCCCTGCGGCCCCTGCCAGCAGGATCAGGCCCCAAAGCAAGGCCCCTGCCTGCTTCCACTCGTAATGATTCATGGCCAGAACCAAAGGCGTGCCGATGCCGCCGGCCCCAACAAGGCCTAACACTGCTGCTTCCCGAAGATTGATATCCATTCGGTATAAAACGGCAGAAACAAAATGAGGCAGAATCTGGGGAACAACAGTCCAGCGGACAGCGGCCATAACAGGAACCCCTGCGGCACGCAACGCGTTATAGGGTTTCAAATCAATACTTTCAACAGCAATCAAAAAGCGTTTTGCCAGAAGCCCGATACTGCACAGAGCCAAAGTAAGCACGCCTGCAAACGGTCCCGGACCGGTTACACGGATCCATAAGAGTCCGTAAACAAGCACGGGCACCGAACGGAATACAAGCAGTATCAGACGCATCAGCACAGCCGCAAATCCAAAAAAGCGGAAGCAGGATAAAACAGAAAAAACCACAGCAGCTGATGCGCCTCCAAGCGTGCCCAAAAAGGCAATACAAAATGTTTCAACTAATAAGGCCGGAACATCTTCCGCAGCAAACGAAAGCAGCATTGTAACATCAGGATATACAACACCTTCAACAATAGACAGCAACGCTGTTTTATTCACCTCAACCGCTGCCGGATAAAAGGAAATCGTACAAAAAATGAAGAAAAAAACGAGGACAGCTGCAGGTAAAAACCATTTTCTCTGTTTTGTTTCCGATTCTACCAGCCGAACCCGTAAGAACCCGCTTAAAACCTCGGTTGCCAACACTACCAGATACAACACGCACAGGATCATACCCACTTTGCCGTATTCCCGCCAGGCCAGCTTTTCATTCAGCAGAAGTCCTATACCTCCTGCTCCTACAAAACCCAACACCGCAGCGTTGCGGACATTGGATTCCAGTAGATACAGCAGATTGGCAAGATAACCCGGAAAGACCTGCTTCCAGACGGAAACCCAATACGCTTTGAGCCTCCCCGCTCCGGTATATTCCAGTACCCGGGCCGTACGCAGTTCCGCATTCTCGCTGTCTTCGTAGCCCAGCCGGGTAAGCACCGCAGCTGTCGCAAAAGTAACAGCAATGATACCAGACCACAAGCCAAGGCCGAAAACAAAGGTACAAAGCAACGCCAGGATCAGTACGGGAATGCATCGAAACAAATGCACCACGGCTTTCAGAGCCATACGTACAGCTTTGCTTTGATTCACGTAGCTGTTACAGACCACTGTCCCTACCGCCCCGATCATTCCGCCCAGGCCGGTTCCCAACAGGGAAATATACACCGTATCCCGCAGCGGGAGCAGGATCACATTGATAAAGGAGGTGTCCGGAGGGAACATTTTTCCGGCAGTATCAATAAAAAAATGTCCCCGTTCCCATAACAGCGGCAGGGAAAAACCTGTCTGCCAGAAGGACAACAACAGGCACAGCACAAATAAAATGTAACGGACAAGATAAGACCACTTCATTTTGTCCCTCCGTATACGGCCGCAAAGGCTTCCTCGTCCCAGTCTGAAGCGGCCGCGTCTTTTACTACAACACCCTGCCTCAGGCCGATGATCCGTTCAGCATATTGCGCAGCCTGCCGGGTATTGTGACTGTTCATGACCACCGTCAGCTTTTCTTCCTGCTGCAGATTTTTTAATAAGGAAAGGACCTGCTCAGCAGCGACCGGATCCAGAGAGGCCACCGGTTCGTCAGCCAGAATGATGCGGGCCTGCTGCATCAGCGCCCGGGCTATGGCGACCCGCTGCTTCTCACCGCCGCTTAGCGTGGAAACCAGCGCATCGGCCTTTTCCGCAAGCCCGACTTTTGCCAAAGCTTCTTGTGCTTTCTTCGTATCCTGTTCCGTAAAGCAGCCTGTCATGACACGCCAGAACGGATTCCGGTACAGTGCCCCGTGTAGTACGTTTTCCAAAGCCGTTGACTCGGAAACCAGACAGAAATCCTGATAAATCACCGCGATCTTCTGCTGTATCCGCCGCAGCCTTTTTCCGATGCATTGTGACAGGCACTCCCCGTCTACCCAGACCGTGCCCTGCTGCGGTGTCACCATACCGTTGAACAGCTTCAGCAGGGTGGTCTTCCCCGCCCCGCTGCGCCCAATCACTGCCGCAAACTCGCCCTCCGCAACATGCAGGGAAACCTGCTGTAAAACCGGCTCGTCCTTATGAAATTGATGGGTAACGTTTTTTAATTCCAGCATTCTTGGTTTATTTCCCTTTTAACTCCCGCTGCACCCTGCGTTCGTCATCATAATTCTTCGCATCCGCCCAGCCATACCCTTTATGACCCAAAATCTTCAGCGCATCGATTCCTTCTTTTGTTTTTCCGATTTCAATCAGCGCTTCGCCAAAGGCTTTACGGAACTTCTGGTTCTGCATAACCTTCGATGTCCTGCTTACACAAACCGTATCATTATAAATCTTATCTGTTACGCCGACAATCCCTGTCTGCTTCCAGATTGTATCCGTGCCGCCCAATTTAGCCTGCCAGTTTTTTTCGTTCCGGATCCGTATATGGGAAAACGCAACTGCAATGTCGGCCTGCCCTGATGCCAGCCGTGCCATGGAAGTCGTGTAAGATTCTGCCTGTACCACATGGGCAAGGTCTGCAATTGTTTTTCCGTATTCTTTCTTTAAAAATAAAGATGGATACTGGTAACCGGAAGCGGACGCAGGACTCATCACCGTCCAGGTCAGTGCGCTCAGTTCTTCCCAGGAAGGCTTTTCCCCTTTTTTTACTTTTTCCAAAAGGGCTTTCCCTTTAACGGAAGGACCGGTTACCAGAACAGAACGGTAATGCTGCACCAGGTTGTCTGTAAACTTTTCCGGCTCGTTATTGTTCCAGACCTTCAGGTCCGCCTTATCCTTGCTGATTCCCTGCCGCAGCGCTGTTAACAGCACGTCCGTTTCTTTGTCGAACAGCACATAGGTCGCACCGGAAAGGAAGCCCACATCCGCGCTGCCTGCGCTTAACGCCTCACCCACTGCGCTGTAGGATGTGCCCACGCTGATCGTGACCGCACCCACCGGGAAGCCCTTTTCCTTCAGCTTCGCCTGCAGCATACTGCGCAAAGGCCCCACCCCCGTCTTAATCGTCTCAGCATCCTGATAGGGCGACACGGCAATCTTCAGCTCTTTAATTTCATTGTCACCGGCGCTTTTTTTCTTTTCACCGCCCCCACAGCCTGTCAGCAAACCCGCGCAAAGGCAAAGGAACATTATAAATGCAACTGTTTTTTTCATCTTAATCCCCTATTCTTTCGCTATGACATAGTAAATGCTGCAGCCACGCCCCACAATTCCAAAAAGAACCTAAAAATAATAAAGGCGCGACCGCACATCGCACCTCAAAAGCAAAAACCAAAATGCGTTTCAGGAACGATATGCATGAAATGTGACCATGCATCAGGAAAAACTGTTGCCAGTATTCCGCAGCCAGTGTTTCACAGCCACTGTTCCGCGCCAACTTTTCCTTTCATACAACGGTCTTCATACTAACCGGCGGTCGATGATCTCTGGCATCCTCTCAGCCCGGCACACGGGCTCCCTCGCATTTTGGCTTCTGAAAAAATATTTTATTATTTTTCCGAACGGGACCAGGGCGCTCCCCCAAGTCCCAACCGTTCAATATTGTTTTTTACAAAATCTTCCTGACGTTTTAATTACTTTTGGTGTTTCACGTGAAACACCAATTACGTTATATAGGAATTTTAGCACATTATCCTTTGTTTGTATAGTCAATGCAATCTTCTATATTTAAATTCCCTCAGTGCCGGGGATTCCCTCTTTCTTGTCCGCAGATTTATTAACTGCTTTTTTACTTTTCTTCTGCTTCTTTGTTCTCTTCCGCTTCTTTGTTCTCTTCTGCTTCTTTGTTTTCTTCTGCTTCCTTGTTTTCTTCCGCTTCCTTGTTCTCTTCTGCTTCCTTGTTCTCTTCTGCTTCCTTGTTCTCTTCTGCTTCCTTGTTTTCTTCCGCTTCCTTGTTCTCTTCTGCTTCTTTGTTCTCTTCCGCTTCCTTGTTTTCTTCCGCTTCCTTGTTCTCTTCTGCTTCTTTGTTCTCTTCCGCTTCCTTGTTTTCTTCCGCTTCCTTGTTCTCTTCTGCTTCTTTGCTTTTTCCTGCTTCTTTGCTTTCTTCTGCTTTACCGTCTTCGGTTACCTCTTCCACTTCCACAACTTCAACTTTTCCGTCTGCTTCCACAGGTTGGGAACAATAACCATTTAAAGCAAAAAAAGAATTCTGAAGTAACACTAAACAAAGTATTGTTAAACGTAAAACTTTACTCTTCAAGGTTGCACCTCATTTCCCGGAATACGGATTCTTTCAGATAAAAACGCCCGGGCACATGTCGTGCCTGAGCGTTTCATCCAACTAATCTCAGCAAATAAATCTTATTTCAGCACGCCGATTTCTTTATAGTATTTTTCCGCGCCGGGATGCAGCGGGATCTTGGCGATATCTTTTACGGCTTCAGCCGGTTTCAGGCCTTTCAGGTTCTTCTGGGACTGGCCTAACTCGCCAATGTGTTCCCAGAAGGATTTGGTCAGCTGGTAAACAGTGTCTTCCTTCAGGTCATGGCGGCAGAACATAACCATCTTAATCGCGGAGGTGTTGATGGCTTCTTTCTGGTTCGGGTAGGTGCCTGCAGGAATGGTGTACTTAACATACCAGGGATATTTTTCCTGCAGTTTTTTAATGATGTCATCACTGATATTAACCAGGTGGCAGTTCGCGCTTAAGGCCTGGGAAACGGCAGCGGCCGGAGTCCCGGACATGATCCATGCGCCGTCGATGGTACCGTTCTGCAGCATATCCGCAGCGCCGCCGAAGGCAATGTATTCCGCTTTGATCTCATCCGGGAATTTGATACCGGCAGCGGTGAAATGGGTCTGGCATTCGTTATAAACAGAAGAACCGGCGGACGCAACAGCAAAGTGTTTGCCTTTTACTTCTTCCAGTTTTGTAATACCGGATTTATTGGTTACCACAACCTGGTTGGGGTTCAGATACAAGCCGGCAATCGCCTTCAGGTCCTTATATGCATGGCCTTTAAAGCTGTCCGTACCGTTCATGCACTGGTAGGCATTGCTGCTGATCGCGATGGAAATCTGGGCTTCCCCGTCGGAAACCATGTTCAGGTTGGCAATGCCGCCGGCAGAAGCCTGGCTGGCCGCACTGACTGACGGAACGGTTTTGTTCCAGTTATTGGTAATGGCTGCGCCAACTGCATACAACGCACCGGAAGCAGAGGCGGTCGGGAAATTGATTTTCACTTTATCCGTCGCAGCTGCGGGAGCTTTTTTCGGCGCTTCCGCCTTTTTGTCTCCGCCGCCGCAGCCCGCCAGCGCGCCAATGATAAACATAGATGCCAGGGATGCGCTCAATACACGTTTCAGGGATTTTTTCATATTTCTTCTCCTCCTTAAAATATGCAAGTTCAGGTAATGCTACTTCAACTATTATATCGCTTTTTTTTAAAAAATAACAGCATTTCCTGTTCTCAATTCGTATAAAATTTTGCATCAGGAAAAGACTTCGTAAAACCGTTCCCGATGTTTTACTCATGTCTTTTTCTTCCGCAAAATTTTATGCAATTAACCTCAGCTCTTCTTCATTCTAATAAACTGCAGCGTTCCAATTACCACAAGACAGGCCAGTCCGATAATATCCGTGAACGTGCCCGGGTACAGCATGGCGGGCGCCGCGGCAATCAACACGATCCGCTCCAGCATATTGCATCTCTGCACCAGCCAGCCTTCCAGCCCGGCAACCAGGGCAACAGTTCCCACAGACGCGGTAAAGACCGTCCATAACGTGGCGGACAAAGTCGCATTGGGATCTACCCCGATCAGCAGCACGGGGTTATCCAGGAAAAAGAACGGAATGATAAAACCGATCAGACCGAGACGCACGGCCCACAGTCCTGTCTTTGTCTGGTCCGAACCGGCGATACCGGACGCCACATAAGCGCTCATGGCCACCGGCGGCGTAATATTGGACAGGCAGGCATAAATCAGGCAGAACAGATGGGAGGTAAGCGCCAGGACACCGGCCTTGATCAGCACCGGGACCGCCACAGCCTGCACAATGACATAGGCCGCCACACCGGGCACGCCCATACCGAGGATCGTGGACATAATCATGACCAGGAGGCCTGTTACATAAATGTTATCATTATTGATTACATTTAAAATCAGGTAACCCATGTTGAGACCCATGCTGGTCAGGGTCACCGTGCCGATGATCACACCGATGATGACGCAGCAGACGCCGACGGAAATCGCGCCTTTGGCTCCTTCCACCGTAGCCTCTATGATCTTGTGCCAGGTCATGCGGGTCTCTTTCCGGATCCAGCTGGCCGCAATCGTGGCAAAGATCGCAATGACTGCGGCATACAGCGGCGTATAGCCGGCAAACATCAGCGCGATCAGGACAGCCAGCGGAATCACCAGATGTCCCTGCTCCCTGATCACTTTCATCGCGTCCGGAATGTTTTCCTTGGACAGGCCCGAAAGCCCCAGACGCTTTGCCTCAAAATGCACGGACATCAATAATCCCAAATAGTACAGAAACGCCGGTACAATGGCGGCCAGCATGACCTTGGTATAACTCAGGTTCAGGAATTCCGCCATAACGAAGCCCACCGCGCCCATTATGGGAGGACAGAACTGCCCGCCGGTGGAAGCCACAGCCTCCACCGCCCCGGCAAACTCTTTCCGGTAACCGGTACGCTTCATCAGGGGAATGGTAATGGTACCCGTGGTCGCCACGTTGGCAATGGCGGAACCGTTGATCATGCCCATCAGGGCAGAGGCCACTACCGCCACCTTGGCCGGGCCGCCGGGGGTCTGGCCCACCAGGGTCAGGGAAAAATCATTGATAAATTTGGAGAAGCCGCTGTGCTTTAGGAACGCGCCAAACACAACAAACAAAAAGATATAGGTCGCGGAAACACCGATACCGGTTCCCAGCACGCCCTGGGTACCCCAGAACTGGGTGATCAGCACCCGTTTGAGGGTAAAACCGTTATGCCCCAGCAGCCCCGGCAAAAAAGCGCCAAACCAGTTGTAACCCAGAAAAATCAGAGCTAAAAGAGCAAGATTACCGGAAGCCCGCCGTGCCGCTTCAAACACCACCAGCAACGCCACGGCCGCAATACCTACCTCAAAGGAATCCACCCGTCCCCCGGTCTGGGCAATCCGGGTAAAATTCAGGATCAGGTAGCCGAAAGAACCGGTTCCCAGTAAAATCAGCAGCATGTCCCAAACCGGCGGCAGCTTCCGCACCCGTTTCTCTTTCTTATAAGTTGGGAACAATAAAAAAGTAAACAGCAGCAGAAAAATACAGTGAAACGCCCGCAGATTAATCGCACTGATAGCACCTATCGTCGTAAAGTAGAGCTGGAAAACCGTCCAGAAGCAGAGCAACACAACCAGGATTTTGCTCAAAGGACCGATATAGGTCCGCATCCGGGAATCCGCTTCTTTTTCTTCCAGTAATTCCTGCGCTTTTTTATCCAGTTCTTTCTGTATTTGCGCTTCATCCTTCACGGTTTCTGGATTTACAGCCGGTTTCTTTTTATCCTGCATACTAAAAACTTCCTCGAATAATCGTTTTCATTTAATACTTATACATAAGGTTTATTTCAGGTACTTCTCATTAAACAGTTTCTCATTGCCCTTAAACGGAACAAACGCCTCAACCGGTCCCATTACGGCAGGCCCCAGGGCCCCCGGCGGGAAAATCATGGTGATCCCTTCATCACCCCAGGTCCATGTCAGGGGCGGCTCCCCGGCATAATCCCTCTGGAACAGGTCGTCCACAACGGTCTTGTAGTTATCGAAATAAAACAGCTGCCGTTCCTTTTTAACCTTTTCCAGGGCCGGCTTCACGTACTTATCACGGAATTCGTCCCGCTTGCCGGGAGCCAGCGCTCCGTCCATCGTTATGAAATCTCCGGTCACCGGATCAAAATTATAGGTAAAAATGTCGATGTTCGGATGGGCCCCGCCCCGGCTCTGATAATACTCCACGTAGAGGCTCAGAATGTTCCGGTCCAGATGTTTCTGCCAGATCCTCTCTTCCAACAGAAAAAACATGTAGTCTTCCGGACGGTATTTTTTCATTTCCACCGCGTCCTTATAATCCTCCCGGGCTTCGTCCGTCATGCGGTAATTCCACTCCCGGTTGTGTATTTCCTCCAGCCTTTTCGACAGGGCCGGGAATGCATCCGCATTCTCCACGATGAGCCGGGTGTAATCGGTGACGATACATACCTGCCCCTGCGGCGTCTTATATTCCTGTTTCTGCTGCTCCATCCGGATCCTGGGAAGAACATCCGCAGGAGCAGCTTCCGCAACGCAGGCCCGCATACCGCAAAAAGCCAGAACCATCGTAAACAGCGTTATCATAAACCGTTTCACTTCATAACACCTCCCATAACATGTAAAGGAAAAATGCCGGGATCCCGATCCGTAAAACGGCCGGCCATTTCCTAAACCTGTAAAATGACAAATTTGCCAACAATATATTATAGCTATTTTAACACAGATATTTTATAATATAAATGATTCATCAACAAATTTTTTATAAGGAAACACTGAAATTACTTCAGAAAGGAACGGTCACTATTTATGAAACGATTGCTTATATATTGCCTCGCGGTGTTTTTCTGCCTGCTCTTTTCCGGATGCTATCTGGACGATTTCACGTCCTCCGAGCAGGACAAGCTGCTTGACGACGGTATAAAGATTTTTAAAGCGTACCTTGCCAAAACCCGCCCGGAAGCAAAAATCAAAAAAATCTCACATGTAAGATACCTGGGAGAAAATCACAAGATGCAGCTGACAGAATTTGCGGAAGGGGAATATGAGGCTGGCAGCCAAAAGCTAAAATTTGCCGTAGATACCAAAACCGGGGCGATTTACACCTCCGAACAAACTGCTCAGTTTAAGCAGAAAATGACAACCCTGATCAATGAAATGTTAGGCCTGCAATGGACAGCGGTGAAGCCCGATGTCTATGTTACATCCCGGGTCGCCCTCCACGGCAAAAAAGCGCCCATGGGCGACAACACCGGCGAACTGCGCGGCGTGCTGCCGGTCAGCATCAAGGACATGGATGCCGTTGTAAAAGACTCCTTTAAAAACAAGGATCTGTCCCTCTCCCTGCATTTTATCTATACCGGAGCCCCGCTGCGTCCCCAGGCGGTGAGGGAAACCGCAGCGAAAACATTCACCGGCAATGTGTCCTTACAACTGCAGCGTTTCCCCGACGCACTGCAAAAAGAAGTTGAACGGGCCAGTCACGCAGCCTGGGGCGCCATCCCCCAATGGCCGGTTAACGGGCATGACTCTCTGGCGGAAGAAAGCATGGCAATCAGCGGGAACACAAAATACGTATATAAGAAATGGCAGGATTATAACGGACAGGCGCCCTTCACCATCCACTACCCTGCTTATACCTTTGCAAGTGAAAAGCAGAAAGACGGTTCGTATAAAGAACAAAAACGTAATTTTGACATAACACGGGACCTGCAGATCAAACAAAACGGGAAACAATTCGAATTTGTCACGAAAGACAACCAAAAAATAAATTATTATATCTTTATAGACACTCTGGCCCCGGTGGACAACGTAAAAGAAATCGCAGCCCGCAACCGTAAATTCCATGACGCCGCCTACAATGAATACCGTTGGCAGCCTGTACTGGGCCGCTGGTGCGTAGGCAGCAGATCGGAAAAATACGGCCAGCTTTACGCTTTGGAAGAAAACGACCTGCTCATCTTCGGCAACGAAGGCCTGAACAAACTGAAACCCAAGAAGAAAGAGCCGGAGAAAAAATAATGGCGGCTAACCCCGTACAGGAACTGTTTTACAAAAAAATATCACAGACAGGATGCAAAAACATAAATTTGACAAAATGTTGTTTTACACTGTTTATAATTGAAAATGGTACGGTACCCGCTTTTGTCCGGACACCGGCGCGCATCACCGGCTTTTTGCAACAGTTACCGTAATCTTACTGTACAGGAGGAACTTATAATGAAAAAAACCACTGCCGTCTGCACCGCCCTGCTGGCCTTAGCCTGCTCCATATCCGCCTTTGCCGCCTCATCGGACAGCGTTTTGGATAAACTGAACATCCCGGCAGAGACAAAAACCGTTGCCGCGGAACCGGCCGATAAAGGAACGCCGGCCGCCGAAGAACAGCAGAAAAAAGCGGAAAAGGTCAAATCTATGGACCTGGTGCTGATCCTGGACAAATCCGGTTCCATGTATGGCCTGGAAAAAGATACCATCGGCGGTTTCAACTCCATGCTGGACAAACAGCGGGAAAGCAAGCTGCCGGTCAGGGTTACTGCCGTCATGTTCAATAACGCGGTTTCCACGGTTTATGACCGCACCGACCTGGACAAAGTAAAGAACATCACAGACAAAGAATACACGCCCCAGGGTACCACGGCCCTGCTGGACGCTGTGGGCAATACCTTATCCAAAATGAAAGCGTTGGAAGATATCGACGCCAAAGGCAACAAAGTGCTGGTGGTCATCACTACGGACGGCAAGGAAAACGCTTCCAAAGAATGGACCTATGCCAAAGTGAAAGCGCTGATCTCAGAACTGCAGGAAAAGAATTTTGAATTTGTCTTTTTAGGCGCCAACATTGACGCGGCCCAGACAGCAGCAACCATCGGCATCAAAAAAGAGAATGCCGTAAAATACAAAAACACCAAATCCGGCGTGC
>Ga0265298_10010089_pt1 | contig 11199 bp, 12 predicted proteins | sample AusTroGonzalo_MG_3_FD_193486 | JGI IMG/M metagenome (GOLD analysis project Ga0265298, IMG submission 193486) | Bovine rumen microbial communities from tropical cattle in Woodstock, Queensland, Australia - Gonzalo_01 | ecosystem: Host-associated > Mammals > Digestive system > Stomach > Rumen ...
CTCCCAGAACGCCGCCACGGACGCCATTTCGCTGCGCACGGTATCAGGATTGAAAGTGGTCCCCACAGGATTCTGCATCCACCCGTTTGCCACCAGGATCCAGTAGGCCGATATGGTTGCGCCTATCCCGGTTAGCCAGGTCGATGCCAGATGGAACCTGGGGCTTACCTTCTCCCAGCCAAAGAACATAACGGCAAAGAACGTAGCCTCCATGAAGAAGGCCAGGATGCCCTCGATGGCCAGCGGCGCGCCGAACATGTCGCCCACCATCCATGAGTAGTTGCTCCAGTTGGTACCGAACTCAAACTCCAGGATAATGCCCGTGGCGATACCCACGGCAAAGTTCACGGCAAAGAGCTTCATCCAGAACTTGGTGGCCTTTTTCCAGAACTCGTCCTTCTTTACAAGGTAAAGCGTTTCCATCACGGCCATAACCAGCGCAAGTCCCAGGGTGAGTGGGACAAACAGCCAGTGATAGGCCGCCGTCACGGCAAATTGGATTCGTGACCAGATAATTGGATCCATAGTTATTTAGTGTTAGTAATTCTTTCTCCCACCAGCTCACTCTTCTGCTCAGGTGTCATGCCGGACATTTCCGGCTTGAAGAAGAACACCCGGAGCACAGCAAAGAGTATGAAAAGCTTGAGAATGATAAGCCATACCAGCGGCCGGCCCCAGGTCATGTTCCGGAACCCGTCACGGTATATTGTCCATAACTTCGGTGGCTTCATCTTCTACAAATATAGCAAAAATTCATCACATCCCCCGTCCATCCGGAAAAACGGCCCAAAATCCAGATAAGCGTACCCAAAACCTCCATCCATCCGGGAAAACGGCCAAACAACCGGATGAGGGGGTGAAAATCCGGACGGGAGGGGATATGTCACAAAAAAATGCTATCTTTGTAGGCTATTCGGAAAGTAGCGAGTGAAAGACATTGTAAGTAATAAACTCAAAAGCATTATGATTGACATTAAGTTCCCTGATGGGAGTGTAAGACAGTATGAATCCGGAGTTACCGGATACGAAGTGGCAATGGGCATAAGCCCCAGGCTGGCAGAGCAGGTTCTGGCCGTGAATATCAAAAGGCCCGATGAGCCGGAGACATCCAAAGGCACAACCATCGACGTAATGCGTCCCATCACGGAGAACGTGGAAATACGCCTTCTCAAGTGGGAGGACGACGAGGCCAAGAAGGTTTTCTGGCACTCATCGTCCCACCTGATGGCAGAGGCGCTGGAGGCACTTTTCCCCGGCGTGAAGTTCGGCATCGGCCCGGCTATTGAAAACGGTTTCTACTACGACGTGGACATGAACGGGCGCACCCTCACGGACGCGGACTTCAAGGCCATAGAGGACAAGATGCTGGAACTGGCACGCGGCAAAGAGGACTTCAAACGCATAGAGGTCTCCAAGGCCGACGCCATGAAGTACTTCACCGAAAAAGGGGACCAGTACAAGCAGGAGCTCATTTCCGAGCTTGAAGACGGCACCATCACCTACTACACCAACGGCCAGTTCACAGACCTTTGCCGCGGCCCGCACCTCAAAAACACCGAGGTAATCAAAGCCGTGAAAGTCCTTTCCCTTGCCGGCGCATACTGGAGGGGCGATGAAACCCGCCAGCAGCTCACCCGCATCTATGGCATCACCTTCCCCAAGAAGAGCCTTCTGGACGAGTATCTTGTAGTCCTGGAAGAGGCCAAGAAGAGGGACCACAGGAAAATCGGCAAGGAAATGGAGCTGTTCACCTTCTCCCAGAGGGTGGGCGCCGGACTGCCTCTGTGGCTGCCCCGCGGTGCCGCCCTGCGCAACACCCTGCAGACCTTCCTGGCCAGGAAGCAGGCGGAGTACGGCTACCTGCCGGTAGTCACTCCCCACATCGGCGCAAAGGACCTGTACGTAACTTCCGGTCACTACGCCAAGTACGGCAAGGACAGCTTCCAGCCCATCCATACCCCGCAGGAAGGGGAGGAGTACCTGCTCAAACCCATGAACTGCCCCCACCACTGCGAGATTTACCGCAGCGCCCCCCGCAGCTACCGTGACCTGCCCCTGCGCTTTGCAGAGTTCGGCACCGTGTACCGCTACGAGCAGTCAGGCGAGCTCCACGGCCTCACCCGTGTCCGCAGTTTCACTCAGGACGATGCCCACCTCTTCTGCCGCCAGGACCAGCTCCAGGAGGAGTTCGAGAAGGTTATCGACCTTATCCTCTACGTCTTCAAGACCTTGAAGTTTGACAAGTTCACCGCCCAGGTGAGCCTGAGGGACCCCAAGAATCCGTCCAAGTACATCGGCTCGGAGGAGAACTGGAACAAGGCGGAGCAGGGGATTATCGACGCTGCCAAGAAGAAGGGCCTGCCCTACGTTGTGGAGACCGGAGAGGCCGCTTTCTACGGCCCCAAGCTGGACTTCATGGTGAAGGACGCCATCGGCCGCAGCTGGCAGCTGGGTACAATCCAGGTGGATTACAACCTCCCGGAAAGGTTCGAGTTGGAGTATGTCGATTCTGACGGCAGCCGCAAGCGTCCGGTGATGATCCACCGCGCACCCTTCGGCTCGCTGGAGCGTTTTGTGGCCGTGCTGCTTGAGCACACCGCCGGCCATCTGCCCCTCTGGCTGCACCCGGATCAGGTTAAAGTGCTGCCCGTCAGCGAAAAATATGCAGATTATGCGAAAAAAGTTGCAAATCTGCTGAATATTTCCGAAATTCGCGCCTCCGTAGATGACAGAAACGAAACGCTGGGTAAGAGGATACGTGAAACGTCCCTTATGAGAGTTCCGCTTCTGGTCATTGTCGGCGAAAAGGAACAGGCCGACGAAACCGTCTCGGTACGCCGTGGAGCCGTGGACCAGGGTTCCATGACAGTGCCGCAGTTTGTGGACTTTGTCCGCAATGCAGTGGCAGAAGAACTGGCCCAGTAAAGTTTAATTTTTAAAGGAGCAAGACTATCGCAACGCCTTACAGACCCAAGCCCGCGGGCCCCAAGCGCAAGCCTCAGCAGCAGATGGGACCCAACAAGCAGGACGAAAACGCCCTGCGCATCAACCGTGAAATCACTGCTCCGGAGGTCCGCCTCGTAGGAGAGAACATTCCGGAACAGGGCATCTACCCCATCGTCAAAGCACTTTCCCTGGCGCAGGAGCTGGAACTTGACCTGGTGGAGATAAGCGCCAAGGCAGAACCTCCTGTGTGCAAGATTCTGGACTACCAGAAGTACCTGTACCAGCAGCGCAAGCGCGCAAAGGAGATGAAGGCCAATGCAGCAAAGATAGTCATCAAGGAAATCCGCTTCGGCCCCAACACGGACGAACACGACTTCCAGTTCAAGCTCAAGCACGCTCAGGAGTTCCTCCAGGAAGGATCCAAGGTCAAGGCCTCCATCTTCTTCCGCGGCAGGTCCATCCAGTTCGCCCAGCAGGGAGAAAAGCAGCTGCTCCGCTTTGCGGTAGAGCTTGAAGAATTCGGCAGGGCAGAAAGCATGCCCACCCTGGAAGGCAAGAGGATGACCATGATGCTTGCTCCGGTAAAGAAAAAGTAGCCCTAAAGTCAGATTCGCCGGTCAAGCCGGCGAATGACGACGGAGGGATTATGTATAATTAAATATTGTTTAACAATGGCAAAGCTTAAAACCAACTCCGGTGCCAAAAAGCGCTTTACGCTTACCGGATCGGGACAGATCAAGAGGAAGCACGCTTATCACAGCCACATCCTCACCAAGAAGACCAAGAAGCAGAAAAGGAATCTTGATCATTTCGCCATCCTTGACGGTGACGATGTCAAGAGGGTAAAGGAGCTTCTGGTAATGTAATTTTGTTTAACTGGAACGCAGTTGAAAGCGCATCCCCAAAAAGATGCCACTGCCTCCAAAAGTAGTAAAAATTTATGCCTAGATCAGTTAATTCTGTTGCCTCAAGGGCACGCCGCAAGAAGATCCTCAGCAGGACCCGCGGTAATTTCCTCTCCCGCAAGAACGTCTGGACGGTTGCAAAGAACACCTACGAAAAAGGTCTCACCTATGCATACCGTGACCGCAAGGCCAAGAAGCGCGAATTCCGTTCACTCTGGATACAGCGCATCAACGCCGCCGCCCGCCAGTACGGCCTCACTTACTCCCAGCTTATGGGACGTCTCGCGAAGCAGAACATCGGCCTTAACCGTAAAGTTCTCGCAGACCTTGCAATGAACAATCCTCAGGCTTTTGAGGCTATTGTCAACTCTGTAAAATAGTTCTTTGAAAATATACCGTGAGCTGGAAGGAAATCATCCAAAACAAGTGGGTTAAGCTGGGCTTCTGGTCCGTGCTTTACATCGCCTGGGTGATCTGGCTCGGAAATTATTGGTGGCTCCTCGGCCTTGGCATCATCTTCGACCTCATCGTCACTAAAAAAGTAAAGTGGCTGTTCTGGAAGAAGGAGTACGCCCCCGGGGAAAAGCACAGCTTCTGGCTGGACTGGCTGGACGCCATTATCTTTGCCGTGGTGGTTGTGACCTTCATCAATATTTTCTTCTTCCAGGCCTTCAAGATTCCTTCCTCTTCAATGGAGAGTACCCTCTACACAGGGGACCAGCTCTTCGTTTCCAAGCTCACCTATGGTCCGCGCCTGCCCCAGACGCCGCTCACCATACCTTTCACGCACAACCGCGCATTCGGCGGAGAGTCGTATTCCACGGCCATCCAGAACGATTACCGCAGGCTCAAAGGTTTCAGGAGCGTTCGCAGGGGCGATGTCGTGGTCTTCGGCTTCCCCAACGGGGACACCGTACTTTCCAAGCGTCCGGCCGACGATTACTACGCCTGGGTCCGCACTTACGGCAGGGAAAAGACCATCAAGCAGTTCGGTCCCATCATAGTCCGCCCCATGGACAAGAAGGACCACTACGTAAAAAGGTGCGTGGCCGTGGCTGGCGACACCCTTGAAATCCGCAGCGGTGCGGTATGGGTGAACGGCGTAAAGGAACCGGACTATCCCGGCAGGCAGATGACCTTCAAGGTTGTCACCACCGGAAACCGGATTAACGCGCTCAAGCTGGACCAGCTTGGAATCAATACCGCAGAGCTGTACTTCGACTCCCGTCTTCCCGGTTATCCCGCGATGCCGCTTACGGAAGACATGCTGGAGAAGGTAAAGGCCATGAAGTCCGTGGTGGAAGTTGTTCCCAATATCGAGACCTTCCCCACCACCGGCCAGGACACGGAGCTTTTCCCCTTCACCGGGAAAACGCGCTGGACTGCCGATAACTTCGGCCCGCTCTGGATCCCCAAAAAGGGCGTCACCGTAGAGATTACCCCGGAAACGCTTCCCTTCTACGAAAGGATCATCCGGGACTATGAACACAGCTCCACCGATGTTCACGAGTACACCTTCAAGCAGGACTATTATTTCATGATGGGGGATAACAGGCACAACTCCCTGGATTCCAGATATTGGGGCTTTGTCCCGGAGGATCACATAGTTGGCACGCCCTCTGTCATCTGGCTCTCGACGGACGCTAACAAAAGCTTCCCCAGGAGCATAAGGTGGAAGAGATTTCTCAAACACCGCTTTTAAAGTAAACAATTAAAAAGTTAAATATTATGTCAAAGGTTTGTCAGATAACCGGCCGCAAGAGAATGATCGGCAACAACGTCGCCCATTCCAAGCTTCGCACAAAGCGTGACTTCGCCCTGAACCTCAAGACCAAGAAGTTCTGGTCAGAGACAGAGCAGCGTTTCATCACCCTCAAGGTTACCACCAAGGGTATGCGCATCATCGAGAAGAACGGTCTCGATGCAACACTTAAGGATGCCCAGGCAAAGGGCTATGTTAACCTCGTTTAAAACCTGTTGAGTTATGGCAAAGAAACAGAAAGGCAACAGGGTGCAGGTCATCCTGGAGTGCACAGAACAGAAAGCAAGTGGTGTTCCCGGCATGTCCCGTTACATCACCACCAAGAACAAGAAGAATACCCCGGACCGTCTTGAGCGCATGAAGTACAACCCCTACCTCAAGAAAGTCACTCTTCACAAAGAGGTCAAGTAATTTATAGGAGATCTAAACTATGGCAAAAAAAGCAGTTGCAACCTTCGATGCAAAAGCCGGTGCAAAGCACATGGTGAAGGTTATCCGCATGGAAAAGAGCCCCAAGACCGGTGCCTACGTCTTCGTAGAGCAGCTTGTTGAAGAGGGTAAGGAAAAGGAATTCTTCAACAAGAAGTAATTCGTGATTGGCAAGTAATTGACAATCAGTTAGTTATGCAAAGTACCCGGGTACCAAGGTACCCGGGTACTTTATGTATATACTTGTATATCAGTTGGTTAGCAATCGAGGCGCTACAGCACCGTAATTACTTCCGAGGGGCTAAGGGCAAGGTCCAGGCGCTGGGGGAGGGAGGTGTTCTTGGCGCTGACGAAGGTGCCGTTGGGCTTGTAGGCGGCGGGGATGGTCTTGGTGCCGCGGTAGGTGATGCCGTCGGCATCCACCACGGTGAAGGTGAAGACCTCGTCGCCGGCCTCGTCACCGTTGCGCAGGGCCACGAAGAACGGGGCCGATGTGGCTTCGCCCAGGGTTACGGAGATGTCTCCCTCTGTGGCAGCGCCGCCAAGAACCTGGCTCTGGACCAGGTGTCCGCTGGTTCCGGAGATAGTCACGGACTTGGTGGTGATGCCGGAATCGGAATACTTGAAGCTGAGGCGGTAAATGCTCTGCTGGTTGGACAGGATGGCATTTTCCGTGGTTATTTCACTGCCGGAAACGCCTGTAACCAGCACGGAAGAAGCCATGGTATAGTGGTACTTCTTCTCTATGGAACCGGCCGATTCCAGCAGCGTCCCCACCTGCCCTGTATAGTCCCAGCTCTCCCGCGGGGTAAGCAGTGTAAGGGTGGTGCTCCCGGGCGTGATTCCGTCGGTTGTAACGGTGCCGGAAAGTGTTGCCTTATGCGCATCCACGCCGTCCGGAGTTGCAGTCAGCGTGCCGATGTGGGTGGCCCCAAGGTATACTTCTACGGGCTCATCGGCCTTCCAGACGGACTTCAAAAGCGTGGTTGTGGCCTCTTCGCCGTCAACTTCCAGGCCCTTGGTGCCGGTGCCCCTTTCCGCCAGGACGGTCAACGTCCAGACGGGATCGGCCTCAGGCTGTTCAACCGTAGCGGGCTCTTCGCGGACGGGTTCGTCTTCCACGATTTGGCAGCCGGTCCATGCCATCGTCCCGGCAAGCGCCATTATTATATACTTTTTCATACTCTATTCAACGTAATAAGCCTTGTGGGCGGGGATGGTAGAACCGGTAAACTTATAGAGGCCGAGCGTTCCCGCCGATTTTCCAAGGACATACACCGTTCCGGCGGGGGTGTCGATGTCAATGTCGGTGCCCAGCAGGATGTTCCCGGGGTGTGCCGCTACGGCGGTGGAGGCAAGCGTGGTAAGGGTGATGCTGGAGGCATCGGCCACTATGATTGCAGCCGTCCCGTGGGGAATTACCCGCCCGTCTGTGCCGATAAGGTGGAAGATGACCTTGGAGCCCTCCAGGCTGGCCGTGTAGGCTTTGGCGCCGGGGGAGAGCATATAATCGACAACGCCGTCGTAGAAGGATGTCACATAATTGGGCGTATCAAGAACGGTGGCCGATGTGGTGGCTGCGGCCAGGGTTCCCATTGCGTTGACCGTTATGTCGCCGGCGGGCATTGTGATGCTCCAGGTGCCGTTTCCGTTGTCTGTAGCGGGGGTTTCCGCGCCGCCGGAGGGAGTATAAGCTATGCTGCTTAATTCAAACTCTGGAGCTATTGATACGGTTATGGCTGCATCCTCAAGGAAGTAATTGATTCCTTCATGACTGATGGTGGGAGTGCCGCTGACTATTATGCCGGAGCCCGCGCTGACGGTGAACACATCGCTTGCAGGGGCCGACTCTCCACAGGTGAGGGCATGGTAGTGATTGTTGGTAAACTTTACATCACCGCTTTGTGTCCCGTAAACTGTGCCAGTTCCATTAGTGCTTGTGTTCAGTATGAAATTATTGGAGCTGGTTGCATATCCATTGCCGGTGACGCTCTGGAGATAACCTACCACGGTGCCGATATTCGCCGAGCTGATAGCGGTGCCGGTGATTGTACAGCCTGAGACAATGCTGCCATTGACTCTTCTGGGGTAATACTGGGTGCCGCAACGGCCGGTGATGCCGCCAAGATAGAGCGTATTGGTGCTGGAGCCTGTGACGGTGCAATTATAGGCAGAACAATCATCAACGAAGCCGTTGGTCACAAATCCGATGACAGCGCCGACGGCGTTATAGTTATTAGTAGTATTGACTCCGGAAATGGTGCTGCTTATAACAGTGCAATTGCTGACGTTGACTACATCTGCATATCCTACTACGGCACCGACATACAGCGTGCCGCTGACAGTTGCGTCTCTGACCACGACATTCTTTATCTCGGCGCTGCTATAGACATTGCGGAAGAGGCCTGTTTTTTCCTGCCCGTCGGCATTGATGGTAAAGTTACAGACGCTATGCTCCCTACCGTCGAACTTGCCCCGGAATTGTTTGGAGTCGGAGCCGATGCCGGAGAAGGGGCTGTAGCCGCTAAGGTCGATATCGGCACCCAGCTCAAAGTAAGTGCCGCTGAAATAATTGCTTTCATTGACCATGAGAGCAAGGAAGTACAGGCCTTCGGCTGTCGTGATAACATACGGATTTCCCTGGCTGCCGTCGCCGCTCCAGAATGCAGAGAAGTCCGGAGCCCATGTGGCAGTGTAAGAGCGGTCTCCGCTTGAGCCATTGGGAATTGTGACCGTCATGGTTGGGCTGTCCAGGCCGGTGCCTGTCCATCCGGCGAAGACATAGTATGGACGGGTGGGATTCACCAGAGTGATGGGGCCGCTGTTGTTGGTATATTTGGTAGGGTTGGGTGTTGCCACGCTGCCGCCGTTCAAGTTGTAACTGATACTGTAAAGCGCGTCAGTAGTGACATCAAGGCTTTTGGAAATGGATCCGGTGAAGTTGTTGCCCAGAATGTCTCTGATGGGGATGATGGCGGCACTGCTGGAATAACCCGGAGCAACTACGTTTTCCAGGCTGTTGATGGTGAGCGACGTGCCGGCATTGGCAGTGATATTCCCCGAGAAGGAAACCACGTTACTGCCGATGCAGTCATAGTCGGCATAAAGATCCCCCCAGGAGGTGTGAAGAATATACCTTGTCTGGGCTTCCAATCTGACGGGCTCGCTGAAAGGCACGCTAATGGTGACAGGGTTTCCCTTGCAGTGAAGGCCGGGAGAAACTGTGATTTCATTGGAAAGGACGGAGGGGGCGACGGCATCAAGCAGGGCCCAGCGAACATAAAGGTCCTTGTAGCCGAAAGTATCGTCACTGGACCCGCCGCAGTCAAAGCGTACGGTGAGGGCGCTGATGTCCGGGTCCAGAACAAAGGCGTTGTTGTCATCACCGGCACGATAGCTTTCGGAGCGGAACTTCTGCTCCCAGAGGTAGCTTTCGTCCATCCAGAAAGTCTGATAGCCTACCCCCTGCTGTTTTACATCGCTGCTGTGGGGGAAGATCCATTTTCCTGCACCGGAATAGGCCCCGCTGCCTTTTTTAAGTTCAAAACATGCCTTGTAGATGCTGTTTACGGGTGTGTTGACTGTTTCGTTGGGGTCATAGCCCTCATCGTAAGCAGTGTTGCTGTCGCCGATAAGAATCTGCACGTAGGCATAGCCGTCATCTTTTTCCTTTTCCGTGAAGTATACGCTGGCGTAGAGCTTGTTGCCGATGAGTTTGTGCCAGGCACCGGTTGCGCCTGCCCTGTTCGTTGCAAACAGATAATCCGGGCTTACGGTTGCGGGTTTTTGTGAATAGTCCCAACTGTCGTCTATTAAAGCATACCCGGCATAATCTCCGTTGCTCTCCACATAGGAAGAAGGAGGTGTGAAGCCTGCATCGTGGTACTTGCTATTCATAAAACAGGCAACCGTGGTGCCGTCGAAGAAAGCAAACCTGCTGATGCCTTCCTTGACAACCCAGTTGGTATAACCGTTAAGGTAATACTGGTTGTTCATATCTCCTCCGGAAGTAATTCGCTGTCTTAACTTGGTAAGCTGGGAGCCTTGCTGGTCTGTGACCTCAAAGTCGTAATAGAGGAAACGGGTGCCCTGGTATTTATAGCGCAGGGAAAGATCGGCAAAAGCGGATTCCGTTACGGCTACCTGCTTGGAAGTTTCGCCCTCGGCAAAGGTAAGGCTTCCGTTTACGCCGGTAAAGTTCTTGCCTTCCAGGGCCGAAATGCTTACCGTACGGTAGAATACCGTTGCGATGCCGGTACCGCTGGAGCGGGTTATTGTGAACGTAGAGCCGGAGCTGGTTACGGACCAGTCCACGGCCATGGCCAGCTGCCCAAACGTCAATGCCGCTATAGTGAGCACGGCCGATACGAATACTTTTAAGGTAGTGTTTTTCATAGCCCTTTCCCTCCTATCCGTCAAGACCACCATAATTGTAGTCCTCAGTGCCTACGCTGAGGATGTTTACTTCCATCTTTACATCCACCACCTCTGCGGCGGGGGACTCATAGTGTTCTTTAGTAACTACCATTGGTGAATACACTTATAAAGTGTACAAATATAGTGATTATTGCGGAATGTGTATAAAATGACTATATTTGTATGATATAATTAAGTTATGGGCATTTTTTCCAGCGGTGTAAAAAAGACCAACCTCAACTTCTTCCAGAAGCTGGGGAGGGCAATTACGGGGAAGTCCCGCGTTGACGATGACGTCTTAGATGCACTGGAAGAAGCCCTGCTAAGCTCTGACATGGGGGTTGATACCACCCTCAAACTCATAGATAACATAGAGGACCGGGTAGAGAAGGACAAGTACGTGGACATGGAGGAACTCACCGCCATAATCCGCGACGAAATCTCCAACCTCATGGGGCCCGACGAGCCCGTTCAGCCGTTCGATTTCTCCAAGAAGCCGTATGTGATGCTGGTGGTGGGTGTGAACGGCGTGGGGAAGACCACCACCATCGGCAAACTGGCTGCCATGCTGAGGAAGCAGGGCAAGAAGGTGGTCATCGGTGCTGCCGATACCTTCCGCGCCGCCGCCGTGGACCAGCTGGTGGTGTGGGCGGAAAGGGCCGGGGCCGATATCGTGAAGCAGCCCACCGGAGCAGACCCCGCCGCCGTGGCGTACGATTCCGTGAAGGCCGCAGTTGCCCG
>Ga0265298_10010091_pt1 | contig 11198 bp, 8 predicted proteins | sample AusTroGonzalo_MG_3_FD_193486 | JGI IMG/M metagenome (GOLD analysis project Ga0265298, IMG submission 193486) | Bovine rumen microbial communities from tropical cattle in Woodstock, Queensland, Australia - Gonzalo_01 | ecosystem: Host-associated > Mammals > Digestive system > Stomach > Rumen ...
GCCGTCTCCGGTATAGAATCGTTCGGAGAGGAAGTACGGCAGGCTGAACGAATGCGGGATATGGGCGAGTTCCCACTTGCTGTCGTCGAGGTCGACCGACTGGCCGTTTTCAACCGAGCCGAGCTTGAATTTCCATTCGGCGTTGAGGTTGCTGACCACGCGTCCGCTCGCCAGAGGCTTTCCCTTGCCCGCAGGCGGGATCGCGGCCGCATCCATCTGAGCGGTGCCGAGAATCATGATTCCGGCGCAGAGGACCCCGCCGATGCAATGACGATGAAACAGATTCATACAAATAAACCTTTTCTGCTTTCTCCGGTCGACGCCAGGCGCCTCCCGAATACGTTATTGTTCATGTGTTCGCATGTTACATGTTACAATATTCGTTTAACAGCAAAAAAGCAAATATCTTTTCCGCAGATTTCAGGCGAAAACATTAAAATTTACGTCTTTTTTCACGCTTTTTACGTTAATAATAACGTTTACATAAAAGACAGCGGAACGAATGAATTGAAGTATCCCAACAAAAAAGGCATAAGCGGAAACGGTCCCGCGCCATGCATTCCCCCCGTAACCCGCCGTCTCCGGAAAACCGTTTCCCCCCGAAAACGATCATCCGGCCCCCTTGACGGCGGATTCCAACGCATGGCATCGTGCGGATCGTTCATCCTGTCCCGGGGTTCCCCCGATTCCGTGATCCCCGGGCCAGGACCGCTTATGCCGGAGAAGAGGATCGCTCCCCCTCTCGTAGTTACTATACCATGAGTTCCCGCTCGACGCAAACGAGGAAACGCCGTCAAACGCTGGAAAAACCGCCTCGACACGCACTTTTTCCGAGGTGGTCAAATTTGCTGGTCAAGTTTCGTGTCCCTCCGCCCCATCCGCGGCAAAAAGAAAAACCGCACCCGGAAACGGTCTCCGGATGCGGCGAAATGCGTGTTTGTGTTCACCCGGTCAGTCCGGGCGGGACCCGTTCATTTCGGCATGAGGAACTGCGGGATCGGGATCTGCTGGCCCTCGTACATGTTCATGTACTGCGCGAAGAGCAGATAGGCGATGAAGCAGACGCAGAGGAGCGTGAGGATGGAAAGCGTAAGGAAGAACCAGTTCGGCTCGTCAGTGGAAGTGACCGGAGCTTTCTGCTTTTTCACCTTCGGCAGCTTGCCTTTTTTCTTCTTGTCCTCGGGAACGGCTTCCGGCACGGGGGTCGGGGTCTCGACCGGAGCGGCGACCGGGGGCTGTTCCGCCGGCTGCTCGGGCTTCTGTTCTTCCTGCTTCTGCGCCTGGGGCGGCATGTTCGGGATATTCAGGCCCGGGATGATATTCCTCGGAAGCTCCTTCGGCTCGGACGGCTTGTTTTTCAGCTTCAGCGTGAGCTTGCGTTCCGGCGGGATCGGAGATTCGCCGACCTTTTTGGCGGGAGCGGCGGAGGATTCCTGTTCCGGTTTCTTGAGCTGGACGGTCGGGGCCGAGGACTCCGGTTTCTTCAACTGGATCGTCGGAGTGGAGGACTCCGGTTTCTTCAGCTGGATCGTCGAGGTCGAGGATTCCGGCTTCTTCAGCTGAATCGTCGGAGTCGAGGATTCCGGCTTCTTCAGCTGGATCGTCGAGGGATTGGAAGCGGCCGGAGCGGATTCCACGGGCTTGGCGGTCGGGATGCCGGTCGGCGTTTCCGCGGTTTTCGGCACGATCTTGATCGCCGGCTTCACTTCGGGAGCCGAAGCAGTGGATTCAACAGGGGTGGCCGTCGGCGGACGGAGACGGATCGTCTGCTTGACGCCGGGAACGGTCGCGGCAGGAGACGGCGCGATATGGATCGCGGGTTCCGCCTGAGCGGCTGCGTCGGCGGCCCCGGCAGCTGCGGAGGCTCCGGCAGCGGCTGCGTCGGCGGCTCCGGCTGCGGCGTCGGCCGGCGGAGTCATCGGTTTAAGCTTGATCGTGGCGCGCGGACGGACGTCCTCGGGGGTGTTCATCGGGGTATCGGAAGTCGGATCTGCCATGGCTGTTTCCTTCAAAAGTGGTTCAAAACAATATATTCATAGAGGGAAATATATCACGCTATCGCGGAAAGACAAGTTTTTTTTCTCATTTTTACCGAAAAAAACAGTAAAAACCTAAACCGACGGGCTTCTTTCACCCGGACGGCAGGGCCCCGTCAGACCGCGTCGGACTCGGGCCGCCCGTGTTCGTCCGGTTCCGTTTCCGGCTTTTCGATGCGGACGCGGGTGATGCGGTGGCCTTCGATCGCCTGCACCGTAAAATGCAGCCCGCCGATCTCCGCGACATCGCCGGGCTTCGGGATATCGTCCAGCTCCGCCATCAGCAATCCGCCCACGGTATCCGGGCGTTCGTCCTCCGGCAGTTTGGTGTTCAGGTCGCGTTCGACCTCGGCGACGCGGACGAGTCCGCCGGATTCCCAGGTTGTCTCGGAGACGCGGATCAGCGACTCCTCCGGCTTCCGCGGATGGAGCGACCCGACGAGTTCCTCCAGCAGGTCGTCGCGCGTGACGACGCCCGCCGTGCCGCCGAATTCGTCCAGCACGACCGCGATCTCGAACTGTTCGCGCTGCATATCGTGCAGCACCTGCTGGACGCTCGCGCCCTCCGGCACGAAATGAGGCTTCCGCATGACCGCGACCGGAAGCGGCGACTGTCCGTTTTTGAGCTTGCTCCGGTAGTAATCCATCGCATAAAGGACGCCGATGACCCGGTCGATGCTGCCCCGGTAGACCGGAAACGCGGTGAATCCTTTTTCCGTCAGAAGGCGTTCGATTTCCTCCGTCTGAGCTCCGGCCTCGATGGCGCAGACCGCGCCGCGCCGCGTCATGATCTCGCCGCATGTGATGTCATCCAGTTCGAAGACGTTCTGAATGATGCGGCGTTCGTCGGCGTCGATGAGGCCGTCCTTCTCGCCCATGTTGATGAGGGACCGGATCTCCTCTTCCGTGACCTTTTCGGTATCTTCCGCGGACCCGAACGGCATCATGACCAGCTTGACCGAGTTGTTCAGCAGCCATACCAGCGGCGAAGCGGCACGCGCGAGCCAGTGGATCGGGACCGCGGAGTTCAGCGCGACAAACGACGTGTAGCGGAGCGCGATCTGCTTCGGCACGAGTTCGCCGAAGACCAGCGAGAAAAAGGCGAGTATCAGCGTGATGATCACCACGGAAATATGGTCGATCGTCGCCTCGGACAATCCGGTGAAGCCGATGTCGTGATACACCCAGTGCGCCAGAGGATCGGAGAATGTGTCGGCCGCGAATGCGCTGGCGAGAAATCCGGCAAGCGTCACGCCGACCTGGACCGTCGCCAGGAAACGTCCCGTGTCGGCGGCCAGCGAACCGAGGATCCGGCCGCGTTTCCCCTCTTTGGAAAGCTGGTCCAAGGTGACGGGTTTCAGGGAGATCAGGGCGGCTTCTGCGGCCGAGAAAAAAGCATTGCAGAGGATCAGGACGGCAAGAAAAACAAGGTGCAGTATCAAAGCGGGATCCGGGGTTTCCGTTTTCAGTTCAGTGGGGACGTCCCGTGCGGGAACAGAATAATAAAATACAGGAAAACGGCGGAAAGTCAAGTTTTTTTCTTGACTTTTCGGAAAATTGGCTTATTGTTCTATGATTTTATTTGCGGCTTCGCAAACTTTACGCGAAAGAACCCTGAAGTTTCGTTCCGCCTTTTTGTACATTCAACAGTTTTTATCAATAAAGGAAACGCCCATGAAACACACGAAACACCGTCTGGCCGCGATCCTGCTCGGCATCGGCATGCTCTTCAGCGCCTCGGCGTCCGTTCACGCGCAGTCGCAGTGGATGGACAAGGTCACGCTCTACTTCCCGAACCGCATCCTGGACATCCTTGACGTTTTCTCCCTGAACATCGGCGTCGGGCTCACCGCGCACGCCAGTCTTCGCGCCACGCACGAAGTCGAGATCGGTGGCGGGTTCTCCGCCACGGCGCAGATGATCAAGGACTACAACCGCCAGTACGGTTTCGCCCGCAGAAACGGCGTCTACAGCGGCATCGGCCCGATCGTCGCCACGAACATGGAGCGCCGCCCGGCGTTCCTGCTCGCGAAGGAGTACTGGTGGGACAAGGACGGACTTGTGACGCCCTCCGACGACATCTTCCTGCCGAAGGAAGGCGCGATCGACTTCTGGGAGATTGGCGGCTCGCTCGGACTCGGCGTGATCGAGGCGGACGTTTCGATCCACCCGGTCGAGATCCTGGACGCCGTGCTCGGCTTCTTCTTCATCGACATCACCGACGACGACCTCACGTTCGAAAACTTCCGCTAAGCCGGGTACCATCATGGCAATGCTTGAAATCCGCGGCGTCTCCAAAGCCTACGGAAAGACGCCCGTCCTGCGCGGCGTCGACCTCTCGGTCGAACCCGGCGAACTCATGTTCCTGCTCGGCCCCTCCGGCTGCGGCAAATCCACGCTCCTGCGCATCGTCGCCGGGCTGATCCGGCAGGACGCCGGTTCCGTCGTCCTCGGCGGACGCGACGTCTCCGCCCTGCCCCCGGAATCCCGCGACACCCCGATGGTGTTCCAGAACTACGCGCTCTGGCCGCACCTGAACGTCGCCGAAAACATCGAATTCGGCCTCAAGATCAAAAAGCTTTCGCGTGCCGAGATCAAAAAAACGGTCGATGAGATGCTCGACGTCGTCGGCATGGCCGAGTTCGCGAAACGCAAGGTCAACGAGCTTTCCGGCGGCCAGCAGCAGCGCGTCGCACTCGCACGCGCCCTCGCGCTCAAAGGCGACATTCTCCTGCTCGACGAACCGCTTTCCAACCTCGATGCACGGCTCCGCGACCTCATGCGCACCGAAATCCGCCGTATCTGCAAGGAACGCAGCCTCACCGCGCTCTACGTTACACACGACCGCCGCGAGGCACTCAGCGTGGGCGACCGCATCGCCGTCATGAAGGACGGCGTGATCCTCCAGCTCGACGCCCCGCGCACGCTCTACACGCGCCCGGCGAACAAGTTCACGGCGGCGTTCCTCGGCGACGCCGACTTCCCGGAGGCAAAGTGCCTGCGCACTGAAAACGGGTTCGCAACATTCAGCACGCCGATGGGCGAACTCCGCGTCCGCCTCGAGGGGCAGCCCGTCCGGCCCGAACCGGGCGCCGTCTGCACGCTCATGATCCGGCCGGAAGCCGTCCGCACCGACGTCAATCCCGCGTCCGTCAACGCATTCCCCTGTATCGTCCGCGACAGCGTCTTCCTCGGCGAAACGACCGGGCTCACGCTGGAAGCATCCGGTTTCACGCTCCATGCGAGCGAATCCGCCGCGCCCGAACGACGTCCCGGCGACGCGGTCGCATGCTCCGTCCCGCCGGACGCGATCGCCATCCTCCCGCCGGACCTCCACGATGTCAACGTGGAGCAAACCGCCCGCTGACGCCGGAGCAAGCCCGCCATGAAACGTCTCGCCCTCGCCCTGGTCGTCCCGATCCTGCTTGTCATCCTCCCGCTCGTGCTCCGGCCGTCCGCCGACTGGAGCCCGGACGCGCCGGAAAGCCTCGTGATCATCACGCCGAATTCGGAGCAGATCAAGTATGAATTCGAGCATGCGTTCCGGAAATGGTACAGGGTGCACCGCGGACGCGACATCAGGATCGACTGGCGCAGCCCCGGCGGCACCAGCGACATCGTGCGGTACATCAACGACCGGTTCGAGGCGGAGTTCCGCCTGTACGCGCTTGAGAAAGGACTCGAATGGGACCGCGAGACGGCGGCGGCGTTCAAGGACTCCAAACTCTCGCCCGACGACCATCCCGCCCGCAAGCTCCTGCTCGAATCCGACATCGGCATCGGCATCGACCTGTTCTTCGGCGGCGGCACCTACGACCAGGCGAAATTCGCCTCGATCGGCTACGCGGTCGGCGCTGGCGTGAAGGAACGCCACCCGGACTGGTTCACCGACGATGTCATCCCCATGAACTTCGCGGGCGAGCAGATCTACGACCCGGAGGGACGTTATTACGGCTACTGCCTGTCGTCGTTCGGCATCGCCTACAATTTCCGCCGCATCCGCGAACTCGGCATCGAAGCGCCGCAGAACTGGATCGACCTCACCGATCCGGCGTATTTCGGCACGCTCGTGCTCGCAGATCCGACCAAATCCGGCTCCATCACCAAGTGCTACGAGATGATCCTTCAGCAGGCCATGGCCGAATTCGGCCCGGAACAGGGCTGGCTCGAGGGATTCCGCCGCGTAAAACTCCTCACGGCAAACGCGCGGTCCATCGCCGACAGCGCCGGCAAGGTCGTCCGCGACGTTTCCTCCGGCGAGGCCGCGGCGGGCGTCTGCATCGACTTCTACGGGTTCAGCGAGGCCGAATGGGCCCGGCAGAGGACCGGCGAACCGACCATGACCTACGTCATGCCGCGCGGCGGCACCGCCGTCACCGCCGACCCGATCCAGCTCCTGCGCGGCGCGCCGAATCCCGACGCGGCAAAGGATTTCATCGACTTCCTGCTCTCGAAGGAAGGGGCGGCGATCTGGCTCCTGAAACCCGGTACGCCCGGCGGCCCCGAAAAGTACGTCCAGCTCCGTCCGACCGTCCGCAAGGATTCTCCGCTCGAGTTCCCGAAGGACGAGCTCGCCCTGCCCGACTACCGTCCCTACGACCTCGGCGGCACGTTCGAATACAATTCCGCCTGGACGGGGCGTTACTTCAGCCTCATCCGCGTGCTCATCAAGTGCGCGGCCCTCGATCCGGAGGACGACCTGCGAGCCGCATGGAAAGCCATCCTCGACAACGGCGGTCCCGATGCCAATCCCGAAGCCATGGCAGAGCTTCTCAAGCTCCCCGTGCCGTATGAATCCGCCGCGGACGAGGCGAAAGCACTGAGCGGCACGCCCGCCGAAGCGGCCGCCGCACGCACCCGCTGGACCGAAGCGGCTCGCGCTAGTTATCTGCGCGCCGCGGAACTCGCCCGGAAGAAAGGAGCCGCGCCGAAATGAAACGCTTCCTCTCCGTCTTCCTCGCACTGGCGGTCCTGACCTTCTTCGCGCTGTTCCTCTTCCTGCCGCTCTTCACGGTCGTGGCGGAAGGCTGCGACCCGGCGGTCATCCGCGAGGTCTTCCGCAGCCGCCTGTACCTCCGGGGCATGCTGAACTCGCTCGCCGTCGCTGCGGTCACCACGGTCCTCGTCTTCCTGATCTCCATCCCGCTCGCCGCGCTCTACGACAAATATGATTTTCCCGGCAAAGCCGCGTGTTCCGTGATGATGATGGCGCCGATGATCCTGCCGCCGTTCGTCGGCGCGCTCGGGTTCCAGCAGCTTCTCGGGCACTACGGCCTGCTGAACAGCATCCTCGGTGCGCTCGGACTGCCCCCGGTCGACTGGCTCGGCGGCAGCGGCAGGTTCTGGAGCGTCTGCGTGATCCAGGCACTGCACCTGTATCCGATCGCCTACCTCAACCTCGTCACGGCGTTCGGGAACATCGACCCGTCGCTTCTCGAATCCGCCCGCAACGCCGGCGCGGGGCCGTGGCAGAGGTTCCGCCGCATCACACTGCCCATGCTTCGCCCCGGGCTCCTTGCGGGCGGCAGCATCGTCCTCATCTGGGCGTTCACCGAACTCGGTACCCCGCTCATGTTCGGGTACAACACCGTGACTCCGGTCCAGATTTTCAACGGCGTCACCGAGCTCGGCACCAATCCCGCCGCGTATTCCCTCGTGATCGTCACGCTCGCCGTCTCCTGCCTGCTCTACCTCGGCGCGAAACTCCTGCTCGGACGCGGCGCGGCGGCCTCGGTCGCGAAAGGTACGCCGGGCGCTTCCGCGCGCAAACTCGCCGGTCCCGGCCGCTGGATCCCGCTCGCGGTCTTCATCGGGTTCACGTTCGTCGCGACCCTGCCGCACATCTGCCTGGTGCTGATCGCATCCTCCGCGAGCTGGAGCGGAACGATCCTGCCGGAGCATTTCTCGCTGATGCATTACCGCAATGCGCTCGGCGACCATCTGGTCGTGCCGAGCATCGTGAACAGCCTGAAGTATGCGCTTCTTGCCACTTTGCTAGCGCTGTTCGCTGGCGTCCTGACGGCGTTCCTGACCCGGCGCGGCAGCCTCAGATTCGGCTGGCTGCTTGACCTCGTCGCCATGACTCCGCTCATGATCCCCGGCGTCGTGATGGCCGTCGGCTTCCTCGGCATGTCCATCCGCTACCGGTGGACGCACATGCTGTTCGACCCGGTCGCGAATCCGGTCTTCCTGCTCGCCGTCGCCTACGCCGTCCGGCGCGTGCCGTACGTGCTGCGCTCCGTCGCGGGGGGACTCGATCAGACGCCGGAGGAACTCGAACGCGCCTCGAGGAACGCGGGAGCGAGCTATGGCCGAACCCTGATGAAGATCACGCTCCCGCTGGTGGCGGCGAACCTGGTCGTGGGCGCGCTGTTCGCGTTCAGCTTCTCCATGATGGAGGTCTCCGACTCCCTGATCCTCGCGCAGAAGGCGGAATTCTATCCGATCACGAAGGCGATCTACGAGCTTTCGCAGTATCTCGGCGCCGGTCCGTACACCGCCGCCGCGTTCGGCGTCTGGTCGATGTGTTTCCTGGCGTCCATCCTCGCCGCAGCGTCCGTTCTGCTCGGTAAAAAAATCGGTTCGCTTTTCAGCATCTGACGCCGCCCCGATAAAAAAGCGGAATAGTTCGCCCGTACTGTTTGTATTGCGAATGAAACTATGCTATATTATATAGTTAGCCGTTTTTGACCGTCCATCGGCTGGAACTCGTCCATACACAAAACACTTTACCCATAGCGAATCCATCATCATGAGCAATCTCAAAAAAGACTATCTGTTCACCTCCGAATCCGTTTCCGAAGGTCATCCCGACAAGGTCGCGGACCAGATCTCCGATGCCATTCTCGACGCCTGCCTGGAGCAGGACAAGGAAAGCCGCGTAGCGATCGAAACGCTCTGCACCACGGACTTCGTCGTGCTCGCTGGCGAGATCAGGACCAATGCGACCGTCGACTGGGAAAAGATCGCCCGCGACGTCGTGCGCGACATCGGCTACACCGATCCCGAAATCGGATTCGCCGCCGACACCGCGGAAGTCCTGCTGAAGATCCACAAGCAGTCCGCCGACATCGCGCAGGGCGTGGACGCCGGCGAAAACAAGGCGCAGGGCGCGGGCGACCAGGGCATGATGTTCGGATTCGCCTGCACCGAGACCGATGCCCTGATGCCCGCCCCGATCTACTACGCGCACCGCATCGTCGCCGAGCTTGCACGTCTGCGCAAGACCGAGCCGCAAAAATACGCGTTCCTCCGTCCTGACGCCAAGAGCCAGGTGTCCTTCCGTTATGTGGACGACAAGCCGGTCGCCATCGAAACGATCGTCGTCTCCACCCAGCACACGAAGGACGCCACCCGCGCCCAGCTCGAAGCGCTGGTTAAGAAGGTCGCGGCGGACGTGATTCCCGCCGAATTCCTGACGGAAAAGACCGTTTATTTCGTGAACCCGACCGGCAACTTCGTGATCGGCGGTCCCGCGGGCGACACCGGCCTGACCGGACGCAAGATCATCGTCGACACCTACGGCGGACGCGGTCTGCACGGCGGCGGCGCGTTCTCCGGCAAGGATCCCTCGAAGGTGGACCGTTCCGCGGCCTACATGTGCCGCTACATCGCCAAGAACATCGTGAAGGCCGGACTCGCCGACCGCTGCCAGATCCAGGTGGCATACGCCATCGGCGTGACCGAACCCGTTTCCATTTTCGTCGACACCTTCGGCACAGGCAAACTGAGCGACGCCGCGCTGGAAAAAGCTGTCCGCGAAGTCTTCGACATGACCCCCGCGGGCATCACCGCCACGCTCGGACTGAAGGAACGCAAGGGCTGGACCTACCGCCAGACCGCGGCCTACGGACACTTCGGACGCGAAGGGTTCCCGTGGGAAGCCACAGACAAAGTCGATGCGCTCCTCGCGGCTTCGAAAAAATATGCGGATTGACCTCGCGCGGGGCATTCCGGGATGAACAACAGCCAGTCTGCCGCCGTCCTCGGCGCCGGAACCGCGATCGTTGACCTGCTGGTCCGCGTCGACGACGATTTTCTGGCGCAGGAACTGCCCGACGGACGCGGCAATACCACCTGGGTCGAAGCCGCACGTCTGGACGAACTGATCCGGCGGCTGCACGAACGCGGATTCCAGCCGGAAAAAGCGCCCGGCGGCTCGACCGGGAATCTCCTCTGCGGCCTCTCCGAACTCGGACTTGAAACACGTTTCCTCGGCTGGCTCGGCCTCGACAACGACGGCGTGTACTACCGCGACACCTTCGCGGAATCCGGTGGAAACACCCGTTCGTTCAAATACCATCCCTCGAAACACACCGGACGCTGTCTGAGCCTGGTTTCGCCCGACGCCGACCGTTCCATGGTGACCGACCTCGGCGCGTCCGCGGAAATGCGCGCGAATGAGATCCATGTATCCGACCTGGAAGGCGTTTCCCTCCTGCATACCGAGGGCTACCTTTGCGGCCTGAACGACCGGACGTTCCTGCCCCGGCTCTTCGAACAGGCGAAAAACGCGGGGATCCCGGTGAGCTTCGATCTGGCATCCTACGGGATCGTGCGGGAATACCGCGACGGGATCCGCGATGATCTCGGCAAATACGTCGACATCGTATTTGCAAACGAGCTGGAAGCGGCAGAATTCGCCGGAACGGGCGATCCCGAATCCATGCTCGACGCCCTTGCGGAACTCTGTCCCGTCGCCGCCGTCAAGCTAGGCGCGCTCGGTTCGATCGTCCGCATGGACGGTCGCACGGTCAGGGTCGCTCCGGAACCGGCAAACCCGGTCGACGCAACGGGCGCGGGCGACCTCTGGCAGGCGGGATTCCTGTTCGGATGGCTGCACCATGCCGCACCGGAAGTCTGCGGACGCATCGGCTCCATCCTGGGCGCGGCCGCCGTATCGAATTTCGGTGCGCGGTTGCCGGAAGACCGCTGGCATGAACTGCGCGAACGCATCCGCTCCATGATCTGAACTCATTTTTCACGATACAACACACACAAACGAAAAGGACCCTTACAATGGCAACGAAAACATCCCGGAAGACAAAAGGCGAATACCTGGTCCGCGACATCGGACTGGCCGACTTCGGACGCAAGGAAATCGAAATCGCCGAATACGAAATGCCAGGCCTCATGGCGATCCGCGAGAAATACAGCAAGTCC
>Ga0265298_10010092_pt1 | contig 11197 bp, 8 predicted proteins | sample AusTroGonzalo_MG_3_FD_193486 | JGI IMG/M metagenome (GOLD analysis project Ga0265298, IMG submission 193486) | Bovine rumen microbial communities from tropical cattle in Woodstock, Queensland, Australia - Gonzalo_01 | ecosystem: Host-associated > Mammals > Digestive system > Stomach > Rumen ...
ACACCAATGTTTTCAATGATCACTATCCTGTCTTCATCGTGAGAAAAGATGGTCGGCAGAGTTCCAAGGCTCGCAAAATAGGCAAGAAGTGACAATCCATTTGTATCATCCCAATATCCAATTTCCCGACCTTTGAAATAAGTCCCATTTTCATTGATTAGAACGGGGATGCCGCTGCTTGCAAAAACATTTGGATACAACCTTTCAGCCGTAGACTTCAAATCTGGGCTGCTGAGCAATTTATAACGGAATCGCGTGGTAATGGTACACCCATAGTCCTTGACATAAACCGAGGTAACAATCCTGTCGCTGAAACATCCCGCGCCTGCAAACATAAGAACAATCGGAACACATAGCCGAAACAACAAGTTCCGAACCACACAATTCGTAGTGACACGTGTCGTAATGGCACGTGTTGTCACTATATTTGCCATGCACATTTGCATACTCTATCACTCCGTCTTGAACTCGATCTCGAGAACGTTCCCGTCCTTCAACGATTCACCAAGGGAATAGAAACGCGCATTTGGCGGAATCTCTCCTGTGACGAGCGCGATGTTCTTGTCTCGCGCAAGAGTCTCGATGTTCCTGCGCACCCATGCCCGCGCTTCCTCATACTGGTTAGCATTGAACCTGACGGAAAGCTTGCCGCGACACGTATTCGCATCATAATTCAGCGCAACGGGCGTGATTGTCAGCACGATCGCCCGTCCGCTTATGTTATTTCCGGCGATTGATTCGTTGCGGAAATCGACGCGTATTGAACTGATGTCCCTGACATCATTAGCCCCGGCGTACATGTCCCTGACATAAGCCCGCAATTTCTGCTTGATATCGAGAAATGCCTGCAATGGATCGGCGACCTCGCCTGTCAATTCAAGCGCGAACTTGTATATAAAATCGCTCCCTTCCTCCCTCGTGCAACTTGTTATGCGGTAAGACGGCGCAACTGGCGCTTGATTATTCGCAATCATGGCCATTGAATCGCCTGATCTAACGACATATTCTGTTGTGCGCGATTCGGCAATATCGTCATCCTTTTGCTTTGAAGCGACAGCCACTTTGCCGAAGTATCGTTTCCCTGTGCGTTTATAATGCGATGGCGACGTCACAGTGTAAACCACCCCTATGTATTCCCGAACCTGATATTTTTCCATCACAACCATGAAGCCATCGTCGTCGAACCCTGTTGAAACGCTGTTGCCGTCGAATGATTTCCAATCGGTAATAGATGAATACAACTTAAATGCCGATGGCGTTTCAGGAACTATAGCAACCTCATTCCCGCCGAACCAAAGGACGGCAAGATTCAGCCGTATCGTACTACTTGGCTCATTGCGTGCATAATCATAATATTGCCGCATAATCGTTCCGTCAAGCACAAGATGTCCTGCATCATATTCCCATGTCCCACTTGCCCTAATGTAGCCGCGTTCATGCCATGGTAGTTGTTTAGGTTCATAATCAAACGGAAACTCAAAAAAAAACGTCCCATCCTTATTGAACTTGTATGTGCTTGCTACTTGAGACAGCCACCGATGTCCATTATAAGAATAGTAATCAATGTCGAAAACACCTTCCCATGTGCCAACAAGCGCATCTATGGCCAATGGCGGCATGGCGCTCTTCACTTGAGGCGATTCATCGCAAAGCTCTGCAATTTCCTCATTGGCAACAAATTCGTCATATTCAGCCTTTGTCATGGCTCTCACCCACGACATCGCGGCGACCGAAAAGGCAACCGAAAAGGCGATCATTGCTTTGCGCTTGAACATTTACTTCTCCTCCTTCGCAACGCCGCAGCCCTGAGATTTCCCTTCTGACTCTTTCAACTTCGATGCAATGCCATAGGCCATCGCCTTAAGAGTTGTTTCCCGATGCGTTGCGTCTGCCCCTTTATCGGATGCATAGGAAGAAGTGAATGAGCGCCCTTTCTTGACCGTCTCCGAACCATCGTCCCACAATCCGTAAAACTTTCCCCAAGGCAAGGACGAAGTCGCTGAACTTTTAAACAATTCCATTTCTATTGTCTCATTGACGTTCTTGCCATCTATCCTGGATATTTTAAATTGCGTCGAGGCACTTTCCCACACAAACATAGGGAAAACGCCTATACTGTACATAGTCGCAAGAACATTAGGCATACCCGTCAAAAGCAGCCACCAGCGGGACTCGAGTATTGTTGTATTAGCATCAAGTTGACCTTGTGTCATATCTATTGCAAAAGGAGTTCCGTTTGATGCAAACACATTGGGATAGAAATGCTCAAACTTCCTTTGCAATTTGTTTGCAGTTGTCCGCAACTGCCGGGCACGAGCCATGTCCGTGACATATTTATCAGTACGCCAATCCATACACTCAACCAAACGATAACGTTTCTCCGTGGCAATCGCCTCGCCATAGTCCTTTACATGTACCTCGGCGGTATAAAGAGAACTTGAAAAGCACCCAGTCCCGAATACCACGAATAAAAGCGCAAACGCCCCAAAGCCACACCTACCGATTCGTCCTTTCATGAGTCTGCCCTCTTACAGTTTCACCTTGTCTTGCGAGCCTTCCCAGACTGACTTCCCAGTCGAGAGGTTGTGCAACGAGATGCGCAACCGGTATGTTTGCGCTCCATCCACTGCTTCGCCTTCGCACAATTCGCCCAAAACGATAAAATCTGGAGGCGTGCGGTTCCCTAGCGACTGGACCAGCGAATTATCGTCGAGGCCGCTCTTGCGTCCACTGATGATGCGCGATAGGATTGCAACCGAAGCCTCATCGTTTTCAATTTCAAAAAGTCCTGTGTCGAAAAGGGTTTCCGTTGCAGTCCTCTGCGCGGAATTGAGCCTGTCCTGAATGCGTAGCGTTGTCCTATTTTCAATCTTGCCCACTGTCGCGATAGGCAGGCGACCTTTCGTAGACTTTACCGCATTGTAGCTGGAAGAAAAAAGAGGATTCTTCTGCATCTTGCCGAAAACGACTCGCACCGCCTCGTCAAGAGAATAGACCTGTTGCGGCTGCGGTGCCGGCGGCACAACAACTGCAACAGGCGGAACGACTATCTGCGGCTGCCGTGGGCTTTCCGGCTTTTCCGTCGCACACCCAAGAAGCATGGCCACTTGCGCTGTCACAAAAATCTTTACTGCATTTTTCACCGCATTCTTCCTTTCTTTCAAATTACTGCTATCCAACAGCGTCTGGGACACCATGCCCCAGAATGCACTTGTAAGATAGCATAAGATGCCGCGTCTGTCAATAGCGTTCCGCCTGTACGCCCTTATCTCGGAAAATCCAGGATAAATTATCCCTGATATTCATCAGAGCCAATAAAATCATAGAAAATGAATCTTCGGGAGAACACCCCGCCACGGGGGCGCGGCAGAAACGTTGCGGCAAATCGTTTGCGGCGTGCCCCACGCCGCATGGGGCCGGCGGCGAGCGCCACTGCGCCCATCGACGCCGTGCCCTTCAGAAACTCGCGCCTTTCTACGTTTCCACCCACTTTTACTACTTGATGTTTACTAGAAGGCCAGTGACCGTGTGCGAGACGCGGAGATTGTCGATCATCGGCTCAAGCGATTGGTCATAGATGCTCTGCAAGGTCTTGTCGGAGGACGCAGAGATGCAGGAGATGCCGCCGAGGTCGCGCTTGGTGCGGCGGAACGGCAGCGCAGAGAATGTCGCAACGGGTTCGGCGGGCGTCGGCGTGGCGAGCGTCGGATGCTCCGTGCCCATGTCGTAAACGACTACATCATATTGGCTCTTCGACACAGCGGCCGTGGCAATAAAACGGTACCAGTGCGTGGTATCCACGGCGACGTTGGCGTTCGTCATCGCGCCACCACCGGCGAGGTCGCCGCAGTAGGCGACGATCGTCGAATTGGTGTAGATGTTGCCGTCCTTTCCTTTGTTCCCGTTCTTAAAGCCGAAGCCCGTGGCGATATTCTTGAGGAAGTACGTGTCGTCATCCTTGCGGAGAGTCCCTTGGATGTGCGCATCTCCGCCCAGACGGAGGTACACCGACCCGCCGTTCGCCAACCATCCCCTCGGCGGCCTCATGTCGGCCTGCGCAACGAGTTTGCCGCTTTTCACCGTCTGTCCGAAGTCCTGAGCGCTGTAGAGTTCATAATTGTAGCGGGAGGTTGTGAGCACTGGGTTGCCGTCCACCGAGTCGATGAATATGGGCGGGTTGTTCACATAGAGGCGCGTCCAGCCGTCCTGTCCCACGGGGTTAAGCGACAGCGTTCCGCCGAGCGGCGCGACGCGCATGTTCTGCGCGTAAACCGTGCGGGAGGTAAAGTAGTTGCAGTAAATGAGCGCTCCCGATTCCGATCCCGTCGGCGTGTGCCAAATCTTGATGTTGTCGAAATAGACCGGGCAGTAGTAGGCGGCGAGCGAGAAGCTGGAAATGGTATTGATGCCGTCTTTTCTCGCCAAGGTGGGACTCGTGTAGATGAGCGTCCCGTCGGCGGTTGCGCTGTCAGGATATTTCGCCCCCTGCGAATAAACCTTGAAAGCGTAATTCTTCGCATCAATGTCTGCCTCGATGACGATACGATACCAAGCAGTGTTGGTGATACTTCCGGTGTCTGGCACAAAATTCGGCGAATCACCGCTGGTCGGCACGTATGTCACCTTGTTGCCGTCGCTTTGGGCGCGAATTCCGACGGCGGCCCAGCGGTAGTTGCTGAAGTTGGACGGATCTCCGGCGTAATAGCTCGCGCTTCCGAGCGTCACCCAGAGAACGCTTGCCAATCCTGATTGATACTTCCAGTAATTGTCAGATGGCAGACGCGTATCCACCGAGAACTTCAACTTGCCTGACGAGAAGGTCGTTTCAAGTGGCTGAGCAAGGAATGCGTAGTAATTTTTCTTATTGCCATCGCGCGAAAGATCAAAACGCAGATAGGTCCCACTGCTGTCTGACTTGACTGCGGCGTTCCCCGTGCCGTCCTTGTTTACACGCCGCCAGCGGTCGATGCCTTCGGGCTGCACCGTGGTGCCGCTGTTCTCACGGTCTGGAACGAGATACTGATCCAAGACATAGATCTCGTTCTCCACGCGGTTGGTGACGAGGCAGTCGGCGACGTAGGTGTGCGACGCCGTGCCGCCGAAGGTGCGCCAGCGTCGCGTGTCAAAGTCGTTTTCGTAGCAAGCCTCGCCATTATTGTGCCAGATGCGGATGCTGTCGAACCTCGCGACGTGCGTAGGGACTGTGGAGGCACTGAAGGGAGAGCCGGTACGCCAGTAGACGCCGATACCGCCGAGGGCAATCGAGGAGATGCTCGTCACGGAATCGTCGGCGAAGGGGAGATCGCTCTCGGAACAGACCGCCGAAGCTGGCGTCGCGTCGCCAAAGGAAGGATGCTCGCCCATGTCATACATCGAAAAGCCCCACTTCCGGGCGTCGAGGTCGATGGTCGCGACGACGCGAAGCCAGTTGCCTTGCGTCACGGCCTGATCGGAAGGCGCAGCGTCTGCTACATCCTTGTCGGCATTCCAATAGACCTTGCGACCACTTTGGGAAACCAACACCACGCCTACGCTCCCGATGGTATGCTCGTAAATTTTCGATTGCGAAACAGATGGGGAGAAGAAGTTCTCATCGCCAAAAGACAAGGTCGTTCGACGCTGCACATTGCCCGCAGTGTCAGACTGGTCGTATTTCCCCCAATTCTCGGGCGGCTGGAAGTCGAACTGGATCGTGACCGTCCCATTCGTGAAGGTGTTGCCGATGCGCTGCTTCACGAAGCATGTCGTCTTGCTGCTGCCTGTACTGGAGAGTCCAAGGACGACGGCGGAGTCGGCAGTGCCGGTCGTACCCCTCCACACGCGGGCGTCTGTAGTGCTGTCAGACGTCTTAATCCAGCCGTCCTGCATCTGACTCACGTTATCCGAATCGGCGAAGGGGATTGCCCCGTTCGTGTTGGCGAGAAAGCCGGTCACATAGTTGCAGGTGCGCCATTCGGTCATGGGAACCACGCCCGCACTCGTGCGCGTCGCGAAGTCGTTCTCGTAGATGACCTCGCCAAACGCCGCGCCAAATGACACGCCCATCAGCACCGTCAACAATTTCTTCATGGCAGCTTTCTCCTTCTTGGGGGAGTTTTCACTAGTTCATATGCGGATATTATACCAAACTTTCCCAGAAAAACAAGAATGTTTCTCGGAGCCTAACGGTCGAGCGGGGTGCGGAAGATGCAGTGGCGCGAAATGTCGCGGATCCTGCCGTCCTTCAGCTCGGCGAACTGGACGAGCCCCTGCGGCGGAACCCTGCACTTTGTGCTGGAGCCGATCCAGTTGATCGTCGTGCAATAGATGAAGCGCACTGCGCCGTCCTTCCCGCCCGGAACGACGTCAACCCCCTGCCGCCAGCCGAAGAGATGCGCGCCCTTCACGTTCATGTCCTTGTCGTACACGATGAAGCACGGCGTGTCCGCCGTCTCGTCGGGGCAGTAGTAGTTGGCGTAGATGTACGTTCCGTCGGTCGTCATGTTCTGGACTCCCGCGCTGCAGTCGTAGCCGTGGTCGAGCCGGAACGGCTCGCAGAGGGGATTCAGCGTCTCGGCGTCGAACTTCCCGTACCAGTTGCCCCGGTACGGCTGCTCCTTCGTCCCGGCGGGTCCGAGCCCCACGTAGAGTACGCCGTCAAGGCACGTGATGCCGTCGCCGGGACGCGCCAGGAACGTCTCCTTGACGAAGTTCAGGTCTTCGTCGAACACCTGGATGCGCCCGCGCCCCTTCCCTTCGTCGGCATGGCACACCGCAGTGTAAAGCCTGCCGTTCCACAGGCATATGTCGCCCGTGTGCCGCACGACCTCCACGCGCTTCAGGAATCGCCCCATCCAGTCCGTCTTGAGGATGTGGGTGTGGAATGCGAAGTACAGCGCGTTGGAGTTGGCGCACATGCCCTGCACATGGCCGCACCAAGTCTTGTTGACGTACTCCAAGACCGCGCCCGGCTGCGTAAGGCGAGGGTCCCAGCTCGGGACTTCCCATGCGGACGCCGCGAAGGCGCCGGCCGCGGCAACGGCCATTGCGATGTGCTTCATCATCAGTTCCTTTCCCTGCTTGTTTTCGACGACGTGCGGACGAAATCCGCCATGCGGGCGATCGCGACCTTGATCTTCTCAAGCGATGTCGCGTAGCTCATGCGGACGTGTCCGCGTCCGCATTCACCGAACGCCCCGCCCGGGACGCATGCGACGCCGCGCTCCTTCAGGAGCCTCACGGCGAACGTCTCGTCGTCCATTCCGGTCGAGGTGATGTCCGGGAACATGTAGAACGCGCCCGAGGGCTTGAGCGTCTTGAGACCCATCGCGTTAAGTGCCTCCCAGAGGCAGTCGCGGCGCCTTTTGTACTCGCGCCGCATCCTCGCGACGTCCTCGTCGCCGCGGTCCATCGCCTCCGCTCCGGCGGCCTGCGAAAGCGTCGGGGCGCTCATGATGCCGTATTGGTGTATCTTCATCATCGCGTCGATCACGTCCTCCGGCCCGCAGGCGTAGCCGAGGCGGAAGCCCGTCATCGCCCAGCTCTTCGAGAAGCCGTTCAGCAGCACGACGCGCTCCGCCGCGCCGGGGAGGGACGCGAACGACGGCAGCGGCGCATCGTCGCATTCGTAGTTGAGCTCTGAATACACCTCGTCCGCAAGGATCAGGAGGTCGTGCCGCTCCGCGAACGCGAGGATCTCCGCCATGTCCCGCCTCGTCAGCGTCGCGCCCGTCGGGTTGCACGGGAAGTTCAGGAGGAGCGCCCTCGTCTTCGGCGTCACCTTCGCCTCCATGTCCTCGACTGTCATGCGGAAGGCGTTTTCCGGGCGGGTATCGACGGCGACGGGGACGGCGTGGGCGAGCCTCATGGTCGGCGCGTAGCTTACGAAGCACGGCTCGTGGTACAGGACCTCGTCGCCGGGCGAGCATATCGCCCTTATGGCGAGGTCGATCGCCTCCGAGACGCCGACCGTGACGAGTATCTGACGCGACCAGTCGTACGACGCCGCGAAGCGCCGCTCGAGATAGCGGGCTATGGCCTGGCGCAGGGCGGGCGTGCCGAGGTTCGAGGTGTAGTGGGTCCCGCCGTTCTCAAGGCACGTCACCGCCGCGCGTGATATGTGCCACGGCGTGTCGAAGTCCGGCTCGCCAACGCCGAGCGAGATCACGTCCTTCGACTGCGCGACGATGTCGAAGAACTTCCTTATTCCGCTTTTCGGCAGCTCCGCGACGTGCGGCGCGACTCTGGCCCGCGCCGCGCTCACTTCACGAGTTCGTCGGCGAGGGCCTCGAGCTTTGCCCTGGACGCCGCGTCGAGGGCTCCGTTGATCGTCACCGTGTTCTCGCAGAACGCTATGCCGCAGGACTTCGCGAACATCGAGCGCATGACCTTCGCGGCGTTCGGCGCCCACGTGCCGTTCTCTATGAGCGCGACCCTGCGGTTCTGGTAGTTGCGCTCGGTGAGGTGCTCGATGAAGTGGCGCATCCACGGGAAGACGTCCATGTTGTACGTCGTCGTCGCGAGGACGAGCGTCCCGTAGCGGAAGGCGTCCTCGACGGTCTCGGGCTGGTCGTCGCGGGCGAGGTCCGCCATCGCGACCTTCGGGCAGCCCTTCGCCAGGAGCATCGCCTTGAGCTCCTCGACGGCCTCCTTGGTGTGCCCGTAAACGGAGGTGTACGCGATGCACACGCCCGGCGACTCCACGCCGTACGACGACCACGTGGAGTACTGCTTGATGACGTGCGCGATCTCGTCCGGCGTCGTGAGCGTCGGCCCGTGGAGCGGGCATATCGCGGCGATGTCGAGCGCGGCGGCCTTCTTCAGGAGCGCCTGCGTCTGGGCACCGTACTTGCCGACGATTCCGAAGTAGTAGCGGCGGGCCTCGCAGTCCCAGCCCTCCGGATCCTCGCGGTCGTTCGCGCCGAACTTGCCGAAGCCGTCGGCGGAGAAGAGCGTCTTCGTCGTCTTGTCGTAGGTGACGATTACCTCAGGCCAGTGGACCATCGGCGCCGCGACGAAGATGAATTCGTGGCTCCCGGTCGAGAGCGTGTCGCCCTCCTTGACGACGACGCGGCGGTCCGCGAAGTCCGTCCCGAAGTACTTCTTCATCATGGCGAACGCCTGGGCGCTCGCGACGATCTTCGCGCCGGGGTGGCGCTCGGCGAAGAGCGCGACGTTGGCGGAGTGGTCCGGCTCCATGTGCTGGACGACGAGGTAGTCCACCGGGCGGCCCTCCGCCGCGCCGGCGATGTTGGAGAGCCATTCCTCGCCGAAGCGGCGGTCCACGGAGTCGAAGACGAGCAACTTCTCGTCCTTGACGAGATACGAGTTGTAGGCCATTCCGAGCGGGACGACGTACTGGCCCTCGAAGAGGTCGATGTCGTGGTCGTTGACGCCTACATAGACGATTCCATCAGGTGTGTTCATTTCGCTTTTCCCCTTTTTGAAGCTGCATCCTCAAGCCGGCGCTGCACGGCCGCCGTGGTGAACGGCGCTGTGTCGCCGCCGTAGCTCGCGATCTCCCTGACCGTCGAAGCCGTCACGTACGCGAGGCTCTCCGACGGCATCATGAACAGCGTCTCGATCTCGGGCGCCATGCGGCGGTTCGTGAGCGCCATCTGGAACTCGTACTCGAAGTCGCTGTACACCCTTACGCCGCGTATGACGACGTTCGCCCCCTCGCGGCGGCAGAAGTCCACGAGAAGCGTGTCTAGGACCTTGACCTCGACGTTGTCGAAGCCCGCCGCCGCGACGTCCTCGCGGATCATCGCGACCCTTTCCTCGCACGAGAACATGGCGCGATCCTTCGCGCTTGTCGCCGCGACCGCAACGACAAGGCGGTCGTAGAGCCTCGCCGACCGCGCTATCAGGTCGAAGTGCCCCTTCGTCATCGGGTCGAACGTCCCCGGATACACCGCTGTCCTGCCGTTCATTTCGCCGCGCCCCCTTCTTTTGCCGCGAGATATGCGTTTATCCCGGCTGCCGCGCGCCGCCCCTCGCCCATCGCGAGGATCACGGTCGCCGCGCCGAGGACTATGTCGCCGCCGGCGAAGACGCCGGGAATGGACGTCATGTTCGTCTCGGGATCGACGACGATGTTGCCGCGCTTCGTCGTCTCAAGGCCCTCGGTCGTGGAGGGGACGAGCGGGTTCGAGGCGTTGCCGACCGCGACGACGACCGTATCGACGTCGAGCGTGAACTCGCTTCCCGGAATCGGCACGGGGCTGCGGCGGCCGGAGGCGTCCGGCTCGCCAAGCTCGTACTTGAGGCACTCGAGGCCCGCGACGACGCCGCGCTCGTCGCCGATTACGCGCTTTGCGTTCTGGAGCATGAGGAAGTCGACGCCCTCCTCCTTCGCGTGGTGGACTTCCTCCCTGCGGGCGGGCATCTCCGCCTCGCTGCGCCGATAGACGAGGTACACCTTCTCCGCGCCGAGCCTCAGCGCCATGCGGCTCGCGTCCATCGCGACGTTGCCGCCGCCGAGGACGGCGACGCGCCGCCCGCGCCAGCATGGCGTATCGGCGGCGTCCTTGTCGTACGCCTTCATCAGGTTCGCGCGCGTGAGGTACTCGTTCGCGCTGAATACGCCGACGAGGTTCTCGCCCTCTATGCCCATGAACTTCGGGAGCCCCGCCCCCGTGCCGACGAACACGGCGTCGAAGCCGTCCTTCTCGAGAAGGTCGCGCAGCCGGCGTGTGCGCCCGACGACGAAGTTCCTCTCGATCTTCACGCCGAGCCTCTCCAGCCCCTCGATCTCGCGGCGGACGATCTCCTTCGGCAGCCTGAACTCCGGGATTCCGTAAACCAGCACGCCGCCGCACTTGTGGAGCGCCTCGAACATTGTCACGTCGTGCCCGGCCCTCGCGCAGTCGGCGGCGCAGGTGATCGACGACGGACCCGAGCCGACCACCGCGACGCGGCGGCCGGTCTTCGGCGCGCGTTCGGCGTCGGGAGCGGACGCGTTGTCGGCGCAGTACCGCTCGACGCGGCCTATCGCGACGGCCTTGTCCACGTCGCCGAGCATCTTCCCCATCGTGCAGTGGAGCTGGCACTGCTTCTCCTGCGGGCAGACGCGGCCGCACACCGCCGGCAGAAGGGACGTCCTCTTTATCACGGCGAGGGCCCCGTCGAAGTCGCCGGACGCGGCCTTCGCGAGAAACTCCGGTATGTCGATCGCGACCGGGCATCCCTTCATGCACGGCTTCGCGGCGCACTGCAG
>Ga0265298_10010093_pt1 | contig 11196 bp, 10 predicted proteins | sample AusTroGonzalo_MG_3_FD_193486 | JGI IMG/M metagenome (GOLD analysis project Ga0265298, IMG submission 193486) | Bovine rumen microbial communities from tropical cattle in Woodstock, Queensland, Australia - Gonzalo_01 | ecosystem: Host-associated > Mammals > Digestive system > Stomach > Rumen ...
GACCAAGAACCGCAAGAACACTCCGGATCGTTTGGAACTCAAAAAGTACAATCCCTATTTGAAGAAGTACACGATTCATAAGGAGATTAAGTAATTAACCCTAATTTTAGAAAGGCTTAGAACTATGGCAAAGAAAGCGGTCGCAACACTGCAAACCGGTAACTCCGGACGCGCGCACTCTAAGTGCATAAAGATGGTTAAGTCGCCTAAGACGGGTGCTTACATCTTCCAAGAGGAAATCGTACAGAACGAAAAAGTTCAAGAGTTCTTCAAGTAATTCAAACAAAAACACCGTCCAAAACGGTGTTTTTTGTAAAAAGTACACTATTTTTTTGGTGGTGTGCTTTTTTTTTTGTATCTTTGCAGTCGATTTGACTTTGTACCTTATGCCATGTTAGGAATCATCATTAACCCGAAATCAGGCAAGAAAGCCTTCCGTGCGCAACGGATTTACCTGTGGCACTTGCTTCGCAGACGCCATATGCCCTTTGCCTACCGTGTGACCAAGTTCGCCGGTCATGCGATTGAACTGGCGCGTGAACTGGTAGAAAAAGGCTATGACGAGATACTCATTCTGGGCGGTGACGGCACGTTGTCCGAGGCTGTCAACGGCATCATGCGTTCGACGCTGACCCCGGAACAGAAAGCAAAGATACAAATCGGTCTCATGCCCCGCGGAACAGGTAACGACTGGGGACGCTACTGGAATCTGGACAAACGGTTCAAGGAAAGTCTGCGCCGCTTTTTTGAGGGTGAAGGACATCCTATTGACATAGGCTGTGTCACTTACTGGCGCAACAACATCGAGCATCATCGCTATTTTATCAATTCCGTCGGCTTTGGTGTGGATCCGCTCTGCTGCCAGAAAGCCGAACGACTCAAATACTATATCGGCAGTCATCATGTAAACTATGTGTTCGGTCTTATCGGTGCCATCATTCAGCACAAAGCTCAACACATGGTGCTGACCGTGGACGGCAAAGAGGCGGTTAACGATTTGCTTTTCACCATGAACATCGGCAACGGTCCTTTCTCCGGCGGAGGTATCCGTCAGAATCCGGATGCAGACCCGCAAGACGGTGTCTTCCATGCCATGTTTGTCCGCAAACCGACATTCGGCCAGGTTGTCAAGGCTTTGCCTAACCTCTTCAACGGCAAACTGACCGAACTGCCGTTCATTTATCCGATAGTCGGAAAAGAAATAGAAATCAATTACCGCAAGCATATCATGTTCGAGGCGGACGGTATTCTGGAAAACATCGTCGGTCCGTGCAAAGTGACCTGTATTCACCACGCCTTACAGTTCCGCGTATGATCAAGCAGCAGGGTTCCAATAGGGTGTATACGCGCGAAACAGACGAGAGCGGCAAAAGCATCATCCGGGTCGTAGGTACCAACCGCGACGAGAACCGTGCGTTTATCTATATGGCGCGGCATTTTCATGCACTCGGGTTACCGGTGCCGGAGGTATACCGGGTCAGCGACGATGAGATGAGTTACACGCAGGAGGATTTAGGGGACACTTTGCTTTTCGACCATCTGGATAATCTCTCCTTATTAGAACGCACGATGCGCGCACTCGCGCACGTACAAATAGAAGGCGCACGAGGCTTCGACTGGTCCCAATGCTTTCCTGTGCCGGCGATGGACGAACGTCCGATCCGCTGGGACTTGAACTACTTCAAATACTGTTTCCTCAAAGGTACGAAAATCGAGTTCTCGGAGCCTATGTTAGAGGATGATTTTGACCGGTTGACGTCTGTTATTCTGGCTCAACCGGCTGACACATTCCTTTACCGCGATTTCCAGAGCCGCAACGTCATGGTTCGCAACGGGCAGCCATACTTCATTGATTTCCAAGGCGGACGCCGGGGCCCGACGCAATACGACGTAGCTTCTTTCCTATGGCAGGCCAAAGCCAAGTTCGCTCCCGAACTGCGTGAGCGATTGGTTTCTGTCTATCTTGATGAGTTGAAGAAACTTCAACCAAATCTGGTTGAAACAGAGTGGCGCGCCGCGCTACCCCATTTTGTCCTTTTCCGCACGCTCCAGGTACTCGGCGCCTACGGTTACCGCGGCTATTTTGAGCGCAAGCAGCATTTTCTGGAATCCATTCCGCTGGCTCTGCGCAATCTGAGCGATGTGCTCTCCGGACTCAAAAACGACTATCCCTATTTATATCATGTTAGTAACGATTTACTCCTTCTCCTATAAGCGAGGTATCCCTGCCGACGAAAGCGGAAACGGCGGCGGCTATGTTTTTGACTGCCGCTCCACCCATAATCCCGGAAAATACGAGGCGTACAAACAGCTAACCGGCTTGGATAAAGAGGTAATAGACTTTTTAGAGGAAGACGGTGAGATTCTGACTTTTCTGGAGAGTGTTGACAAACTGTTGGATCACCATGTAGAGCGGTTTCTGGAACGCGGTTTCAGTCATCTGCATGTCGCTTTCGGTTGCACCGGAGGCCAGCATCGTTCTGTCTATTGCGCCGAGCATGCAGCCAAACATCTGCATGAAAAATTCGGCGTTCGCATCGAACTGATTCATCGGGAACGAGGAATATCCAAAACGCTATGAAAGCCATGATTTTTGCTGCGGGATTGGGGACGCGTCTCAAACCGCTCACCGATACGATGCCAAAAGCTTTAGTGCCGCTCGCCGGCAAACCTCTGTTACAATGGCAGGTAGAGAAACTGCGTGAGGCGGGTATTACGGACATTGTGGTCAATGTGCATCATTTCCCGGACCAGATTATAGACGCCGTACGCGCGAACAACGGCTGGGGATGCAACATCACAGTGAGCGACGAACGGGATGTGCTGCTCGACACCGGAGGCGGACTGCGCAAAGCCGTGCCGCTATTGGGCAAAGGACCGATATTGGCGTGTAACGTGGATATATTGAGTACGATTGATCTCCCTGGTCTGATACGATGCTATGAGCAAACGGGAGAGAGCCTGTTGGTGGTCAGCGAACGTACGACGCAACGCTATCTTTGCTTTGACAAACAGGGACGGTTGCAAGGATGGATCAATACAGCAACCGGCGAAACAAAAGGTCTTGACGGACAGCATCTGGCGTTCAGCGGCATGCAGATACTGAATGAGGAAGTATTGAGCCGGTTGGACGAAATGCCGGAGGACAAATTCTCCCTGATTCCATTCTATCTGCATATCATGCCTACCACTTCTCTCCGGGCGTACGTGCCGGAGAATTACCGCATGATGGATGTCGGCAAAATTGACCAGATAGCAGAAGCAGAAGCATTTGCTCGCAGTATTTAGGTGCCTAAACAGGCCAAAAGTACACAATTTTACAGAAAAAAGGATTTTTTATTTGCATAAATAAAAAACTTTTCGTATCTTTGTGGCGGATTTGCAATCATAGATTTCTTATTTCATCATAATACCTGACAAATATTCACCTTATTGTTTCACTAAATTTAACTTCTTATGAAAAACAAACTCTTTTTAGCAGCCCTTGTCGTATTGACATTGATAGGCTGCGAAAAACCACAATCCGAAATGATTCTTGACGGTGCGAACGTCCCGGTGGCGACGCTGACCGGTAAAGTGACCTACAACCCCGGCGGTTCAAACGGCAAGACAATTGCCGCCGACAGCGTGGAAGTACGTGCTATCGTGGCTAACAGCCAGTACAGCGCAGGCGCACAAGGTATGAAGCAGTTCCCTGCTGTGCGTACGGACAAGAACGGTTTCTATTCCATCTCTATCCCTGTCGGACAAGTAACCATCAGCGGCGTACGCGTGGAGGTGGTTCCCTTCCAAGGCGAATACACCGACCCGAACTCCGGCGTCAAGCAGACAGTGTTCTACACCTCTGACCAGTTGCCCGCAACCGGTCTGGCGCTCAACGCAGGCGATGTACGCAACGTGGACATTGAAATGAAACCCGAGTTGACGTTCCGCGACTACACTTCGTCGGTACAAATCAGCGGTATTGTTTCCGTGGACGCCGGTCTGCAGAAAGTAGCCAGCGGTTACGAGAAAGCCGTCAAACCGTATGCCAACGGCATCCTGAAAGTGAAAGGCATCTATATTGTGGACGGTTCGTCCGTTGAGCGCGAGTTGGAGGATGTCACCACCAATGAGTCCGGCGAATACACCTTCGCTGTTCCGGCAGGAAGCGTTGCTGCATCCGTCACCATCAGCACGGTTCGTTTTGACGGTGAATACACCCGCGAAGTGAACGGCGAATACCGCACTACCTCTGTTTATTACCGCGTTGCACAACACGCCATCAGCTTCAAGGCATCTGATGTAGAGAAACGCAATGAGAACTTCACCGTTTCCGCATATGACGAGGCTCCGGATCTGGGCAAGGAATATGTTATCAAGCGAATCTCCGCCACAATAAAGACCATCGGCGAGAAATACAATGACATCAACAGCGGCGAAGAGGAATTTGAGAAATACGAAATGACCGACGCTTTCCTGCCGTTCAACGTACGCCTTATCCTCAGCTGCCCGGACTTTGATGCAGCCAATCCGTCACACCCGTTAGCCGGCAACAAACTCATCTTCACCAAACAGGCATCCGAACAAAACGGTGTGGTTACACTGCACAGTGTTCCGGTATATAACGTATGGGAAGGTTACGACATCAACGTTCGTATTGAGGCGGAAGACCTGATGAAACCGATGACGCACTACTACTTCAAGTTCTCGGGCTTTGACAAGAATGCATACCATAGTCGCACTTGGGCTGACTGGCACAAGTCCGGCGATTTATTGGAGCCGTTGAGCGCTTCGTTCTGGAAGAACTGCTGGCCGAGCGGCATGCGTGCACAGGAACTGGAGGGTTATTACCACCTGCCCTATGCAGTCAGCGAAGATATCCCGGCTAACACGCTCCACTACTATGGTGAGTACGATGTCACCAACCCGGCTGTACTGCGCTTCGAACCGCGTGACCCGAAACTCATCAAGGGCGTTTGGAGCAATGTGAACTATAACACCCGCAATGACAAAGATGACATTACCGGCAGCTACGTACCGTTTGAGGTTCCTGATGACGCAGTGGATGCGGACAATGTGCCTTTGATCAATGTCACCACCAACTCCAAGGTGCTGATACACGACAAATATCAGGCTGCATGCCGCAGTTACTGGAAAAGCCGTTTCCCGTCGCTCAACTAATAACCTGTAATGATGAAGAGTATGAAAAAGTTAATTAGTATATTGCTCGCTGCCGTCATCGCGCTGCCGATGATGGCCGGCGACCGTCCTACGCCCGAAGAGAGAGCCAACGCGGACTACTCGGCTTGGCTGCCGCAACAGGGCGATTGGTCGTTCGGGTTGAATGTCAACCCCATCGCTACGTTCATCGGTAACCTGTTCAACGGATCAACCGGTAACGTCCTCGGTCGGATTACAGGTGAGTCTTTGAGCAGCAACAACAAGTTAGCGCCTACCGCCATTCCGAACATGGCGTCTATCATGGGTACGTATATGGTAACAGACAATCTGGCTGTTCGTGCCAATATCGGTATCGGTGTCAACCATTGGAACAGCCGAGTGTATGTACGGGATGACTATGCACATTTCCTCAATCCGTACAGCACGCTGGAAGGTCTGGACAAACGCAGCAGCCTGAATGTAGGTGCTTCTTTCGCCGCCGGTGTTGAGTACCGTATCGGCAAGAGACGCGTTCAGGGTGTGTTCGGCGGAGGTCTGGTATATGGTTTCTGGGGACTCAACAAGAATGCGTACAGTTATTATAACGCCATCACCAAAGACAACCAGAACCCGACTAACGGAGGTCTGTATACCGGAGCTGTGAACCCGAAGTTCACGACCGACTACACGTTCATTGACAACCCCCGTCTCTTATCCCAATACACGGTAGGAAGTACTCATATGATGGGTCTGTACGGTTCAGTGGGTGTAGAATGGTTTGTGGCTCCGAAGATTGCGCTGGGCCTCAGTGTCAATGTGCTGGTGGACTACCAATGGAACCCTGCGCACGCAGAAGTATGGGAAGGCTGGAACCATTTCACAGAGCAGCGTGAAGAGATTCTCATTCACGATAAAGCGCTGCAAGACGGTTTTGCATTCTCTACGGACAATATCGGTGCAAACCTCTACGTAGCATTCTATTTCGGCAAATAACCACGCCGATATAAACGAAAAAAGGGCATCTCGCGATGTCCTTTTTTCGTGTCCCCCGGGAGACTCGAGAATTGTGTTACACAATAATCGACAGAACAACGTGGCGGAGAATTCTCCGAGAGTTAGAGGACGGGGTACAAAAAAAACGAGTCGAAACTCGTTTTTGTGTCCCCCGAGAGGCTCGAGAATTGTATTACACAATAATCGACAGAACAACGTGGCGGAGAACTCTCCGAGAGTTTGAGGACGTGGTACAAAAAAAAACGAGTCGAAACTCGTTTTTGTGTCCCCCGAGAGGCTCGAACTCTCGACCCACTGATTAAGAGTCAGTTGCTCTACCAACTGAGCTAGGGAGACTCGCTTGTCCTGACACTCTAATTTGCATCCTGATACGGAGTAAAACAAGTGTTCGGCTCAAAAGCGGGTGCAAAGGTACTGCTTTTTTTTGATATGACCAAATTTTTTTGTAACTTTTTTTCAAAAACAGGCATTTTTTCACTTTACTACTCCTCCAAATGCCCGGAATTCGCAGATTTTATTTGCATATTTCAAAAAATTGTTGTACTTTTGCACAATGATTCACACAGAGATATTACAAAGATAAAACATATGGAAAAGAAATTTGTTGTGACTATCGGACGGGAGTTCGGAACCGGAGGGCGGCAGATAGCCGTTGAACTGGCAAAATTGCTGGGTGTGGAGTTGTACGACAAAGGCCTGCTGCGACAGTTGGAGGAACGGTACAATCTGACGCAGGAGGAGATTGACAAGTTGAAAGGCATGAAAAAAAGCTGGTGGTATGAGACCATCTCGCAGGATTGGTACAACGATGAAGAACTCATTGTGCGTTCTCTGGCGGAGAAAGAGTCGTGTGTGATTTTAGGCCGGACGGGTTTTCACATCTTCCGCGACAATCCCAATGCATTCAAAGTGTTCCTGATTGCGGACAAGCCCTACCGTATTAACAAAGTGGCCAAGCGCTTGGATATCGACGAAGAAAGTGCGGACTTGCTGATAAACAAAGTCGATGAGGCGCGTGAGAACTTCACGCACACATTCAGTGGCAAGAGCCGTTATGATGCGCGGAACTATGATCTGGTGCTGAATGTAGCAGGACAAGAACCGAATCAGATTGCGCAATTCATCGCGGAGTGCGTAAAAAACAGGCTGGGTGCGTAGAAAGAAGCAAAAGGGACTCACATGCTAATTACGTCCTAATTATGTCCTGATCAAATGCTGTTAGGTCGTTCTATGCTTGTCCTCAGGACGTGGTCCCGTGATGGTCGCGTTCTTGACAGGACATGAGCAGGACACAAGTCAGACTTATGTACGGTTAGAAAATCGAAAAAATGCACAAAAGAATGGCATATGCTTGCATATGTCATTTTTTTTTTGTACCTTTGCAGCCGTTTTAACGGCTAGCAAAAGAAAAAACACACAAATACTATGGAATTTAAGTATGCACCGATGTTTCAGCTCGGCAAAGACGAGACTGAGTATTATCTGCTAACAAAAGACTATGTGTCGGTTAGCGAGTTTGAAGGACATGAGATTCTGAAAGTGGCTCCGGAAGCACTGACCCTCATGGCACAACAGGCGTTCCACGACGTGAGCTTCATGCTGCGCCGTTCGCATAACGAACAGGTGGCGAAAATCCTGCGTGATCCGGAAGCAAGTGCCAATGACAAATACGTTGCGCTGACGTTCCTGCGCAACGCCGAGGTGGCTTGCAAAGGACAGTTGCCTCTGTGCCAGGATACCGGAACGGCTATCATCCACGGCGAGAAGGGACAGCAAGTATGGACCGGCTTTGAGGACGAAGAGGCACTGAGCCGCGGTGTATTCAACACCTACACCGAGTGCAACCTCCGTTACAGCCAGAATGCACCGCTGAACATGTACGACGAAGTGAACACCAAGTGCAACCTGCCGGCACAGATTGATATTGAGGCGACACATGGTGCGGAGTACCGTTTTCTGTGCGTGACAAAAGGTGGCGGTAGTGCCAACAAGACCTATCTGTATCAGGAGACGAAGGCGCGCATCCAGAACCCGGGCACGCTCATTCCGTTCCTTGTAGAGAAGATGAAGAGTCTCGGTACTGCTGCTTGTCCTCCGTATCACATTGCCATCGTTATCGGCGGTACGAGTGCAGAGAAAAACCTGCTGACGGTGAAGTTGGCGAGCACGCATTTCTATGACAGTCTGCCGACTACGGGCGACGAAACCGGCCGTGCGTTCCGCGATATCGAGTTGGAGAAACAGTTGCTGCAGGAGGCGTACAAGATAGGTCTTGGTGCACAGTTCGGCGGCAAGTATATGGCTCATGACGTGCGCGTTGTTCGTCTGCCGCGTCACGGCGCAAGCTGCCCGATCGGTCTGGGCGTAAGCTGCTCGGCTGACCGTAACATCAAGTGCAAAATCAATAAGGACGGTATATGGATTGAGAAACTGGACAACAATCCGGCAAGCCTCATTCCGGAGGAGTTGCGTCAGGCAGGCGAAGGCGATGCGGTTCGTATCGACCTCAACCAGCCGATGGCGGATGTATGCAAGATTCTGACGAATTATCCGATTGGTACGCGTCTGAGTCTGAACGGCACGATTATTGTAGGTCGTGACATTGCTCATGCGAAGATCAAAGCACGTCTGGATGCAGGCGAACCGATGCCTGAGTATCTGAAGAACCATCCTATTTACTATGCCGGTCCGGCAAAAACGCCTGCAGGAATGGCGTGCGGTTCGATGGGACCGACGACAGCAGGCCGTATGGACCCGTATGTGGATGAGTTCCAGGACAATGGAGGTTCGCTGATTATGCTTGCCAAAGGCAACCGTTCCATCGACGTGACCAACGCCTGCCAGAAACACGGCGGTTTCTACCTCGGCTCGATTGGCGGTCCGGCAGCTATCCTCGCGCAGAACAACATCAAGTCCATCGAGTGCGTGGAGTATCCTGAACTCGGCATGGAGGCAATTTGGAAAATAGAGGTGGAGAACTTCCCTGCATTCATCCTGGTGGATGACAAAGGCAACGACTTCTTCAAGCAGTTGAAGCCATGCGAAGGCTGCTCCATTTTGTAATTTGAAATTTGATATTTTAAGTTTTGGCAGAAAATAGAAGAAAATATCGGTTGGCAATGCTGGATGACCTGACGCTTCGCGAAGTGTTTCACTTCCGCGTCAGTCTGCTCAGCGCAATCACAATGATAACCATATCCTTTCTGCTGCTGATAGTGTTGCTGTCCGTACTGATTGTCTATACGCCTATCCGTAATATCCTGCCCGGTTACAGCGAGAGTATCCGCCAGCAGCTGATTCAGGAATCCGCGCGTGTCGATTCGCTGCAGACCGACCTGACGCTGCAACGTCAGTACCTGGCCGTCATCAAACAGCTGACGGCCGGTGACATCAAGACCGACAGCGTACAGAGTCTGGACTCGGTACAACGGGTTGAGCGTGCGCGTATTCTGGAGTTGCACAATGAAGCCACCGACGCATTTCTTGCCGAATACGAGCAGAAAGAGCGTGACCGCTTGCTGCTCTTTGAGAACACCACCACCCGCAATGTGCGGCAGTTGACCCGCCCTGTGCGAGGCGTAGTGGTTCAATCGGCGCAACCGGACATACGGCAATACGGTGTGTGTATCCGTACTGCGAAGAACGACAACGTGTTAGCCACGATGCGCAGCGTCATTGTCTCGGTGGAGCGGATGGCGGACAACACGTTTACTATCGTGCTGCAGAACGGACCGTTCGTCACCATCTACCGGCATGTAGCCAAGTCACTGAAGGCACAGGGCTCGGCGGTGGAGAAAGGGGAACCGGTCGGTATGACAGACGGCGAACATGACCTGTGTATCGAGTGCTGGGATGCCGGACGGTTTGTCAATCCGGAGGAAGTGATAGTGTGGTAAACAAGAGCGAATGACTAATGGAGAATGGATGATGGTGAAAAACAAGCAACTTTGCATATTAGGCAGTACGGGCAGTATCGGCACGCAGACGCTGGATGTGGTGCGTGCGTACCCCGAACGATATAGTGTCTATGCGCTATGTGCGCACAGGAGCATTGACAAATTGGTGGAGCAGGCATTGGAGTTCAAGCCCGAAGTGGTTTGTATTGCGGATGAGAGCCTGTATGAGTCCCTTCGTGACCGTCTCTCGTCTCTGAATTGCAAAATATGGGCAGGAGCTGACGCGATTGCACAGGTCGTGACGATGCCGTCTATTGATATTGTGGTGGCTGCGATGGTGGGATATGCCGGTCTGCGACCGACGATAGAAGCCATCAAAGCCGGCAAAACGATTGCACTGGCGAACAAAGAGACCTTGGTGGTTGCCGGAGAAATCATCTGCGACCTGGCACAACAACACCACACCCCTATCCTACCCGTTGACAGCGAGCATAGTGCCATCTTCCAGAGCCTTGTAGGCGAAAATCAGAGCGAGATAGAGAAGATTCTGCTGACGGCGAGCGGCGGTCCGTTCCGTACATTCACCTTGGAGCAGATGAAGACCGTCACAGCCGCCGATGCGCTCAAACACCCGAACTGGGAAATGGGCGCAAAGATAACGATTGACAGCGCCAGTATGATGAACAAGGGCTTTGAGGTGATTGAAGCCAAATGGCTGTTCGGCGTACCGGTGGAGAAAATACAGGTACTCGTTCATCCGCAGTCGATTGTGCATTCGGCAGTACAGTTCACGGACGGCGCCATCAAGGCACAGTTAGGAGCACCGGACATGAGACTGCCTATCCAATACGCGCTCTCGTTCCCGGAGCGTCTGGCGAGTGATTTTCCGCGGGCTGACCTATTCTCTTTGAGCAGTTTGACATTCGAAGAACCCGACTTGGCTCGTTTCCCGAATCTCGGTCTGGCTTATGAAGCGATGCGTCGGGGAGGCAATATTCCCTGCGTGCTGAATGCCGCCAACGAAGTGGTGAACCTGGCGTTCCGCGAAGGACGCTGCGGTTTCCTGCAGATGAGTGACATCATCGCCGAGACCATGGTCAAAGCGCACTTCATCGCAAAACCGGTTTATGAGGATTATGTGGCG
>Ga0265298_10010094_pt1 | contig 11196 bp, 7 predicted proteins | sample AusTroGonzalo_MG_3_FD_193486 | JGI IMG/M metagenome (GOLD analysis project Ga0265298, IMG submission 193486) | Bovine rumen microbial communities from tropical cattle in Woodstock, Queensland, Australia - Gonzalo_01 | ecosystem: Host-associated > Mammals > Digestive system > Stomach > Rumen ...
CATGGTCGGCTTACGCAGGACTGCAAGGCGACCATGTCCTGCTGCTGTACCTGCATCATCGAATTGAGCTTCGTGGTCGCGGCGGACGCCGCCTTGAGCCTGTTGTCGTAAGTCTTGAGATTTTCGGGAAGCTCAGCCTCGTTCAGGCCAAGCGTACCGGTCAGATACGATTTGGCCCTCGCCCAGCTTACGGACCCGTCGATGATCTTCTCGATCCATTCTGTGGCCTGCTGGAGGATCTCGGCGCTTTTGGAGATGGAGTTCATCTTGATCACGCTCTGAGATTCGTAGGCCGCCGCGGTGCGAAGGCAGACGGCGATGATGAGCTGACCAAGAGTCAGTCCTTCGGCCGTCTCGGTGGAATACAGGTTTATCGCCTGCATTCCCTGGGGCGCATACCTGTTTGTCGCGATCTCTACAGCTTCAATAGACATTTGTCCGTCCGATTGTGTTTGGTGGAATTATACCATATCGGGTCGAAGAATGCTAGTCCCCCGGAGGTGGGGGCGGAGGTCCGCCACGCATCCCGGACGAACCGTCCGTAACCTCGATTATGTCCTTTATGGTCTCGGCAAGCTCAACGGCATCTTCCCCGGAAAGCCCAATCACGGCGGCGGTCTGGGCCAGGAGATTGTCGCGCTCCACCTGGCTGAGCCTTCGCATCGCCATGTCGTTCTCTCGCATCTCGCCAAACAGCCGGGCACGCTCCTCGTCGGTCAGCTCGGGGTTGTGGATGCGCTCCTCGATCTCGTCGCGGCGGGCTATGAGGTCCTGGAACTCGACGTGCGCCTCACGCGCCGCATCATCCATATCCGACGTATCGATGGACGAAAGAAAGTCGATCTTCATCGCGGCGCGCTCGCTGCGACGACGGCGCATCTGCGCGAAATGGTTCGTCATCTGGGCGAAGCGTTGAGGATCCTCCTTCTCGAACCTTGCCATCCTCTCCCGCATTTCGGCGGCGGTTGGCGGTCCCCTGCGAACGCCCTCACCGTTCTTCTCGCGCGGGGCTTCCTCTCCTCCTTCCACCTTCTCCTCGGTCGCCGCCGGCTTTTCGCCGCGTTCGGCAAGAAGCCGCTCCAGCTCGGATATCCTGGCTCGAAGAGCCCTGAGGGTCGCTTCCTCACCCCTGTCGGAAAAGAGCGCCTTTACTGCGGCCTCTTGGGAATCCTCATGTACGGAGACATCTGAATCCGTCCTGGCGAAGTAGCCTATCGCGACTCCGGAAAGGAGAGCCGCCGCAATGAAAAGCTGCGTTCTGATCATATCATCAACCTCCGATAATCTTCGTTGCCAAGGACAAGGCCACGCCGCGATGCGAAATGGAATTCTTCTCGTCAGGCGAGAGCTCCGCAAAGGAGCGGTCGTGCCCGTCGGGGACGAAAAGCGGATCATACCCAAATCCGGCGCTGCCGCCGGGCGCAGTCGCAATACGCCCGAAGCATCTGCCGAAGACGACATGCTCCGCGCCGTTCGGCGCGACAAGCGCCACAGCGCAGGTGAAGTTTGCGCGCCTGTCGCAGACGCCCTCAAGGTTCCTCAGAAGCAGCGCATTGTTGGCTGACGTGTCGGAAGGCTCTCCGGCATAGCGGGCGCTCCTTACGCCCGGATCGCCGCCCAGGGCCGCCACCTCAAGGCCGGAGTCGTCCGCCATGCACCACGATCCGGCGTGACGCGCGGCTATTGCGCGAACCTTCTTGAGCGCATTGCCGGCGAAGTCGGGAGCATCTTCGGCCACGCCCTCGGGATCGTCGGGGACAATCTCAAGGCCCGGAAGTATCTGCGAGATCTCGCGAAGCTTGTGCGCGTTATGGGTGGCGACGAAAAGCTTCATCACTGCTGGACCTTCCCCGTATCGCGCAGTATCTCGTAGAATCCGTCGACGCCGGTATGGTGCCAGGCGTCAAGGACGACGCAAGTGCCGTCGCGCAACGAAAGCCTGAGGATGCCCTTCTTCCTCCACTGTGAAGTTTCCGTCTTCGAAATGTCATCAAGCCTGTAGCGCCTGCCGTTGTATGCGAAGGCGCGGTCGCGGTAGGTGAAGCGGAACCTGGACGCACGCCACACGCCGAAGCCGATTGCCGCAGCGCCGGCAAGGCAGAGGATCATGAACTGCTTCTGGCGGGGTATCGCGTTGGAGTAGACCTTTTCGGCCGCCTCGCGCGAAGGAGCGGGGGCGTGCTCTATCCGTTCATAGAGGGCCTCTGGCGTCATTGACGGATATGTGACATACCCGTCATACGCGAACCAACCGCCCATGCCCGTCAAAAGAAGCGCGACAAACATGTGGCGCATCGCGAACTCACGGTTCAGTTTCAGTTTCATTGCGGGGTATTATACCAAAAATCCGCGATCGGCAAACGCAAAAGTCAAGCATGGTCCTTGCCGATGAATTCGCAGGGCGCCTTGCTTGCGAAAAGCCCACGAACGAACTGTACGCCATACGTGATGTGCGTTGCGACAACGCCGGCGGATGTGAGAGCCCACTTCACGGGATTGACCGAAAATGTCGTCATAAGCACAAGGCCTGCATACGCAAGCATCGGGACCGACACATATGCGCGCCACGCGAGGGATGGCCAGGCCGGCATCGCCTCAGGCCTCGGGACGGCCATGAGGACCGCCCAAGAAATGCAATACAGCACGAAAAGCGACGGGATGAAGTAGCTCAGGTGAAGCGAGTTGGAGGGGAACTTCCGGCAGAAGTACCCGCGATGGAATGCATAGCGCCCGAGCTGACGCATGTGTGGCGCGAAAAGCGGCCTCCTGTGATGGTAGACGACGACCCATGGATCGTATACTATCCGCTTCCAGGAGTCCACGATATCCTTGCAAAGCAATGTATCCTCGCCAGGCCAGAAGTCAGTCCGGTAGCCCCCTATGGCGTCAAGAAGATTCTTGCGCACGAAGAGGTTGCAGCTTGGATAGTCGTCCACATCCCTCCTCACTCCGCCTGCCTTGTAGCGGTACCGGTAGTTGCCCGAAACGAGGATGTTGTCATAGACACGTCCTCCGAGCTTTGCAAGGAAGCCGTCGCCCGGCGGCGTGATTCCCGGGCCTCCAACAGCGCCTATTCCGGGCTCGGAGAAGTATTTGACGGCATACTCCAGCCAGTGCGCATCGGGATATGCGTCATCGTCGATGAACGCGACAATCTCTCCCCGGCTTTTCGCGATGCCGATGTTGCGCTTTTCGGCAGGCCTTACCTTCCCGGTGGGGAATGTCTCCAGTCGGAGATTTGCGGCTGCGGGCGGCATCCTCGACAGATCGAACGGCTCATCGGGAAGGACGATGACCTCAAAGTCGTCATAGGTCTGAAGGCCAAGCGCCGAGAGGCATTCCTCGAGCATCCAGCTGTTCCTTGGACAGGCTATCACAACGCTCACAAGCGGGTTGTGGTCCAGGGGACGGGGAACCATCACATGCGCATAATACCTGAGAACCTTAAGCCTGTAGAACACGGCAAGGGAATCAAAGGACATCTGCCTGACGGTGGACGGCTTGAGCGCCCCGAACTTGTTGCCGAAGCGAATGCGCACCGGAGCCTCGGCGATCCTGGCGCCTCGGGAATGCGCAATGGCCAGAAGCTCAAGATCGAACGCATAGGTCTTTACGAGCATGCGATCGAGCGCAGGGCCGAGAGCTTCGCGCTTGAAGAGCTTCATGCCGGTCTGGGTGTCCGTGACAGGGAGTCCTATGAAAACCCTCACAATGGCGAAGTATACGGCGCTTACCAGGCGGCGGTGCCATGGATACTGCACGACGGACCTTTTGTGGCGTTTTGAGCCGACGACGATGTCCGCCCTGTTCTTCACCATCGACTCGAAGAAGTACGGAGTCTGCTTCGGGTGTATGTCAAGGTCGCCGTCAAGCAGCATCACGTATCTTCCGGTGGACGCCGCAAATCCAGCCCTGAGCGCAGCACCCTTTCCGCCGTTGCGCTTGCACAGGACCGGCCTGCACTTTACGTGAACGTATGCGTCGCCCAGGGACTTCAGTCGGGAAAGGATCGAGTCCGTACCGTCGCCGCTGCCGTCGTCAACCGGGACGAGCTCTACGTTTACGGCATAGTGCTCGAAAAGGTCCGCAACCTGACGAAGGTTCGCCTCGGCATCGGCCGCGAGCCTGTAGAGAGGCATCACGATCGAGAGAGGCCCTTCCCCGACGACCTCGCGCGTCAGGGCCCACTTCTCTTCGCGCTTGGTCATTCGGCGGCCAGGCCGCCGCCCAGCGCCGCATAAAGCTCGATCAGATCGGTCGTTATCTCGCCGCGCGATATGGCAAGCTGCTCCTCGAGATCAAGCAGGCTGCGCTGGGCGTCGAGTACGTTGTTGAAGTCCTTGAGGCCGTTCTTGTAAAGGTCCTTCGAGATCGTAACAGCATCGGCGGCCGCCCTGACAGCCGCCTGGAGGGCCTTGTAGCGGTGGTACTCGAGCGTATACGAGGCGTAGGCGTTGCGGACCTCGGAATGGGCGCTGTCAAGAGCAAGCGCGTAGCTGAGACGGGCCTCCTCGACCGCCGCCTCCGCCTCCTTGATCCTGGCATACACATTGCCGCCCTGGAAGAACGGCCAGGATACGGAAGGCCCGATCGAAGCGTAGAAGCTGCCGGGCTGCGCGAACTTGGAGGCGTGGGTCGACTCAAGCCCGACACCGCCGTTGATGAAGAGTTTCGGATACCACATGGACTTCGCTACGCCTACCTGGGCGACTTGCGAGGCGAGGCGGCGCTCCGCCGACCTTACGTCGGGACGGGTGCGGATCATGTTGAGAGGCAGCTCCGCAACGCGCTGGGGGGCCATGAGCCAGTCGCGGCGAAGATCAGGCTTCAGAAGCTCGTCGAGAGCTCCGGGGGCTTCTCCGGCAAGTATGGCTATCGCATTCTTGAGCGCCTCCTCCTGGGCAAGCAGGCTCGGAATGCGGGCGCGTGTCGTCTCCAAATTGTACTCGCACTGGTTCACCGCGAGCTCGTCGCCTATTCCGGAATCGAAGCGCGACTTGAGGATGTCGTACGTCTCGGTCTGGAGGACAAGGTTCGTCCTTGCGACTGCGATGCGCTCCTGCGTGGTGCGCAGCGTTATGTACTTCTCGCCCAGCTGGGTCGTGAGAACGACCCAGGCCTGGTCGACGTCCGCTATCGCCGACTGGGCTCTCGCGACCGCCGCCTCGCTCGAGCGACGGCTGCCGCCGAAGATGTCGATCTCCCACGTGGCGTTGATCCCGCCGCCGAACACGTCGCCTTCCCTGTGGCGGTAGGCTCCGCGCACGCTGCTGTTGTTGCGGTGGGATTCATTCTTCGTCGCGCTGCCGGCCATGGTGAACTTGGGAAGGAAAGCCGAAGCCGTGCCGACCATCTGCCACATAGCCTGCTCAAGGCGACGCTGGGCGATCAGGAAGCTGACGTTGTTGGAGATCGCGTTCTCGACAAGCGACTCGAGGATCGGATCGTCAAGCCTCTCCCACCAGCGGGCGATGTAGTCGTTGGATATCACCACGCGAGCGTCTTCGTCGGCCTCCGCCGGACGGTATTCGCAAGTCTCGTTGAGGTTTGTCGTTGGCAGACCTGCATCCGGAAGGACGACACTTGCCGCATCCGCCTCTGGTTCCTTGTAGTCAGGGCCGACCACGCAACCGGCCGCAGCCGCGATCGCGGCAGCCGTCAAAAACCTGATTTCAAACGATTTCATCACTTATGCCTTTCAGTTGTCTAGCTTTACGATCATTCGCCCGCGGGCTCCGCTTCGCCCCTCGCCTTCAGCTGGCGGCGGCGGAAGGCCGTCGCGGAGACGTAGGAGAAGAACCTCTTGACGCGCTCGCGCCATGTCTGGAAGAGCGCATAGAGCCCCGGCACCAAAAGCACGCCGAACACCACGGAGGCGGCCATGCCGAAGAATTCCGTTATGCCGATGGCGTTCCGGCTCGCGACGCCGGCGCCGGGGTAGAACCACTTCGGGAAGAAGAGGTTCACGCACATCGGAAGCGTTCCTAGGAGCGTCGTAAGCGCCGTCATCAGAATCGCCCTCAGACGTTCGCCCGCCGCAGCGCCCGCGGCCTCCACGATCGAGAATCCATCCCCTTCACGCTTGTCCTTCGCGAACTCGACCAGGAGGATCGCGTTTTTCGAAGCAAGCCCGACCAGAAGCACGAGCCCCAGCTGCGCATACACGGAAAGCGAAAGATCGAACATCCTGAGCCCGACAAGCGCGCCGAAGGTCGCGACGAATATGGAAAGCATCACCGGCATCGGAATGGTCCACGACTCGTATTGCGCGACGAGGAAGAGATATCCGAAGAGGATGGCAAGGGCGATGAGCGGCGCCGTGGTTCCGGCGTTGCGCTGCTCCTGGTAGGTGATGCCCGACCATTCGAACCCGAAGCCATCGGGGAGCTCCTCGGTAAGTACGCGCTTGACGTCGTCCATAACCTGTCCGGAGGCGACTCCGGGCATCGGCATCACCTTGAGACCGGCCGCAGGGTACATCTGGTAGCGGCTCATGACGCGCGGCCCGACTTCTCGGGAGATCGTGCCCAGCGAACCGATCTGGACCATCGCGCCGGTATCGGACCTCACATAGAGATTCGCCACGGCTTCGGGCGTCGCGCGGCCCGACCAGTCGCTCTGCACCGTGACGCGGTTGACCTGCGTACCGAGGTTCACATCGTTCACATAGCGCGAGCCGAGGTAGTTCTGTAGCGTCGCGTATGCGGTCGCGACAGGAACGTGGAACATTTCGGCCTTTACGCGGTCTATGTCGAGCCTGAGGTGGGGCGTCGACGCAGTGAAGCCCGAGAACGCCGCCAGGACGGACGGCAGGGCATTCAGCTTCGCCAGCATCTTGTTCTTGACGTCGTCCATGAGCATCGGATCGGTGGAATCCTTGGACTGGATTCTCACGTCGATCGAATTGTCCATGCCGAGGCCCGGAATGGCAGGCGGCGCAAAGACCTGCACCGTAGCCTCCGGAATCCGCCCGAGGATCGACTTCATCGTCGGCACGAGATTCTTGACCCACTGCTCGCGGTTGCGGCGCTCGCTCCAGTCCTTGAGGCTGACTATGAGCGTGGACTCGTTTTCGCCTCGGCCGCCGACCATCGAAAAGCCGTTGATGCTGAGGACCATGTTGACCTCGTTCGTTAGGCCCAGAAGGAGGTCGGTGGCGCGCATGGCGACCTCGCGGCTTCGGGCGATCGTCGACCCTTCCGGAAGCTCCATCGAGACGAACACGACCTTCTGGTCCTCTTCAGGCAGGAACGACGTCGTTGTCTTGTTGAACATGTGGACCGTAAGGAGCACCGTCAGCACAAGAAGCATCGCAGCGAGGAAGATGCGTCTCGCGAGCCACTTTGCAAGCTTCACGAAGAAGCCCTTGAAGGCATTGATCAGCGAGTTGAACCAGGCCAGGGGGCCGTGCCTGTAGGGCCGCGATTCGTGCAGGAGAAGCGAGCAGAGCGCGGGCGCGAGCGTAAGGGCGCAGAGCGTGGAGAAGCACACCGCCGCGGAGAGCGTCACAGAGAACTGCTGGTAGATGCGGCCCGTTATGCCGCTCATGAAGCCCACAGGGACGAATATGCCGAGAAGGACGAGCGTAGTCGCGATCACGGCGCCGGTGACGTCGCTCATCGCCTGTATCGTCGCCTCCTTTGCGTTGTAGCCGCGCGTCTCTATTATGTATTGCACGCGCTCGACGACGACGATGCAGTCGTCGACGACGACGCCGATCGCAAGGACGAGCCCGAACAGGGTAAGGATGTTTATCGAATACCCGAGGACGGCCATCAGGATGAACGTCGAGCATAGGGAGACCGGAATCGTAAGGCACGGTATGAGCGTCGCACGCCAGTCCTGAAGGAAGAGATAGCATACAAGGACCACGAGACCGAAGGTTATGAGGAGCGTCGTCACGATCTCCTTGATGCACATCCTCACGTACTCGGTCGCGTCGTAGGCCATGACCCATTCCATGTCGACGGGGAACGACTCCTTGAGCCTGTTCATCTCGGAGATGAGGGCGTCCATGGACTTGATCGCATTGGCTCCAGGCTTCTGGTTCACCGCTATGTTGATCGTGTTGCCGCCGTTGAGCTGACCGGCGAAGGAGTAGTTCTGTTCGCCGATCTCGACGCGGGCGATGTCCTTGAGCTTCACGATTCCGCCGCTTTCGTCGCGCCGCACCACGATGTTGTTGAACTCCTCGACGGTCATGAGGCGGCCCTTCGCGAGAAGCGAATAGGTGAACGCGCCGTGCGCCTCGGCGGGCGCGGCGCCGACGGAGCCGAGCGAAGCCTGGATGTTCTGCTTGGAGATCGCGTTGATGACCTCTTCGGAATTCATCGACTGCGCAGCCATTCGCTGGGGGTCGAGCCATACGCGCACGGAAAGCTTGGGGCCGTAGATTGTGGCCTCGCCGACGCCGGGGACGCGCAGGAGGACGGGCTGGATGTTCTGGTAGGCGTAGTCGGAAAGCTCGAGGCGCGAGTGGGTCCCGTTGGGCGAGCGCAGCGCGAGGAAGCCCAGGAAGTCCGTCGACTGCGCGCGAACTCGACCGCCCAGCTGCTTGACTTCTGAGGGAAGCTTCGCCTCGGCCTGCGAAATGCGGTTCTGGACCTTCACGAGGTCCATGTCACGGTCGGTTCCGACCTCGAAGGAGACCGTAAGGGAGTAGCTGCCGTCGTCGCCCGAATCGGACGACATGTAGATCATGTCGTCCACACCGTTCACCTCGTCCTCGATCGGAGTCGCGATGGTGTTCATCACCTCTCGCGAATTCGCGCCGGGATAGCTGTACGAGACCTTGATCTCCGGCGGGGTGAGCTGCGGATACTGCGCGATCGGCAGATTGAGAATGGCCATCACGCCGGCCAGGGAGAGGACGATCGCTATGACCATCGCAAAGCGAGGCCTCTCCACGAACGTGCGCGAGAATGTCTTTATCTCGTCAACCGCTTTTCTTATCGAAAGCTTCATTGCGGTCAGTCCTCGATGCTGGGATTGAAGTCCTTGGTTATGTCCTCGTTGGGGGTCGCGGCGACTTCAACGACCTTCATCCCGGCCTGGAGCTTCGCAACGCCCGAAATGACGACCTTCTCGCCGGCGTCGAGCCCTTCGAGTATCGGGCTCCAGCCGAGGTACGCGTCGCGCGTCTTCACAGAGCGCGCCTCTACCGTGCCGTCCTCCTTCACGACCCATACGCCGACGTTCCCGCCCGGAAGGTCGAAGATCGCCTGCTGGGGAACGGAAGGATAGCTCGGGGGATTCGCGAAGTCGGTGAGAAGCGTGACGTAGCTGTTCGGTATGAGCAGCCTCTCCGGGTTGGGGAAGGAGAGACGCATCATGATGGAGGCCGTCTCAATGGACATCTGGTTGTCGTCGAAGTCCCAGGCGCCCTCCTGGTCATAGCTGCTGCCGTCCGGCAGGATGAGGCGCATGCGCATTTCGTGCGACGTACCCTTCCTCTGCTCCTGGCGCCACGCTATGTACGCGCGGTCGGTAAGAGGGAAGCTGACGCGGATCGGGTCGATCTGCACTATCTTCGCAAGCGCGCCCTTCGACGGCGCGACGTAATCGCCGAGGTGGGCCGAGGTCTTGCCTATCTGTCCGGATATCGGGGCTATGACCTTCGCCTTGTTCATGTCGTATTCGGCGACTACGAGATTCGCCTTCGCCTGGAGCACCTTCGCCTTGGCGCTTTCGAATGCCGCCTCTGCGTCGTCGCGCTCCTTCTGGGTGATGCCGCGCTCGTCGGCGGCCTGCATGCGCTCGAAGTAGCGGGCAGCGCGGCGCTCCTCGGCCTCCGCCGCGGAAAGGTCGGCAAGGCGCTGCTTCACGACGGCCTGGTAGCGCTCGTCGTCAAGGACGTAGAGGAGCTGACCTGCCTGGACAATATCGCCCTCCTTGAACCTGATGTCCTTGATGTACCCGTCAACCTGCGGCAGAAGCTCGACTTCCTGCACAGCCTCCGCATGGGCGACAAAGCGTTCCGGAAGGTTGTAGGCGCGAACCTCGGCGTTTGTGACGGCAACGGTCTGGGCCATGCCGGCCATCGCCGCCATCGGGTTAGCCCCGGCAGGCTTCTCCGCCGGCACGATCTCGCGGGCGATCCACCCGCCGACAGCGCACACCACCGCCAGCACTACGGTGCCGATGACGGAACCGATTGCGCTACTACCCTCGCTTTTCACTTCGTCTGCCATTTTCGCCTTCCTTGCTTTAGTTGTAAAATGATGTTTTTCGTTAGATTATATCACATGTCAGGACTGTACGCAAAGCGTTTCGGCGGCTTTCGAGAGCCGCTCCAGGGTCTTCTCCCTGCCAAGAAGCTGCAGCATCTCAAAAAGGCCGATCCCCTCTCCGCGTCCGGACACCGCGACCCTGATCGGATGAACCCACGGACCCATTCCGTTGCCTTGCGAAAGATCCTTCACGACAGCTTCGAGCGCTGGAGCGGTCCATTCCCCGACTTTTGAGAACCGCTCGCACATATCGAGCAGAGTCTCCTTCACGCCAGGCTTCTTCAGGCGCTTTTCGACGGCCTTGGGGTCGAACTCGAAGTCGTCCGAGACGAAGCACTTCACCGCGGCGGGGATGTCGTTCAGGAACTTGGTGCGAACCTGAAGCTGATCGGCGAGATAGCTCCACCAGGCGTCGTCGTGCGAAGGAGCGTTTTCCCCGGCGCGCTCCCTCACCTCTTTCACGAAATCCCCGTGAGGTATCTTCTTGATGTACTCGCCGTTCATCCATGCCAGCTTCTTAGGATCGAACATGGCGGCCGTCACATGGACCTTCTCAAGCTCGAAGAGCCTTACCATCTCCTCGCGCGTTAGGACCTCGCGGTCGTCGCCCGGATTCCAGCCGAGAAGCAGGAGGTAGTTGAAAAGCGCCTCCGGAAGGTATCCCTGCTCGCGGTATTCGCCGACGAACGCCGCGCCGTCGCGCTTCGAGTAGGGCTTCCCCTGCTGGTTCACGATCATCGAAAGATGCCCGTACTTGGGGACGGGGGCACCAAGGGCCCTGAAGATGCAGATGTGCTTGAACGTGTTCTCGACGTGGTCGTCGCCGCGAATGATGTGGGTTACGCGCTGGTCAATGTCATCGACGACATTGGCGATGTGGAATATGGGCGACCCGTCGGACCTTACTATCGCAAAATCCTGGATGTCCTCGGCCTTTTTCGCCATATGGCCCTTCACGATGTCGTCA
>Ga0265298_10010095_pt1 | contig 11195 bp, 12 predicted proteins | sample AusTroGonzalo_MG_3_FD_193486 | JGI IMG/M metagenome (GOLD analysis project Ga0265298, IMG submission 193486) | Bovine rumen microbial communities from tropical cattle in Woodstock, Queensland, Australia - Gonzalo_01 | ecosystem: Host-associated > Mammals > Digestive system > Stomach > Rumen ...
CTTGAGCATGTTCAGCTGGTCAACTGTTGCTGTGTCTCTGCCGTTATCAATCCCGGCTGCCTTATTCGCGAGCCGTGTGTATGTGATGTAGAGCTTGTCTGAATGAGTGCTTCCCTGTTGCTTGGAATAGTCTACGAGTTTCTTGATGATGTCCGTCTCGGCCTTCCGTGTGAGCATCCCGCTCTTACGAGTCTCGATCCATGCCGATGTCCGTCTCTGGCTAACCACTGACTCCATCTTGTTGAATGCTTCGATGTATTTCAGTTTCCACTCGAGAGCCTTCTTCCCAGTGAAGCCCATGACCAAAAGAGAGAAGCCATCTCTGTTCATCAGATACTTCTTGCGATATTCGCCTTTTGCATCTTTGTACCGAGTCTGAACGAATTTAACCGCCCCATTTTTGGGGAGGTCTTCGAGAAGGTTATCAATCGCTCTTAGGACTCTGTCATGTCTTTTCCCAAAACTTTCCGCCACTGTCAGACTGTCCGTCATCGCTTCTTCAGTTTTCAGGTAAACCAGATCATTCATGTGTCAGTCCTCACTTTGCTTTTTTTTCTTCGATCTTCAGTCCCAGCATGATCAATTCGCGTGTTATCTGTGAGAGAGTGCATCGACAATACTTGTCGGTCTTTCTCAACGCGATAATGCGTTCATTGACTTCAACCGGAAGCGACACAGATCGCCTAGGCATATCCGTCATGTTGTGTACCTCCTTCCTTTTATTCAATATGTGGTGTAGTGATGGGGTGGTGTCTACATCATAGCACAGGTACACCACTACTTGTCAATAAAAAATTTTGTTTTTCTTGTATTTTGTGGTGAACTGGTGTACTATCAAGGAGAAAGGAGGACGCGCAAATGACCGAAAAACCTAGATTTACGATAACTATTGATGATGAAATTTTTGAAGCATTAAGAAAGTATCAGTATGAGAATAGAATCAATTCTCGCGCAAAGGCTGCTGAACAGCTTATCGAACTTGCTCTCGGAGTCGTAGAGAAGGGCGAAGCCGCCGGAACCACTCTATCAAGTGATGAAGCTATGCTCTTAAAAGGATTTAATGATGCCTTGGCTATAGGCTCTTCACGCGCAGAAGACATGATCTATATGGCACGTCAGGCCACTTTGGAAAAGAAGGACATATCGGCAACATCCTCAGCTTCAAGAAACAAAAAAGCATAATACCTTAAGACTGGAACTCCCCCGCACGCTTGATCGGACGGCGGGGGAGTCGTAAGAGGACTGTAAATGGCGAATACAAAATACACCTACAATGAAGCCCGAAAGGAATGGTACACGCTCGTCTGGGATGGAACCTATGATGCAAAAGGCAAGAAGCATCGGAAATTCATCTCATCGAAGAAATCTTCCCGGGACCTGGAGGATAAGGTCAATGCCATGAAGGCTGCGGTCAACTCCCGGTCCGCAGTCGAATACTCATCCATGAGTTTCTACGACTACGCCTTGGATTGGGTGAATATCTCAAAGGCCACCAAAGAGGAGTATACCAAAAAGCAGTATCTGGGAACCGTGAAATACTTCTCCAGTCTGGATAATGTCAAGATAGGAGAGATCCGGCATTCTCACTTCCAGAGGGTCATCAATGAGAACGCAGAGCATCCCCGGACCTGTCAGCTCATATCCATGACATTTAGACAGATCGTCAAGGCCGCCGCGCGTGATCACCTGCTCTCGCGTCTCGATGTGGATGATCTTCTTCAGGACGTATCAATGCCGCACTATGAACGAACTGAACGCAGGCCGCTCACCACGATAGAGCGTGATGCTCTGATGAGGGCAGACTTCGATGTCAGGAATGAGGCCTTCGTGTTCATCCTGTTCTATCTCGGCCTTCGCAAGTCAGAAGCACTCGCGCTCATGCCGGAAGATTTTGACTGGGAGAGCAGAGTCGTGAAGATCCGCCGCGCTGTTATCTTTGTCAAAGGGAAGGGCACCATCCGAGAGTATCCGAAGAGCCACAACGGCATCCGGTCAGTCCCGATACCGGACGCGATGGACGCGCATGTCCGCGACTTTGTCGAGGCATCTGAAGACCTTATTTTCAGGAATAGGAGCGGAGAGCCTATGTCATTCAGTGGATATGACAGGATGTGGGATAGCATCATCACCACGCTCAATATCGCGGATGGATACAAACCGAACGCAAAAAAGGACAGGAAGCCGCGCCGGATCACTGACCTCACCGCGCATATCTTCCGCCATAACTACTGTACGGAGCTCTGCTATATGGTGCCAAAGGGACTTATCACCACGAAGAAGATCGCGCAGATCTTCGGTGATACAGAAGAGATGGTCTTGAAGATCTACAGTCACATAGTCGAAGAAAAAGAGGATGCCGCCGGAGCCGTCAACGCCGCATTCAAAATCTGATTTTTTACCCTGATTTTTTGGTTACAAAATGGTTACATCTCGTTTTGGTTACACGTTGGTTACATGTATTTTTGACTACTTTTTGCCACTTTGAGCCATTACACAAAAACAGCGGGAGCCCTTATTTTCTCTAGGGTTCCCGCTTTTTCTTGGTGAGCTGGAGACGAGACTTGAACTCGTGACCTACTGATTACGAATCAACCACATTCTTTCCGTCAAAAGGCTATTTTTCGGGCTTTTCCTTATTCTTTTGGTTACACGTTGGTTACATGTTGGTTTTATACTTGCTTCATAATATCAAAATATGGCATCACGCGCAAGTTTTATGTCGCTTCTTGTCTCTACATAGTATGGTTCTTCGGGATTGTCGCTATCATAGCCATAGTCTGTTATAGGGAGATAGAAATCATCCGATCAATGCTGCAATTGTTTTAGATCCGACTATTCCATCACAAATAAGCATGTTTGCATTCTGGACCTTCCGGACTGCATCTTCTGTCGCAGGTCCGAAGATACCATCTATCTTCAGTGCGTATCCCTGCCGATTCAGTTCATACTGCAGCCACTTCACGCTTGATCCGGTCATGCCGGTTTTTAACACGCCACCCAAAGGCGCGGGATATGGATTCCCCACAACAACAGGTGCAGAGTCATACTTCTCTAGCTCATACTTGCTGACTACGCTCATATTGGTGTTTACATAGGTCGAACTGGTCGCATATCCCGCGGCCTTGATCCGCTCAAGATATTCCTTTGCTGTCCTGGCACTCTTGAGACTCTCATAGCGTTTCGCGCTGATGAAGTCATAGTACCCGGAAACTCCGGATACCATGTCCGGGAATACTCGGAAATTGTCCTTAATGGTAGTCAAAGTCCCGACTGTATACTCTTCTTTTGTTTTAAGATTCACAGAAGGACCCTTCCAGGACTTTCCGCACTTAAGCCCGAAGAAGTTGAAATATCGCGCCGATAGCTGACTCTTGCCGTATGCGCTCTCTATACATGCCTGAGCGATCACAGCGGAGCAGATAGCGTATCCGCGCTTCTTGGCTTCCGCCTGAATAATGGGTGCGATCTGCTTGATAAAAGCTTTTGCTTCTGCCGCGCTTGCCATATCAATCTCCTTCCGATGCATGAGCAGCATCCGTGTATGCCTCAGCTGCCGCATAGATAGCCGCCGAGAGCATACCACATATCACACCCGTGATGGTTATCCACTTCTCGCCCGTAGTTATGCCTGCGATGCTTGCGGCAATACTTCCGAGGAATGCCGCGACAGAGATCCAAAACTTTCTCGACATCAGTTTATTCCGCATATCAATCACCTCGCTTAAGTTTGAATATCTTAATCAGCGCACAAGATAATATTTCTCCACCAAAACACGCAAAGAATGCCGTGATAAGCGTGTCGTGTGATATCCCCGTGATGGTGGAGATAATCAGCTCTGTCACGGAGAAAATCAGCAACAGCGCGATGGAAAACAGAACATATTTATCAAGATCTGTCAGTTTTTTCAATTTTGTCCTCCAAGTCCTCGATCCGATGATTAGCCACCTTAATCCGCTCTTCCTGGATCTCGGTGCGCTCCTCGAGCTTATATGTTCGGTCAATGACACTATTGTGCTTGTCAACCTTTTCCTCGAGTTTGAGCAATCGATACTCAATAAGAGCCTCCGTTTTGCGTGCCTGCATGGCCTGCGTGATCAGGCAGACGATCAGGGAAGATCCGGCGGCAATCAATGCGCTGATTATGGTTTCCATTGTCCACCTCCTTATTCGACAGCAGGTGTTTCTTCGTTGGGCACAGATGTCTTATCGACCAAAACTTTGATGCCATCCACACAATCAAGCTGGCTGTCGATCACGCAAACTTCTACCCGGCCCTTAAAATCTTTCTCATTTTCCAAGGCCGCCCAGTATGATGCAAAAGATGCCCGGGCTGCGCTCTTTTTCTCTGCATCCGTCCACGGAGTGCCGTCTTTCTTTTTGTCTCCGCTAAACTCAGCATGAATAGCAAAAGCTCCATTGACGCATCTGATTACTGCATAATCCATTTTTTAATCCTCCTTTTTGTTAGTTTTGTGCAATAAAACAGCTCATTCTGCGAAAATTTCGCAAAATGAGCCGATTTTTTGTTGGTTTTTGTAGTTTTAAGTAGTTAGGTTTATAGCCATTTAACGTCCGTCTTTTACTGTTTAACGGACTAACTACTCTTTGCCCGTTCAAATGCTTTTTCGATTTCTTCTGCTGTTGGGATAAGGCTTTTGGGTTTTTCACCTTTGAGCAAATCCGCGCAATATGCCAAACCGCAAACATAACCGCGCATAATCATTTCCGATTTAGTATCTTTAAAAAAGGTTTCTGCCATATCAACTCCACGCTTATACTCATCGACAAGCGCAATACATATATCATCACTTATCCACCCGCTTTGCAAAAAACGGATTGCCGTTTTGAGCGCGTCCCGATTTTCAGGGATAATCGTCTTTCCTTGTGACAGTCTTTCAAGTTTTTCAATTACTTCTTGTCTGTTCATCTTATATCCTTTCGTGATATGTGTAGCCAATTAACTAACTTAGATGGTCGCTTTTCGGTCATATCTACAACGACCGCCGCAACCACTTCAACACCTAAAGCATTTAATTATAATATCGGGTGGCAAGAAAGCACCGTTTTTGTTTTAGGCTATATTTTGCAATATTCTGACGGTTCGGCAAGTTATTTGAAATTCCTTATATGTCTCGTCCATCTAATCACCCTTCATCAGGTGGCAAAAAGTTTACCGCAGGTGCTTCGTCTGTTGATGATAATAGCGGCATTATTCCGTATAAAATATACGGGCTTATATAATGCTCTGATTACAACAGATACTCCGTATCAATCCAAACGCCATTGACGCTACTTGACCAAGTTTGTCTTATTTTGCCCGTAGACGAAATAATATTAACAAAGGTGGCATACCATACGTCAGAAGTATGATGTAACAAAGCGTGAACGCTTTTGTCCGCGCTCGGTCTGTATGCTTCGGGGATAGTAAATAAATCTGTTCCCGTAGGGAATGTGCCGCTTGTCATTACTACAAAAGACAAATGAACCCGATCATTTGACCTGAATATCTTATTAACTGATACGTCAACATTACTTGTATAAGTAGTCGCACTAATTGTGTTGTTATGATTAGTTAATTGGCTATTTAGCGACTCAAGCGCCTCCGCAATCGTGCCCACAACATAGTTCGTGTTTAGCGTAAAACTCGCACCACTTGTTATGGCTGCAATGGCCGTGCAAAATTCACCGTTACGCATAAAGTGCTCGCCTATTGCATAAGATTGTGATGCCGTGCTCCCATTTTCAGGAGGAGCAAGAGCATCATTAACCGCTTCCACAATCGGGGCAATTGCCTCCTGGCAATCCTCACGTATGTCTTCTATGCGAGTTGTGTAGGTGTTCCCGCCCGCCTCCTGGATGATGAGCATGTCAGTGTCTTCATAATCTGACTGCGGCCGCCGCGGATAATTAGTCTCATTGATTTTTGACATTTCCCCTCCTCCTTACAGATCGGCTATCAGCCGTGATGTTGACGGAATATGGATATTCCCCTGCCAGTCCACCGCCAGAATAGTCTTTCTGTTCGTATCGCTGGTACCACCGCCGATGATAAACGCATAATTGGAATCGCTGACATTGTACTTGCCTATAGCGGTCTGAGCCGTTCCGCTGGCTATTGTGCCCAGATTCTGCGCATGGCTGAAGTATGACAGCGCTTGCGACCATCCGCCCTCAGCATGAGCTCCCGCACCCTCAGCACGTGTATAGCCACCTTCAGCATGAGCACCCTCATAGCAAGTGTATGTCTTATATCCCTCTACGTGCGCATACAATCCGGCAAATGAAAGCTCTGAGTATGGCTCAAAAGGATCATCGTGGATATCCCAAATATAATCAGCCTCGCACTCATAGCCTTCCGCATGGGTAAAATCTCCCCTTGCTATGGTTCCGTTGCCCTCGGCATAAGAATGAAGTCCACTTGCCTCACAAGCAGACCCATGTACCTGACTATAGTCTCCTACAGTACTCCCGCTTGCCCTTGAACCAATAGTCACCTCTCTGCCGAAACTCGCAAGAGCAGGATCATTATCAGGATCAATATGCCCCGCTGTGGTGATCCGTCTGATATCAAAACTGTCTTCATCCATTGTGGCGTATGTATCACCCACAGTATCGAGAGACTTAAACAGCACCAGTTTTCCATCATTATCAGCATTGACTCTCAATCCGTCGGATTTTATCTGAAGCTTACCACCGAAGAATCGAAGATAATCGGTGCCGTTGCCTATAGCAATTCCATCGCTATAATCCGATGAGGTGTCGAAATCATCATCATCAGCTGCGAGCAGGGCATCTCCGTTCATGTCCGCAAGAGGGCCTGCGGCATCAGCGCCGCCGATATAGAAACCATCTACCGATGACAGGGCAGTTGTCTTGCCTACTGTATGGATTGAACCATCCTGAAGAATCAGCCCTGCAATTGTGGCTTTGAATGCTGCCAGGTCATCTACCGCGACCTTTGACGCCGTAATGGATTGAACGGTAATGATTGAGCCATCCAAACTGTTAAGAGGTGTCTGCTCCGCCTCCGTCGTCTCGCCATTGGTGTTGAGCGTATAATACAGACCATCCTGCCCTAACAGGATAAGACGGTCAACCTTGATGGAGTTTGCCTCGATATAATCCGCATTAAGCTTAACCGCTACGATCTCCCCGGCTGCATTGAGCGTGGTAACAATGGCGCCCTCGATCATGGCGTTTTTGGTGAAGACGTTACCGATAAACGCCTCGCCGATATTCGCCCCATCAATATTGGCATATGAGGCATCCAATCCCTGAACCTCAGCTGTGCCCGCCTTGAGCCTGTTGATTGTAGCCTGGTTCATATTGGCAACATCCACATCCAACTTGTCGGCTTTGAGCGTTTTGATTTGTCCCTCATTAGCGATCAGATGCTCAAATATCGCCGTGTGAGCTGTGATCTTGTTTGCCTGCAAGATATCCGCGACACTTTGAACTTTCCGCCCCATACCGGAGACAACCATCCCGGAAGCAGGTGGATCTGAACTGTTACCGATCAGATACGCCCGACCGCCTGATACTCTCAAGCGCACCATGTCGCCCTTTTGTGCGTTAATGGTCAACTCGGCAGGTGTTTCATCCACACCTCCATCAATATGCACCCATGCCGTGCCGTCTTTTACACGGACAACCTTGGCAAGCGTATCATATGCTGATGTATTGGCCTTTGTCGCTTCTTTGATTGCCTCGATAAAACCTTTCTCAAGACTCATGAGCTACCTCCTCAGTTTTCGCGGCATATCCGAGATCTATCTTCTGATTCTGCACCCGGAATATCCCACTTATCTGCTGCCTGGGGCATGTGATCCTGATCGCATCACCAGGGCGGACATCCGGATGAAATCTGCGTGTGTATTCAAGTTCACGAGACGGGCTTTGCAGTTCTGCCAGCCTGCTCATGGCATAAGCTGTTAAAGAAGTGCCACTGATCAGATCAATATCTTCATTCGCCCAGACCTCACGCCCACGATCTCGGATAGAGTTTTCATCCTTGACTGTGGTGGTATAGCTCCCTGCTGTCACTCTGAGCACATTCGGACATGAAAACATATCCTTTGAGTCTCTTATCTCCGGCTCAAGCGCATCATTATCCGTGTCAAACGATGCCACGGGCTCCGTCTCGTATGGCTTCATCTGTACCTGTCCATCGCCTGTGATATACATATACCATCCGATGGCCTTAAGCACCTGCATGGCAAGAGACAGATATGTCTCCCCCGCCTCGGCGACAATTGGATCAGTGAGCACCCCGGACCCGAGCTGAGATTGCAGCCGGATACCGACCTTATCAAACAAGTTTTTGATCAGTGTTTCTCCTTGCACCCCGCTCGGCAGGTAATATCCAAGTGGTACCATCCAATCGGCAGCAGGCTTAAGCACGGAGTAGAGATCTACAGAATACTTGTTCTGCACTCCGTTTATATCTCTTGCCGGAGATGATGCGAGCCCGGTGAAGAGCGGGATGCGCTCTGAACCGCCATTCTGTGTGGCGATCATATAAATGCGCACCCACTGCTCATCTATCCGCTGATATGTATCAATAGTCGCCGATTCTAACAGATTAGAAGTTATATCTCTCGATATAGACCCCGATATGATCGGGATCTCTTCCATGTCATTGAATGATGCCCGATCTACCAGACGCGCGATATATTTAGCTGTATATCCCTTTGCCCAATTCATCCCTGATCTTCCCACTCCGCTAGTGTTACGCCGTCCAAGCCTTCCGGATCTACTTTGGACACCTTGAGCGTGTACTGTGTCATATATGTATCATAAGATCCTGTTTCTGATATCTGAATGTCCGCATCATACGATGATCCGTCCGGTGTTCTGACATGGCACACTTCATCTAATTCTGCAATATGTCGGATATCCTCGATAAGTGGATCATCTTTGAGCAATACTGTGTCAATGCTCACATCACGAGTCACTCCGGGATTCCAATCACCCTGAATGGAACCATTAAGATACACAGTGCGCTTGAAATCTTTAGCCCATTTGCTCTGCAGTGAGATGTTATACGGCAGATTGATCTCACCATATCCCGGCACGGTAAGCACGATATCATCTATCACAAGTCCATGATCCACATCTATGATTGCTGGCTTATCAGCTCCGCGATAATCTCCGTTTGCTGTCACGTCTACCGCTCGATATCCACCTTTTGATGCAGGATACGGATCAACATATGTCGTGCCGAACTCTCCGCCCTTGACGATAAGCACCGGAGCATCCTTTGAGAGCCTGTATATATCGACACTGTCGGTTAGTGCTGCCCCTGTCGGAGCTGTTGCTGTAATCTTGCAGATATTACCATCGGCCACAACAGTCAAGTCCGGAATATCGGGCTGATGTGCCCAGGCTATTGCGATCACGCCTCTGCTGGTTACAGTCTGCCCATATCCATCCGTGACAGTCACGATGAAGTTATATCTCTGCCCGTCATCAAGATGCCCGATCAGATCTTCAACTTCGATATGAGCATTGGAAACATTGCCCATGTGTGTCCGGCTGAATACAACCTCATCCACAAAACCATCGTTCCTGCTTCCATCGGGCCGCTCTTCCACAAAAGGATTGATACGAGTGAGCGCTACAGTTATATAACCGCCCAATCCCGCACCGCTTACGCTATATGTCATGGGCATGGCTGTCACAGTACCGGACAACCCTCCCCAGCTCGTTGTGATTACCGGTGTAGGCAACGCTGCAACTGTTACCGATATCGAGTCTGATGCAGGTGATCTCTTGCCTGAAGTGGAGATTGTGCGAACTGATATGCTGTGAGTGCTACCTACCGCCCATTTAGGAGTGAAGGTATAGCTCTGTACCGTGCCCTCGATGCTATACATACTACTGTCAACATAGATCTCGGCGCCCGCCTGATCAGTGCCATCTCCGGACATATAATCCCAATTGACCGTCACCGACTTATCCGAGGTTATTGTGGATACATCCAGCCATATACCCGGCTTATCAGGTGCCTCGGACAGATCCACCATGATCATTGAACCACACCAAGGCCCATAGGAATCTGCATCGTCGTTATCTTCTGCCCAATGGACTGACCGGATCTTGAAATACCACTTCTTGCCATACTCCAGATCCGTGACATAAAACGAATTAACACGCCCATGCACTTCAAACTCGTTCGGCGGAGATGTGCTCTCCCATGCATCCGGATCATCTGCCCATGATATGACTGCTCCGTTGGCATACGTCCATGTAGTTGTCCACTTAAGCAGCACTTTGCCGTTGCTTGCCTTTTCGCCTGATCCAGTGCCTGTACTTTCTGACCCCGTTTCCCCTGCAGTTACTCCTGTGGGAGCTGTGGGCAGATTCGCTTCTGTACTCTGCCAAACTACCGACGATTTAACAGTGACGCTTTTATTATTGTATGCCGCACGGATTCCGAACTGTGGAGACGGCGTCGATGCTGTTGATGCCCATGAGCATGTTATGCTTGTATTGCTTATTGCGGTTTTACCAAGCACATTAAGCCCCGAGTCGACAACTTCTATCTCTGCGCCCGTAATTCCGCAAGTATCAGCAAATGTGAATGTTACTGTTTTGGCACTTGTATCTATCGAGAAACTACTGATTGTAGGAGCCGACAACCCACCATTGGCAACATAGTAAGGTCCGCATGTCAGAGACCCACCACCACGGCGGGTGATAGTCCGCACCCATAGCGCCTTATTTGCGGCAATCGAGCCAACACTAAACGCAACTGCAGATGCCGGATTCCCTGATGCGTCTATTGCCACCGTCTGCCCTGTTTGCCATGTTGCTGATGCCGGGCAAGAATATCCCGATGCCGGGGTATCTATCGTATATTGTACCTCAACTTCGTGTGCATCTCCTGCAGGCATGCGATTAAGCTGAACAGTCGCCACTCCGCCCGAATAACCTACTTTTGCAACCGATACCATGCTTGTCGGTGATGCAAAGCAGATCGGTGAAATTGTCGCCCAGGGTGATGCGCCGCCGATTGTTCGGACGCGACATCTGAAATGACGATACCCTGATGTATCCTCAAAGGTTTGAGTGCCTGTTGCACTGCCTGTTCCACTTGTGACACTTGAAGCTGCCCAGTTCGGTTCCGTAGCTGTTGGAGAGTTGACAGTCTGATATTCCACATCCTGGAACCACAGATTATCTGTGGCTGTAT
>Ga0265298_10010096_pt1 | contig 11194 bp, 4 predicted proteins | sample AusTroGonzalo_MG_3_FD_193486 | JGI IMG/M metagenome (GOLD analysis project Ga0265298, IMG submission 193486) | Bovine rumen microbial communities from tropical cattle in Woodstock, Queensland, Australia - Gonzalo_01 | ecosystem: Host-associated > Mammals > Digestive system > Stomach > Rumen ...
CGGCCCGCTGCGCAAGGGCGACATCTACAACGGCGAGACCTACGACGCACGTTTGGAGAACGGTCAGTTCCTGCCCGATTACGACGACAGCGAGTGGTTCGCCACAGCTGAAAGCAATGACTTCAAGGGCGAGATACTTGCCTTCGAGGGACCTGCCATCATGGCCGTTGAGTCGCTGCGCCGCTATCCGCAGACCATTCAGATTTACGAAGGCACGAAGTCCAACGGCAAGACCTTCGGCGCAATCAACGTCGTGGAAGAAATCCTCAATCCCCAATCCTCAATCCCGAATGGCTTCACCCTGAAAGCAGGCCAGACAGCCGTCATCGACCTCGGGCAGAACGGCTCGGGCTGGGTGAGCTTCACCGCCAAAGGCCAGCGCGGCACAAAGCTTCGCTTCCGCTTCGGCGAAATGCCGAACACCACAGGCGACCGTGGCCGTGGCGACGATGGCCCTGCCGGTTCCGTCTATACCGAGAACCTGCGTAGTGCCGAAGCCACACTCTACTATACGCTCAAGGGTGCCGAAGAGGGCGAGAGCTTCCATCCCACCAGCACCTACTTCGGCTTCCGCTACATCGAGGTCACGACCTCCTCGGAAGTGGAGCTGACCAATGTCATCGGCGAGACCGTCACGAGTGCCGTCGATGAGAAGTCCTCGTTCCGCACCAGCCACGAGGACGTGAACAAGCTCTACAGCAACGTGATGTGGGGACAACGCTCGAACTTCGTCAGCGTGCCTACCGACTGCCCCCAGCGCGACGAACGCATGGGCTGGACAGCCGACACGCAGGTCTATTCGATGGCTGGCCTCTACAACGGCGACACCCGCAACTTCTATAAGAAATGGATGCGCGACATGCGCGACGCCCAGCGCGGCGACGGTGCCTACGGCGTGATTGCCCCCTATCATTGGGATGTGGGCTACGGTGCTTCGGCATGGGCCGATGCCGGCATCATCCTGCCCTGGAACGTCTATCTGATGACGGGCGATAAGGAAATCCTGAAGGATAACCTTGCTGCCAACGAAAAGTATATGGCCTTCCTCGCTGCCCAAGCGGGCGACGGCTATCAGTACAACGGCGGCTATACGACATACGGCGACTGGGTGTCCTACGTCGAGACCGACCGCCGCTATTGCAGCGTCTGCTACTATGCTCTCGATGCCGACCTCTTTGCACGCACCTATCGTGCCCTCTCCGAGCAAGAGGGCGATGCCTACAGCCAGAAGGCGGAGCAGTACGAGCAGCTCTTCCAGAACATCAAGGCAGAATGGCAGAGCCGCTACCTCGCCACCAACAAGACACCGACACAATCCACCCAATGCGGCTTCCTCATGGCACTCCACTACAACCTGCTGCCCGATGCAACCAGCATCAGCCGCACCCGCTCCCGCCTCCGCAGTGCCATTTCAAGCAACGGCTACAAGCTCAATACGGGCTTCCTCGGCACAGCCATCCTGAACCAGACGCTCACCGAGAACGGCCTTAACGACGAAGCCTACACCCTGCTCCTCCAGCGCGGCGACCCATCGTGGCTCTACAGCATCGACCAGGGCGCAACTACCATCTGGGAGCGCTGGAACTCCTATACCGTTGCGAACGGCTACGGTCCTGTCTCGATGAACTCCTTCAATCACTACGCCTACGGCATCATCGCCGAATGGATGTTCCGCCACATGGCAGGCATCGCCCCCGATGAGGCGCAGCCCGGCTTCAAGCACTTCCTCCTCCAGCCCAACCCCGACACGCGCAGCACCCTGCGTTACAGCCAGAAGCGCATCACCTTCGCCGATGCCGACTTTGCCTCCGACTACGGAAGCATCAAGGCCGAATGGCAATGCGACGGCACAAAGGAGATGACCTACCGCGTCACCGTTCCCGCCAACACTTCGGCCACCCTGCGCCTGCCCATCGCCGATGGTCTCTACATCTACGAGAGCGGCACGCTCGCAGAAGAGGCAGAGGGCGTGCAGTACCTCGGCACCGCAGACGGCTATGCCACCTACGAAGTCGGCTCCGGCTCTTACCTCTTCATGGTCAGCACCCTCGACCCCGACAATATCGGGGAAGTGAAAAGTGAAAAGTTAAAAGTGAAAAATGAGGAGCCTTCTGCTTACAATCTCGCAGGCCAGCGCCTGCCCGATGCAGCATCGGCTCATGGAATCGTCATTACCGAAGGCCGGAAGGTTCTGAAATGAAATCGCCAAAGCCAAATAATTAAACGCAATGAAGAAGCTGCTCATATTTCATTTTCTCATTCTTTCATTTTTTCATTTCTCTTTGGCCTTTGCCATAGATGACAATGCTGTCATTGACTGGGGCGCACCTATCGTGGAAGCCGGTCGCACGGGCTGCATCTATCCCATCAAATACACGAAGACCGACCCGACGGCAACTGGTGGCTGGACGCTGCGTAGCTTCGACGACAGCAGCTGGACAGACGGCTTCGGGCCAATCGCGAACACAGGGTTTGGCGGTGTGCTTGGCACGACGTTCGACGACGTGAACGACGGCGAATACAACGTCTGGTTCCGCCGCTCGTTCACCTTGGAAGAGTCTTTCTACGACAAGGACGTGTGGCTTGCCTGTGGTCACGACGACGAAGGTGCCATCTACATCGACGGCAACCTCCTCATCAGCTGGGGGAATACCTGGAACTCCACGGAATGCATCAAGCTCAGCAAAGAGCAGACGCGCTACCTGACGAAGGGGAACCATGTCTTCTCTGTTTGGGCAAAGAATAATTTTGGCGGCTTCTATTTCGACTGCGGGCTTTATGCCAGGGCAAAGGTCGATTGGAATGTCCCCTACCTTGCAGGTGCACGTTCCGGCGTGCAGTACGACATCCTATATACACGCTCTCGCCCCACGGGTGATGCATGGACTACTCTTGCTTTCGACGATTCCGGTTGGAAGGCTGGCAAGGGTCCCGTCGGCGACATCAGCGGCCCAGAGGGGACAGCTCCTGTCGGGCTGTGGTGCGAGGCAAACGGAGGTGAGTACAATCTCTGGTTCCGCAGGCATTTCACCCTTTCAGAGGACATCAGCGGCCGCGAGGTTTGGCTTACTTGCGGTCACGATGACGAGGGAGCCATCTACATCGACGGCGTGAAGATTGCCGGTTGGGGCAACGAGTGGGACTACGCCCGCTTCCAGAAACTGACCGACGAGCAGAAGGCACTCCTCACCGAAGGAGAGCACGTCATGGCTGTTTGGGCAAAGAACAATTCGGGCGGCTTCTACTACGACTGCGGACTCTATGGCATAGAGGGCGATGAGCCGATGGATCATCCTTTTGCAGAGGTTTCTGTGGATTTCTCCACTTGGGAAGAGCATCCGCTGGTCAAGAAGTTTGGCGTCTATCAGACACCGTGGGTGAGAAGCAACGAACTCAACCGCGACCTGCCCAAGCTGGCCGAACTGGAAGCCCGCTCCATGCGCTACGAGATGTGCTGGGGAAATGATTACGCCTTTGGCGAACCGTCCATCAGCGGCACGAAGAGCAACTGGAGATACAACTTCACGCGCTACGACAACATGTTCCAGAAGATGCGACAGCATACGCAGGTTCTGATTACCTCGCATGGCTATTGCCCCTCCATCATCAATGGTGGCGACAACCGTAATGTGCCTAACGATTGGGATGTCTGGACAAAGGTCAACAGCGACTGGGCTGCCCATTGGAAGGAGAAGAACTTCGGCAACCAGTACATCGAGGTCTGGAACGAACCCGACTGCGGCACGCTCTTCTTCCTCGGCACGATGGAGGATTACTTCAACATCTACAAATATGCGGCTCCTGCCATTGTCGGCACCAATCCCGACCTGAAAGTGGGTGGTCCCGTCTCGGCCATCAACACTTGGCACGATGCCTTCGGAGGCTTTGTTACGCAGAACAATCTGCCCTGGGACTTCGTCTCTTGCCACGCCTACGGTACACCCGGCTGGCAGTTCAGCACCATCCACGAAGTGCTCAACAAATACGGACGCAAGGACACGGAAATCATTATGACCGAGTTCGCCCCCTTCGGCACAGGCCCTGCCATCTGGAACGACGGCCCTGTGGAGAAGGCAGAACATGCCATGCGTTTCTTCAACGTCGTGCCCGAGTTCCTGAGCACCATAGACCTCTCGCACGTCACTTGGGCGCAGTATATCGACGTCGTCGATGGCAACGGCAATACAAGCGTCGGCAACGACAAGATGGGACTGCTCGACGGCTCTACAGGAAGGCGCAAGGCCATCTTCAACGCCTTCAAGCTCTACGGCTGGATGCCTCTCCAGCGTGCTTCCGTAAGCACCCAGACCTCGCTTCAAGGTCTTGCCTCGAAGGACGACAATTGCGTCTGCGTCGTGCTTTGGAACAACAGTACCCGCACCATGCCCTTCTCTCTTTCCCTTAGCGACATCCCGTTCAGCAAAGGTTCTGTCGAGGTCTATCGTATCGACGAAACCCACAACAGCTGGTACGAGACACGCCGCGACAACCTTACCCCCGAATACACAGGCAACATTGAAGATTTGGACAATTGGACAATTGAACAATCTGACAATGGTGAAATCGTTAAATTGTCAAATTGTGAAATTGGCAAACTTGGTGTTTGGTTCGTCCGCATCATGGCCGACAAAGAAAGACCGACCTTCGAGCCTGTGGATATGGGACACGTCGTGCGCACCCACCAATACTATAACGACGGACGCGAAAGCACCTGCCCCTACGCTTATTTCGATGCCAAGACGTGGACGACATCACTTTCCCTCAACCAGATGCAGACAGGCTGGGCCGTGGTGGGTGTCACGGCAGAGAACCTGCCCGATGTCATTCATGTCAGCTCGACCGTGTCCGACGGCATCAGGACTATGGGACGCAATGCCGCCCTTGCCATCCACGTCGAGTACCAGACGGCAGAGGGCTACACCAAGCATCTCGTCTATTCACAGAACAAGATAGCGGCTACGCGCCGCCAGTTCGCCCCATGGGAATCGCAGACCATCACGAGCACCACGCAGGTGGAAGATTTCGCGGACTTCGATATTCCCCTGAGGGCAGAGGCTCCCGAAGGATGGACAGGCCGCGCCCTCATCACCTACGAGCTGTCCAGCATGGGCAAGGGCGCAAAGGCAGACATTCAGTTGACCCCAGGCGATGATGAAACTGCAATTGGGGAAGTGAAAAGTGAAAAGTTAAAAGTGAAAAATGAGGAAGGAGTCTGGTACGACCTTCAGGGGCGTCGCATAAACTCTTTACACTCTTTACTTCCGAAGGGTGTCGTAATCACTAAAGGCAAAAAGATAATGGTAAAATAAATAGGACAACTCTTTATATATCAAACAAATCGCACATAATGAAACGAATGAGATTATTGACAATGCTTTTGGCCGTTATGGTCAGTAGCATTCAGGTGTGGGGCTACAGGATTACTGACAACTACACCATCGAAGCAAAGTTCAAAATCAATGCCATAGCAGCCGGTATCGCCTTCCGTGCATACGAGGGCTTTAACAGCAATATATGCGTATGGCAGTTCAACGTCGGCACCGATGGTTCGCAGTCTAAGTTTCGTCCGCACGACTGGAAGGTAGGCGGCATTCTGCTGCAAGAGATTGACACGAGGAACTTTGATGTGACACTGAACACCTCCGACTGGTTCATCACGAAGATTGTTATCAGTAACAATGGCGGCCATGCAGACACTTATTTGCGCCGTGCAGATGGGGACTTCGTGCTTATCGATTCTCGCGATGGCAACTTCCGATTCGGTATGGTAGGCACACGTCACGACCACGACGGTGACACCAACGAGTCTGCCACCTACGACTATTTCAAGGTGACTGCCAACGAAACGGGCGATGTGCTCTATGAAGAAAACTTTAATACCACGAACGGTGATTGGACGAACAGCCCTAATTGGGACAGTACCAACGGATGGCTTACGATGGAAGGTCGCAATCTTGCAGAGGTGAAGTATTTCCCGAGCAACATGTTCAAGAATGCTGTCTCCATGCACTACGCTGTTGAAGCCGACCTGACCATCGAGAGCGGATACATATCTCTTATCTTCGGTCTGACGGATAGCGGCAGCAGCAACTATATGTGGCAGATTTCTCCAGGCTATTATAACGATGGTTCTGTCAACACCTATTATCATCTTGACAACGGCAATGAGTCGTGGAAGGCTCATGCCGCTGGTCCACGCTATCCCGACTTCGAGGATTACGACATCTTGTTCTCCAAGCATCATGTGATGATAGAGGTGGATGCCAACGTGGTCAAAACATACATCGACGGGATGTTGGAGGACACCTTCACGCAATGCGACATGACAGACCTTGCCTTGCTCAATCCGGGTAAGGTGGGCATTCGCGTCGATGGCGGCAACGGCATTTCCCACAGAGTCTATGTTGACAACGTGAAGCTGACAGAATATGATGCTGACAATAATGCTTCGGTCGAGATGTTCGAGACCTTCGACGGTGGCGTGTCGCACTTCTTTGAGATTGCAGGCAAGAACGCTTCATACGCCAGCGTGGTGTTCGAGGATGATAACTATGCCCTGCTGATTGACTGCGACGGCACAACAGACCACGAAGCCAAGGTGCGCCTCATCCAGACCGATGTCTGCTTCCACAACTATGTGGATGGCATCTGTACGAAGTGCGATGCATTCGAGGAGCCTGGCTTCGCCGATGGCTGCTACACCATCAGCAACCTTGGTCAGCTTTGCCGCTACGCCCAGATTGTCAATGGCGAGAACCAGAGTGCCAACGGCTCTCTGACGAGTGACATTGACATGAAGTTCAGCGACAAGTTCACGCCCATTGGCCTGAACAACGATGCCGACCAGACAACACCTTTCCGTGGCACATTCTATGGCAACAACCACGTCATCCGTAACCTCTACGTCAAGACCAATTGCGAGGGCGGTCTCTTCTCCCGTCTGCGCGGCGGCAAGATTTACAATCTCGGCCTCGAGAACGGCCACATTGAGAGCACGGCTAACCTGCGTTGCGGTGCCATCGCAGGCGAACATCACGACAATGCCATTATGCAGGACTGCTATGCCCGTGGCACCTTCGAGTTCGTCACCACCCACCAGCAGACGAATGCTCTTGCTGCCGAGACTGCTGGCGGTCACATCATCAACTGCTACACCACGCTGCCCAAGCTCTCCTGCGACTATCCTATGGATGGCACGTCAGAGAACAGCTACGAGGGCGTAACCGCAGAACAGGCTGCAAGCGGCGAGCTTTGCTACAAGCTTGGCGGCACTTTCCGTCAGACGCTTGGCACAGACAATTATCCCGAACTCGACCAGACACGCGCCGAGGTTTCATACGTCGGCGAGGCAGGCTGGGCAACCTTCTACGACGATGTTGCCGGCTATGAACTCAGCGGTGACGTGAAGGCTTACGTTGCTGTCCTCAATAAAACATGGCTCGAGCTTACGGAGATTGAAAATGTTCCTGCCGACACACCCGTTATCCTGAAAGGTACCTACTACAACAAGACGGATAAGGATTTGCCCGCCATAAACATTGCAAACGAGCTTCAGGGTACAGGCTTTGCCACCGAAGCCGACGGCACAATGTACATCCTCGCAAATGGCAGCGAAGGTGTTGGCTTCTACCGGGCAACCGCGGGCACAACCATTCCTGCAGGCAAGGCTTACTATCAGAGCACCAACGGCGTGAAGGCATTCTTCTTCGCAGAAGACAGCGCAACAGCAATCGACGAAATCGTAAATAGTAAATCGTCAAATGGTAAATGGTATAATCTTGCTGGCCAAATGGTAAATGGGAAATCGTCTCGTGGCATATATATAGTTAGTGGTAAAAAGATGTTTAAGTGATGACAGAGGGGCCGTGACGACCTCTCACACCACCGAACAAGCGATTCATAAAACCGCTTGTTCGGTTTTTTTGCGTGCCACAAAACCTCGCAGAGCGAGCCTACAAATTATTTTCAAGGCTTGATAATTTATTTTCAAACCATGAAAATATATTTTCAAAGCTTGATAATATATTTTCACGCCTTGAAAATAATTATATAACGAGCCTAAAAGACTTTTATGCTGTGTTATGGGGAGGTTTATATCGTGTTCTTCGAGAGTTTGTTCCCTGTTGGAGAGCGTTTTACTTTGGTTTGTGTTGTTGCGAAGCTTGCTCGTGCAGGCCAGGCGAGGCTTTTCTCATGGAAATAGATGTTTTTTGTAAAAACACGATTATTCTCGCTATTTATTCGTATCTTTGCAGACGGAAAGGCAAAGAAACTATGGCAGAAATCAGAGTATTCATCAGTAGCGTGCAGGCCGAGTTCGCCGATGAGCGTCAGCGACTTCCAGGTCCTTGAAGTCAAATGAGGCTGAGGTTTTAAACACCAAGCAAAGATTAGTATGTGTTTACTGTCGTCTGCCAAGAACAAGTCGCCAAATTCTGAATCATATAGGTGTAAGCTATCATTCTACAAATATTAAGAAGTATATTAACGATTTGGTGGATGTCAAATTGTTAAGAGTTGTAAATGGAGGCAGCAGGAACAGTAAAGATGTTATGTATGTAAAATGCTAATTATAAGTTAATTTTGAATAGTTGACTGTCAGAGATAGTGTCAGAGATAGTGTCAGAGATAGTGTCAGAGTAACTGTCAGAGATGTGACATGGAAAAATATGGACAAAAGCAGGTGGGAGTATAAGAAATTTACTTCAACTGACAAAGCCCTCAACAGCGAGAACCAAACTCTTGTTGACGAAATAATGAAGATGGTGAAATAAACGAAACAAAAAAGTATGGAAGAACATATAGCACCGCTGCTTGCAACCCTTATTGAGCAGAAAGAGATGAAGATGAAAGGCGGTATCTATCACAAAACACAGATAGACCTGACCTATAACTCGAACCATATCGAAGGTAGTCGTCTGACGCACGAACAGACACGCTATATCTTTGAGACGAACACCATTGGTGTGAATACTGACGAGACTTTGAACGTGAATGATATCATAGAGACAGTGAACCATTTTCGTTGCATCGACCTGATCATCGACAAGGCAAAAGAACAGCTTTCAGAAGAACTGGTGAAGACGCTGCATGGCATCCTGAAATCTGGCACATCCGACAGCCGCAAGGACTGGTTTGCCGTAGGCGACTACAAACGTATGCCAAATGAGGTTGGCGGAGAAAAGACTTGCGAGCCTGAGTTGGTTCACGAGAGCATGAAGCGACTTCTCGATAGCTACAATTCCAAAGGACAACACACATTGGAAGACATTCTCGATTTTCATGTCCGTTTCGAGAAGATACATCCGTTCCAAGATGGTAATGGTCGCGTAGGTCGTCTCGTCATGTTTAAAGAGTGCCTGCGTAGTGGTGTCGTTCCCTTCATCATCACCGACGAATTGAAGATGTTCTATTATCGTGGCCTGCGTGAGTGGGGGCATATCGATGGCTATCTTACAGACACCTGTCTCTCTGCACAGGACAACTATAAAGCCATACTCGACTATTTCAGAATCAAGTATTAATGAGAGGAGGATTTTATTGTACTTTTGCAACAATAAAGATAAGACGGACGGATGAATTTCGAATCACTTGTAGGACATATCAATCAGGTGCAGGACGTGCTTCAGGCGCAAGCCGCGCACGCTGTGAATCTATCGCTCACGGCCCGCAACTGGCTGGTGGGGTATTATATCGTGGAGTATGAGCAGCATGGTGAAGACCGTGCCAAGTATGGCGATAATCTGATAAACCGGTTGGCTGACAGATTGAATCAAAGAGGTTTCAATCCTCGACGACTTCGCGATTATAGGCATGTTTATCAAGTTTATCCAATCTTAGGTGAAGAGATTTACAAATACTTACAGAATAATCGTATTTTGTCTGCTAATTTAGAGACTTCGCCAATTTGGCTGTTTTCAACCGCCAAATTACAACTACCTGATAATCAGGAGAATGAAATTTGGCAGTCAAAAACAGCCAAATTAGAAAACTGGCAAACGCCTTCAGATAGGTTATTCTATAGATTGAACTATACAATATTGTCTTATTTGGCAACGATAGATGACCCTCTGAAACGAGCCTTTTACGAACAAGAAACGATTCGTGGCTGCTGGACTCAGAAAGAACTTGACCGCCAGGTGTCGTCACAATACTACGAGCGCATGGGGCTGTCGAAGGACAAGAAAGCCCTGAAAAAACTTGCCGTGAGGAACGCCCAGCAATTAGCTCCACGCGACATTCTGCACAATCCCGTGACGCTCGAATTCCTTGGCTTGGAGTCACAGGATGTCTATACGGAAACCAAGCTGGAGTCATACATCCTGAACCACCTACAGGCGTTCCTGTTGGAGATGGGACGCGGCTTCTGCTTCGAGGCACGTCAGAAGCGAATCCTCATTGACCAGGACTACTTTAAGGCCGACCTCATTTTCTACCACCGCATCCTGAAATGCCACGTCATCATCGATTTGAAGATAGACCGTTTCCGCCACGAGTATGCCTCGCAGCTGAATCTCTACATGAACTACTACAAGCATGAGGTGATGCAGGTTGACGACAACCCTCCCATCGGCTTGCTGCTGTGTACTGACTACGGCGTGACCACCGTACAATACGCCACCGAGGGCCTCTCGCAGAACCTCTTCGTCAGCAAATACCGCCTCCAGCTGCCGTCAGAAGATGATATCAAGCAATACCTGCTGGAGAACATATCGGAAAAGAAATTCAAGGAATTGAAGGAAGAAGAGGATAATGCAGAGTAAAGTTATAATTGTTTAATGAATCATATTTATGATATGAAAAAGGTTGTTTGGATTATAATAATGTGTGCATTATCCATTCAAGTTAATGCACAAGCTACTTATGGTGGCATTACGTGGGGGAGCTATAATATGAAGATAAATGTTATTACAGATAATGACTCCATCTTCCTGAATATCGTCTATACAGACGGAAAACTTAAGCTTGCAGATGAACCGGGCTGGAACAAGAACACAGAACTGTGTATGGACGTGAAGACCTACCTCCGTAGCGACAGCCGCATGAAGGATGGAAAGAACTACCAGGGCGTGCTGCGACGCGACGTGATATGTGAGGAGTTCAAGTACAACGAAGTGATGACCTTCGTGGAGACCACCAACCAGAAGAAGGTGAAGCGCAACCCGCACGTCTTCGAGGGGGACTACATCACCGT
>Ga0265298_10010097_pt1 | contig 11194 bp, 13 predicted proteins | sample AusTroGonzalo_MG_3_FD_193486 | JGI IMG/M metagenome (GOLD analysis project Ga0265298, IMG submission 193486) | Bovine rumen microbial communities from tropical cattle in Woodstock, Queensland, Australia - Gonzalo_01 | ecosystem: Host-associated > Mammals > Digestive system > Stomach > Rumen ...
AACCATATGTAAGATTCGGTGCATACGAAAGTGATAAAGTGAAATGAAAATCATACAGAACATAAAGCAATGGTGGGTTCGTTGGAGAGAATCTTGGAAACTTCTCAAGTTAATCCGGAGTTGTAATAACTCTACTAAACTGCTTGAGATAATCCAGACTCTTACGAAAATGAACCGGTTGTGTATGCAGTTCACTGAAGATGGCAGCGAACAACTGAAAGTCTATGTGACTGATGCAGAAGTTGACCCGCAGTTCCTTGCAGACTGCAAAGAGAGACTCCGCGGAATTCTCATCAATACAATCGGACGAGAAGTGTTCGAGCAGAATATCGAAGTACTGGAGCCGGATACTGCACTTGCATGGAAAGAGGCAGATTATCAGATTGCACGGGCAGAATGGCATGAAGCAGAGCTTCAATACTACAAAGCAGTGAATATGCCCGGCAATAATCTCCGGGCAAGCCAGTTGAAGAATATGTACGACCGTGTACAGAGTCTCAAAGCACGAGTTGATGAGTTTGAAAATGAGATAGAATAAAGCGAAACTTGACGGTTTCGCTTTTTATTTTGAAAAAATTTGAGCTGAGACTTGATTTTATAAAGTTTGCGTAAATAAATAATAAAATCAAGAAAATGCGAATATTGCTAATTTCGTTTGTGATAAATAACAAAAATAAGGATTGGAGCATCCAGAGCAACGCTCGAAAGTCTTCGCAAATTAAAACGATTAAAATTAATTTTACGTAAAATAAATTATGGCATTACTAGAAAATGGTCCGGATATTCCCCAGAGCTCAAAAGGTCTTCTTGGACTGAGCCATTTCCGGAATAGCCGAGTTGCAACAAGTTTGTGGGAACCGATTTATCAGAATCAGTTCTCTGTGATGCTTGTTCCTCCTATGGGGCTTTCTGACAGAAGTGATGAACGCGTGAACGTCATCCTCGAAGGTGTACAGAGTGTTGGACAGATTCCGACATCTAAGGGTTCTGGTGTAGTTGAACAGAAATACAAGTTCGCTAACCGTAGTTTCGCAGGAGCAGTTCCTGAGAACACGATTCTCGATTTGCAGATTACGTTCGCTCTGAACCTGAGCTATGATAACGGTGGTCCTTCTAACTACACTTATAATTTCCTGCGTGAGTGGGTTGACCTCATCTACGATCCTCTGACCGGTCGTCAGGGTCTGAAGCGCGACTATGTTGCTCCTTCTATGACGATTACGATGCACGACCGCGCCGGGACTCCATTTTGGTAGTGGATCCTATATTATGCGTTTCCGCAGAATGGAGCAGGTGGTCCGACGCTGAGTTATATGTCAAATGACCTTATGCAAGTTCAGATGACATTCCGTTGTGATTGGTGGGATGAGTGTTCATTATGATTTGATTATCAATGAGTTACGAAGATGCGAGACAAATTTAGTCTCGCATTTTTGTTTAGAGAAAAACAAGCGAGAGAAAGATGCGAGGTCTTTAGCCTCGCATATGAATCGCTGAGTTTGTTTAATTTGTTCATATGCGTGATAATTTGAATTCTGCTGCAAAGATAATAATTATTTTTAATAAAGTATCAGAGTAAATTCGATTTTAATGATTTTTAACCTAGATAAATAATAAAAAGAAGTAAACTTAATTGTTTTTATGGCAACACTTCAAGAACAAAAGAACCAGAGGATAAAGGCTTCGTATCTCGCTACTAGGGAGAAACGAACATCTCAGATTGCCTTGACTTTTGTCTTGAAGGTCAGAAATGAGAAGAGAAACAAGAAAGCAAAGATATTCGATTTTCTGGACGGTTGTATGTTGAACGGAAAGTGGATTTGGAATTCACTTGTTGCACAGACAGATAAGAAGTTGAATGAAAAGCCAAGAAAACTGAATACATTCAAGCAGAATGAATTCAAGTCTGTAGTTCACAAAGACTTTGATGGAAATGATGTTGAAGATGAAGTTCTCTATCTTAAATCTTCAATGCGAGACGGAGTGATTGAACAATTCAAGCATGCAGTTGGAGCATTGAATGCTGCAAAAAGAAAAGGCTTGAAAGTCGGAAAAATAAAGTTCAAGTCTGAATTCACTTCCTTGACATTGAAACAGTACGGCATCACGCATAAGATCTGCGGTCCGAACTCATATCAGATTTAGGGCTGCAAGTCTGAGTTGCGAGTTGCCGGAATGCGGCAACTCAGGCAACTCGAGAAAGCAGGCATCGAATATGAACTTGCTACAGCGAAGATTGTCTGTGTGGGCGGTAACTACTACATCCATCAGACAGTATATGTAGACAAAGCAACTTGGTTTGCTTATAAGAACAGAAAAAATTCTAAGCCAAAATATGAGATAAATGCTCTTGATCTGGGCTGTCAGAAGACAGCCACAGATGCATACGGCAAGACTTACAATACACAGGTTGAAGAACCTGAGCGACTCAAGAGACTTCAACGGAAGAAAGCACGGCAGATGAAAGCTGCCGGCTGGGAGCCGAAGAAGAAAAAGAAGGTAAAGTGCTCTAACAACCAGTGTAAGGTAAGAAAGGCTATCAAGAGAGAATATCAGAAACTAACCAACAAAAAAGAAGCAGAAGCCATCAAACTGACTAGAGAAGTTTTAGCCGAGACAGAAGTCTTGGTTATTCAAGATGAAAATCTGACTGGCTGGAAAGCATCTGGTCACGGAAAGAAGGTGCAGCACGGCATTCTTGGTCGTGTCAAGGAACGCTTAATGCGTTCTGAGAAAACACACGTCATCAACCAGTGGGTACCGACTACAAAACTCTGCACACACTGTGGTCAGATGATGAATGACTTGACTCAGCGCGACCGTCACATCGTGTGTCCGCACTGCGGACATGACGACGGTGAGCGGGACCGTCATTCTGCTCAGACTATGATTTGGTTATATTATAATATGAAAGATAAAATAGGTCTGGACGGGACCGAATTCACGCGTGTGGACTTTGATGCAATGCTCTAGGAATTATTTCCTAGTTGCAACATCAGAGAAAACACGTCAGAGCAATTGCTCTGATGGAAGAAGCATGAAGCCGCGAGTAACTCGCGGAGCGTCATCAGGAAGTTATGCCATTGCTGGGGATACAGATTCAACAGACCTTCGTCCATATAGAGCCAGGTCTCATAATGGTCTTCGTTCAGTGCTTGAGCGAATGTGCAGTTGAATCTGTCGGATATAAGCCCGGCTTTCTAGTCTTCTTTCTCATAGCTTTTCTCTTTGTTATAATCGCGGATTTTTGTTGCCTGCTTGTACAGTTTGTAACCAGCATAGAGTGCCCATATACAGAACAGATACAGAGGAAGTTCGAAGAACAGGAACCATTTCCAGTTGAAGCCGACCTGTCCGTAATGTCCTACGATAGCGAACAGGATTCCGAAGAAAGCAAGTGTCACTACAAGAGGTTTCGTGAAATCTTCGAAATGACGGTGGAGAAATCCTCCGATAATATTGATGATGTTCATAGTTTATCAGTGCTGTGAAGTCTTTCTATAATATACTCGAGATAGCCGGTATGAGCAAAACCGATACTCTCGAAGAATTTCTCACGAGGTAGTTTTCTGAGTGCATTGACTTCTGCTTCACTCAGAACAGTAACATCTTCATAATTATAGACAGTGTTCTTTGAATACACATCTTCGAACCCGACATAGTTTCCTGTCACGAATCTCGGCTCTACTTCTCTTAACGAGCCGCTTTTAGTTCTTATCAGTAACATGTTTCTTTCTTTTGGTTTCTATAATATCAGTTCATTCTGAAATCAGATACTCTTTCAGATAATATGATAATCTATTCTTTATAGTCTTGGATATAACAACAGAAAGCCGGCCATTGGATTCTCTTTCGCTTAACTTTATTCTCTGCGAAGTAGTTATTGCATTCAGATACGCACTTGAACAAGTCGCGGTTGCACGTATCGAAGACTTGCTCCGACTTGACTGGAAATCCCCATTTCATGGTGATTTTATCTACTGTTGCTGTAATCTCCGGCTCACAGGGAAGACCGAAATAGCATTCGTGTGGGATTATCTCAACTACATACAGTTCTTTTGCCATAATAAATGTCATTTAATGTTTGTAGTTGCAAAAATAGAGATAATTTTCAGAATTCACAAATATTTGTTCAGAAATCTTACATTTTTTAATATTAATTAACAGCTAGTGTGTTTAACTAGAAACAAAAAGAGAGGCTCATCAGAGTCTCTCTTCTTTCTTCAGATTTCATCTTTGAGTGTGTCTTTGCGTTCTTTCGCTGATTTTTTTCCGAACCATTTTCGGATGCTCATATCTGCGTTATCATCTTTGGTAATCATCTCAAGTTTCTTCTCGTTTCCGAGCATTGCCTTGTAGTCGTCGAGAGACTGTCCGCCCAGACCTTTGAAGTATTGGATTTTATAGCCTTTCAAATCGTTCTTCTGTGCATCGTATTCCTTGTATGTGTAGAACTTGATTCGTTCGTGTCCTTTCGATGCAATCATAATCGGGCTGAGACAGCGGTAGAGCATACCCTGTTCGATGATTTCCGGAAAGTACTGGTTGAAGAACGTGATGAGCAGACCGGTAATGTGCATACCGTCGTGGTCGGCATCACTGGCTATGATAATCTTTCCGAAGTTCAGGTTCGCTTTCTGGTTCGTTTCTCCGAATGTCAGTCCGGTAATCTGTACTATCTGGTTGATTTCTGCATTCTGAATTGCCTTGCTTGCTTTCATATCCAGACAGTTCAGACCGAGACCGCGGAGACAGAACCCAGCTTGAGTCTTTGCATCCTGTCTGGCTACGCGGAAAGCACTGCCGGCAGACAGACCCTCGAATAAGTAGAGTTCGCAGTCTATTCCCTTATTCGTACAAGGAACATATTTGTCCGGATCGAGTCTGCGTTTCTCGTTGGATTTTTCTATCTTGCGTATTTCTTTCTGCTCTTCTGCGCTGATGCGGTTCTTGAAATAGTCAACTACGTATTCTATGACATCTGACTTGCAGATTCGGTCAGTGAACTGTTTAGAGAGTTCGAGTTTGAATTGCGTATTGTCTCCAAGAAAACGGCTCTCTGGAGTCACCAGCGTCTCTTTAGTCTGACTGTCATATGTCGGATTCACTACAGTGAAGTTGCAGAATACAGAATATTTTCCCTGAATGTCTTTCGGGGTCACTTCTAGTTTCTTCTTTGCCTTGATATAAGAAGCGACAGCATTATTGATAGCCGTCTGTGTGCATTTGATATGCGTTCCCTTGTCGCAACTGGCTCCGTTAACGAAACCGATATTCAGCGAACCGCTTGCAGAGAAATATATCTCGTAACACTGTTCCTGGAGTTTTATAAGATCGTTCACCTCAACATATTCGCTGTACATCGAGATATATTCTTCGAAGTTCCGGAATACCCACTCGCTTTCTCGGATTTTCTCTCCGTTGTCTGTATGGATGAAGTGCACAGTCAGACCGATATTCGCAGCAGCCGCATCAATACAACGTTTTTCCACGATGTCGATGAAGTCGTCATCCAGTTCAGATATGCCGTCGAATTTGTCGAGGTCGAACTTGTATGTCAGCTGTGTGTAATGTTCTGAGCATTTCTTGATAACCTGGTCGTTATTTGGTGTGCGCAGATTGTTCGACCATGATTCATAGAATGATTTCTTCTTGTCTGCGGTCTCCACGATGAATTCCTTTGTGAAAATTGCACTCAGTTTCGCTCCGAGTCCGTTCAATCCGATTCCGGTTCTTGCATCGGAATCGTTATAGTTTGAAGATGTGCGCAGTTGCGAGAATATCATCGCAGGGATATACATCTGCTCTTCCTCGTGCATTACTACTGGAATGCCTCCGTTGTCCCGGCAGATGAACGTGCCGTTTGTATCTATTGTGACAGTGACTTCAGTCAGACCCATATTCGTTGAACGGCGGAATTCATCGCAGGAGTTCGATATGACTTCATCAACCAGTTTCAATAATGCGGGACAATATTCTGTTTCGCGGAGCATCAGTTGTGCTTCGTTGGTGTCATATAAGAAGAAACTTTTTGTCTCGTTCTTGATGGAGCCGACGTACATTCCGGGACGGGTGATGACGTGCTCTATCTCATCTAGTTTCTTATAACGGTCTTGTATGTTCGTTATTGCCATATATAATATGTATACGCAGATTGTTGTTTAATCGAGAAGGTCGTCGCCCAGAATTATATCCCCGTTCAAGTGAGTCGGCTCACAAAGCCCTGGTTCTGGAAGCGGATTCGTGATAAGTCCGTTCTGTTTATCAGTAGAAGTGTCTGCATACAGCATCTTCTCCACTTCAGCAATCATTTCCGGAGTCGGACGGTCTTCATCACTTATCGGCATCGGGCCGTATTTCACTTCTGGCTGACTATTAATCTTGTCCAAGTCAATCGGTCCGCATTTCATATCTTTGATTTCACTATCAGTCAGAGGAATATGCCGTGCATAGTCATCCCACGGACTCGGTTTGAGGTTTGCCAGAGGTTTCCACTCTTCTTCGGGAAAATCAAAATGTGCAATCTCGTAGTGACAGTATTTGTCCATAAAGTAATGGACAGTGATGCCGCAGAGTTGGATGATTCCCTCCAAGTCTTTTCTTGTCATCGGACAGCCGTGAATAGTTGCTCGCTTGATGATTTTCTTTCTTTCTCCGTCACCGACCCAACAGGAAATGTTGTTGATAACGTATTGCTGCTCACCTTCTACATTATGCCATCCGGATGAACAACTTATCATATAGTCTCCTTCATCAAAATATACGTTCGATAATCTATTGCCTTCTTCTCTTTCTTTGAATCCCTTGGATAAAAGTATGTCTCTTGTCAGAATCGTACTATCAAAATAAAAATTAGTCATATCGTTAATCTCGTTCATTTGCACTAAATTATATATCTTTTAATAGTATACAACGGTTTTCAGTCTTTTTCTAGCGTTTTCGTTTTTTACCTGTTTTATGTTTGATAAATAAGGAAATTTAAAGAGCACGCTCATCAAAGACCGTCTCTGGAAGATAAGAAAAATGATTGAAATTAACGACACCAAAAAATGCTACAATTCGTTCAGTTGTGTATTGAGCGTACTTATTGTCCTGTTCGTCGTTGTAAGCATTGCATACGATATGATTGTATCCAAGCCTGCAATGAAGAGTACTATCGATGATATCAAGATTGAAGTGAAGGACATCCGCGAGAAAATAGATGCGCAGATTGCCAATGATTCTATTAACTACGCAAAGATTGTAGAACACCAAAAACAGTTGAATGTAAGACAGTCGATTATCAAAGCTAGTGAAGAATAATCACAAAAATATAGCAAAATGGGTAAATTCGATTTTAACTGTTATACTATACTGATAAATAATTCAAAGAAACAGAAAGAGGCACTCTCAGCAGTGATGTCAAAGAAATAAAATGACACCCAAGAGTATATAGCCGGAAAGAAAACTGAATGTGAGTTCCAGAAAAATAAATTGGTTCCGAATAGTAGAACGCCGGATGTTTTAACAGAGTCGCCAAGGATGAGATGAATGTCTCTGATATATCTGTTAAATAAAGTCCGAAGTGATACATTAGGATGAAATCAGACGAAGCAAACGAAAGGAAACAATCCTGGATTATTCACAACAAGGACGAGCAAAATTAAAAATTATTTTCAAAAATAAGCTATGCAAATTAAAACTAACAAACCTGCTGCTAAGTATGCAGCAGTTCGCGGCAACCAGAAGGCCGTAACAGAAGCTTGGGCTCCTACTATTAAGAAGGTGCTCGGCGAAAGCATCAGCGCTGACAAGATGGAGTGGATGTCTCAGATTGCCAATAACATGGTAAATGAGGACGCTGCTAACTACAACGCTAACGCTTACAGCGCAATGGGTGGCACATATCAGCCTTATAACAATCAGTACAACACTCTCGGTGTTGGTGACGTTGTTCCTGCTGGTAAGCCCGCTATGACCGGTGCAGACTTTGCTGACAACCGTATCAACGGTTCTGGCGACAAGCTTCCCGCTTTGCTGCCTCTCGCTCTGAAGGTTGCTGCTAAGACTATCGGTTTCGAACTCGTTAACACGACTCCTCTTCAGGGTCCTAGCGGTGTTTTGCCTTACATGGATTATGTATACACTGGTTCTAAGGAGCCTTATGGTGCATCTCCTTCTTGGAATGCTCGCACTACTAATCCTCACGTAAACAGCCAGACTAACGCTCCTTTCGAGATGTACGGTCTGCCTCACGCATTCAAGGCTAGCATCAAGGGTGACGAGCAGAATACTCCCGGTGCTATCAAGCGTAGTCTGAAGGGTGCTACCGCACTTCCCGCTGGTACTATCCTGACTTCTGCTACTGGCACTGCCGATAGTTCTATTCCTCACAAGCATTATGGCCAGGACGGTGCTCTCATCGTTGAGTTCATCGGTTGGAGCCGTATTGATGGTGACCCAATGTTCAAGGTTATCGACGGTACACAGTCTCTCGGTGCTTACTTCGTAGGTGATGGTCTGACCTTCACTACTACTTACAAGCCCGTTGGTGCTACTGAGGAAATCGATGCTGAGATTACTCTCGTTGCTCCTAAGCTCATCTCTATGCTTGAGGACCAGATTCAGGGATTCACCGGTGCTGGTGAGCGCGACCGTGACGCATGGTACGGCACATATCAGGACGGTACTACTCTGTACGAGCCTATGAGCCGTGGCGTTGGTGAGCAGACTCCTGCCCGTCAGATTTCGCTGAAGCTCTTCACCAAGAACGTAGCTGTTGGTACTATCGAAGTAGGTTGCGCTGTTACTCAGGAACAGGTAACTGACCTGCAGAAGCAGTGGGGTATCGATGTTGTGAAGATGGTTGAGAACGCCGCTATCAACGAGCTGTCTCAGACTATCAACCGTCACATCACCAGCCGTCTGTTCGCTCTCGGTTGGAAGAACCACTACAAGATGGTTGAGGTTGAAGGTCCTTCTGCAAACCTGAACATCTCTCTCGACCCCTCTTACCTGCCTTCTAGCGAGGTTCGTATGACTCCTGCTTTCGCTATTCCTCAGAATGGTGCTGTAGGTGCTGACGGTGTTGAGTACATCAACCAGGTTAACGTGGCTCTGCCTTTCAAGCCTCTGTACATCCCTGCTGGTGCTGCATTTGAGAACCGTGACACTCTGATCAAGCGTATCGCTGTTAACATTATGGCTGCTTCTAACTGGATTCTCCAGCGCGGTCGTTATGGTGCTGCTACATTCGCTGTGACCAACATCACTATCGCTACTCTGCTCCAGAGCAACGCTCAGTATCAGTTCAGCCCAATCCAGAACAACATTCCTCAGACTGGTGGTAACCTCTATCCTATCGGTAACATGTTCGGTCTGACCATCTATGTTGATCCTCTGATGGCTGGTTCTGACAACCGCGTACTCGTAGGCCGTAAGGGTGGCAAGGATGAGCCAGGTGTTCACTTCTGCCCATACGTAATCGCTGAGACCTATCGTACTATCGCTGAGGCTACTATGGCTCCGAAGATGATGGTTAAGTCTCGCTACGCTTTGGTTGATGCTGGTTTCTTCCCCGAGTGTCAGTATGTTACCTTCGTAGTAGATGCCGCTGGTATCTGATAATCAACGAGTTACGGCAAAAAATTGAAGTTTTACTTCAACAATATTTTAAGGAAATGCGAGATGAAAAATCTCGCATTTCTTTTTGTAATAATGTTAATGATTATTAATTTTTCGATAAATAATATTGTTAATCCAAGATATTTTGTAACTTTGCAAAAAATTAAAGAATGTCGAAGAATTCAATAGAAAAACTCGGTATTGATACAGTCGATAAACTCATTCAATATTATAAAGACGGGAACTTGACAGACCGTCAATTAATAACGTATGTCAAAAATACAAAAGAATATTCAGATGAGATTATCAAACGAACATCATTTCTTGATGAATATAACCCATATGATATTATCGAAAGACTCTATTATATTGTCAATGGTTTGACTGATGTTGTCAAATGCAAATATTGTGACCGTAAAGCAACTTGGTTTAAGCGAGGCTTAAAAGAAGGTTATCGTGAAATATGTGACTCAAAAGAATGCCGTTCTAAACAATTGGCAGATTCTCATACTGGAAAGACTCTTATCAGCGATAACCGCGATGCTGAGTTCATAGAATGGCAGAATACTGTAACTCAAGTCAACGATGATATTATCAAAGAACACATCAAATATGATAAGTTCATTCCTTTAATTACTAATCCTGTTATCCTGGATTATCTGAACAACAGATATAAAGACAGCGACAGCATTGAAGAAACATTGAAGCGTATTGAACTCGGTATTGAAGAAAAACCGAAATGCGCACTACCTGGTTGCAATAATCCCGTATCGTTTATTGGTCGGAAACGAGCAATGTTTTCTAAGTTCTGTTGTCCGGCGCATTCTGCACAGTCTGAAGAGACTCGCAGAAAATGCAAAGAGACTAATTTGGAACACTGGGGAACAGAGAATGTCTATGACTCTGGGAAATATCGCCAGAAGATGCTGGATGAGTATGGTGTTGAATATATTTGGCAAAGAGAAGATGTCAAGGAAAAACGCAATATGACTTGCCTTGAACGTTACGGCACGATTTATCCGACTCGTGTAAAGGAGATAATGGATAAAGTTCGTCAGACCACATTAGAGCGTTACGGGAATGAGTGTATGTTCTTGACTCCGGAAGTATTTGAACTGGCTCATAGTGAAGAAACAATTCAGAAGATTCGAGAGACTAATATGAGCAAATACGGTTCTATTAGTCCGTGGGGCTCTGCTGAAGTTCGTCAGAAAATAGCAGAAACTAACAAAGAACTGTACGGAGAAGAATGTATGTTCAATGTCCCAGAAGTAAAAGAGAAAGCACATTCACCAGAAGCGATACAAAAACAAAAAGAAACAAACAAAGAGCGGTATGGATGCGAGTGGCCGTTTGCAACAAAACAAGCTAAACAGCATTCTTTCGAGAAGATGAAAGAAAACGGGAAACTTCAGAAATCTCACAAGGAAGATGAAGTTGCTGAATATATTGCATCACTCGGTTATAAAGTCGAGCGGCATCATATGACTGAAGAATTCCCGTTCAATGCAGACATATACCTCCCAGAATATAAACTCTATATAGAGTACCAAGGTTCTCATTTCCACAATACGTATTCTTTTATGGGAAC
>Ga0265298_10010098_pt1 | contig 11194 bp, 9 predicted proteins | sample AusTroGonzalo_MG_3_FD_193486 | JGI IMG/M metagenome (GOLD analysis project Ga0265298, IMG submission 193486) | Bovine rumen microbial communities from tropical cattle in Woodstock, Queensland, Australia - Gonzalo_01 | ecosystem: Host-associated > Mammals > Digestive system > Stomach > Rumen ...
GGCAAAATCATTCGGCATAGTTTTCATTTCTAGATAGAAAGCTGGCTGACGGACACCCAACCGCTTACAAATGGGAGGCAAAAGATTGTAAAGTCTGGGCAACTGAGTAGGAGACAGCAGAATCTTTGAAGCCATATTGACTCCATAAACCATTTGTTCCAATCCTATATCCATCGCCGACCTCACTACTGCAGGAAGAACAGGAATAGATTCCAATGCTTTCAATGCAGCCGCATCATCGGGATGGGTAAATTCTGAGGCGTACATAGTAAGAATTTTTTATAAAAATACAAAATAACCGCAGAAGTTCAGTAAATTTGTCATACTATGAGTTTGAGCGACACTGTAATCATTGAATCTTTAATCAATAAAGATGAAAAAGTGACACACGATTTCTTTTTCGTGTGGTGTCGGCCACTCTTCTACAGTTTGATTCGGCGAGTTTTCAATTACGAGGTGGATTACGACGAACTGGTGAACGAACTTTACGTTCATCTTATGGAAAACGATGCTAAAAGACTCAGATCTTTCCGCGGAAGAAGCAGTGTTTATCAATGGCTCAAGTGCGTAGCAATTCGTTTTTTTATAGCAAAAAGAAAACAAGCAATAGAAGAAAAAACCAGAGGCTCTCTTTATGAAAAAGATGAGCCATCGTACGACCCTCACGAAATTGAAGAGATAAGGAATGATATACTTGCCCTACTTGACAGATTACAGAACGACCGGTATCGTTACGTTCTTAAGCAACATTTCATATTGGGCGTAGACTATGAAGAGATTGCCGCTGCGCTGAGGACGTCGCCGGCCAACGTGTATAACATAAAAAAAAGGGCGATTACCAAGCTTACGGTTATTGTCCTAGACGACATTGGTTATGAAAAACATTAAGATAACTGACGAACTGTTGGCTGCCTACCTGGACGGCAATGTGACGACAGATGAAACCTTTGCCATCCTTGCTGCCGCCCGCAATGACCCTGCTTTTAGGGAGATGCTCTCCATCGCTGTGGATGATGAACTATCAGGGAATGGGCCTCGCCCGGCTTTCGCTATGGTTGCCAAAGGGGCGACCGACAACCTCTGTGCCATCCGGTGCGAGCAATACATTCTCCAGAAATTTGGCATTACTAAATCAGTAGAGGAATTGATGTCTATCGCCAACGATATTGGCTCCCTTCAGGATGACGGCACGCCCATGGATAAGCTTGGTGCTCTGTGCGAGCATCTGGGGCTACAAGTAAAACGTCGCAGAAATGCGTACCTTATAGACATAAAAGAAGCGTTGTTACAAGGAAAAGAAATTCTCGTTGCCGTAGATAGCGGCGAACTTTATGGCGACTTTCTTGAGGAACAGATAGAGGATAATTACATCGGTCAGATTCCTGACCACTCAGTTGTAATCTTGTCTTGTGAAGAAGAAATCGTATGCTATGACCCCATAAAAGGCACACATCCCGTAACCGTCTCTGAAGGTCGGTTTCAGGATGCGTGGAAGGATTCGGAGTGGTTTATGGTAATTATTAATGCATAGGAATATCTATATTCTTAATCAATAATGTCCATTAAAACTTGTGGACGATAGTTATAAGGTTTAACAATTAAAACAACATTGGTTCATTTGATCCGTTCAGCTGATCGTTTCTTGGACTTGATTTCTTTGGGCAGAGGAATTATATGCAGTCCCTCTTTTATACACTCCTCCTCACCATAAGAATGATGGTAGAACAAGTCAACGTCAACAATATGTTTTTGCGACCATATCTCAGGAGGAAACAATAAATTCCCCTCCCATAAATCAAGTTCATAACGTTTACCGTCACTCTCGATGAAGAAATACTCTTCTTTAGCCGGGGTGAAATTTATAGCCACCCTTGCAGTGTCTATAGCATATACCTTGTTTCCAATCGAACGAGCTACCCTTGAGAGAGAAACTGTACCGCGAGTCGACATCCGGTTGGACTTTATAAGATAAGCCTTGGCAGATTTCAAATGTTTTTGCTTAAAGTCACTCGAAACTAATAAGTACTGTTTATTATCTGATAAGGAAAGAACCTCCATCGCTTGTTTGGAATCCGACCAAAAGATTGTCTCTGTCTGGCCGAAGACATCACCAATTGAAAGATCTCTCTTACCGATCTTGATTGTTTCTGTATTCAAAAAAAGAATCTTGAAATCCTGTCCCGCCACGGTGGCCGAAACAAGAAAAGCCAATACAAATACAAACACTTTATTCATTGCACTTTTCTTTTATTGTTCCACTTACAACATACATCTACGCAACTAAAAAACGAGGAGGTAATTAAGACATCATGGGCTTGTCCCCATACCATGAAAACCAGAACACACACAATCGTCAGGACAATGGAATAAAGTACGAAGAGTTTTGCCCATAACCAGCCCATTGACTGATATTTTCCGGAAGCGCCACTCAAAACAAGGAAGGACATGATAAAAAAAATCATAAAATACACCAGTAAAAGTGTCGGCGGGATCTTATGCTGCCCCTTCAAAAGTGACGTCAAGACATTGTAATTTATGACACAGCCGGCAATATCTCCCGCATATGTCGTATGTATATCATCATTAGTAAAAGAACCGATGGCCACTATCTTATCACGAAAGAGTCCTTCCACATCAATGGAATAGAGATAATCCAGAATATCTGAGCCCATGTTCAGATATGTTTTCTCCCCCTTAGAATTATACGGCTCATCAATCTGAACGTACATCTTCGGAAAAACGACTCTCCTGGAAACAGCAGAGTTGTCCATATACAAAGGCCCACGTTTTTTAATGGTTCCGCCTGTCAAGTCAGAGTAAACCTTCAATGGCATTGAGATGCACATTTCCTTCTTGTCCATTAACGGATACTTAGTGAAATTATTATCTACGATTGAAGTTACGTAGTCAGAGTAAAAAGCCTTGCGCTCCAAAACAGGACTTGCGAGTTGACCGTCAACATGCCTTGGAATCACAATTCTGTCCATGGAAGAAATTATACCGAATAGCATGGTATCAACGGCCGTCTCATAACCCTCTTCAAAAAAGACGTCCATCATGACATAAGTATAATCTCCAGTTTGTTTTAAAATTTTGAGTAATTCTAACAGTTTCACTCTGTCTGTAATGGCAGCATTCCCAATTCGTTTCCCGAACTCGTTTTTGACATCTATAAGTTGATTATCATTCGAGATGTTGATGAACAAAACATCTTCGGGCACAATATTTTTACTATCCGATGAACAAAAAGAAGCCAAAGAACTCCAATATTTAAGAACAACTCTCTCCCCGAAAATCGCCACATTTAGGTTCGTACTAAAGTAGGACACCGCCATTGCCAGTAGAGCAAGCAGAACTGAGTATAGAATCCTTCTCTTTTTCATAAATCCTAGTTTATCGCATCCAACAAAATAAAGGCGGCGTAAAACTGAGGCTCGTCAAAAATGCCGTCATCGTACTTCCTAAGATACTTCTGCGCCTCACGGAACGAGTCATACTTGCTCCTGCCCTTTGTCAGGTTCTCGTAAAACCGCGTCATCATTATCCTTGTAGCATCGTCATCAACTTCCCAAAGGCTCATCACGATAGACTGTACACCGGCCTTCTTGAAGCCTCGCTGCAAGCCAAACACGCCGTCGCCTGTAATCTCACCAAGCCCAGACTGACAGGCCGAGATAACAACCAGGTCAGTGCCCCTCAAGTCCATTCTGGAGATGTCCTTCGCCGTCAAGAAGCCGTCTTCGACGTCAATCGGGATCTCCTTGCCTTCAAAGACGTTCTGTGCACCGGCAAAGAGAAGTCCTGAACGCGTGAGGGCCTTGTCCTCCTTCGAAGCCCTGCTTTCGCCGTCCAGCATAAAAGACGAAATCACCATCCCACTTCGCCCCGCTTCGGTCTCTGTCCAGTAGAAACCGTGCGTCGCAATATGGATGACATCCTTCTTGGCTTCGCCCAAAGCTTTAAACGACTCTTCCGTTCCTTCCTCACCTTTCAGCAACTTGGTTTTCACTCTATTTGATCTCAGCGTCGATGAGATGGACTCCGCCTCTTCTTTCGTACCCGGAAGATACTTCCAACTGTCGCGAGTCACCGACAGACTATCCATTGGAGTAAATAACCGTGCAGCCGCTAGGGCAAGTCGCTCGCTCTCGGTCTCCTCGCCAGTAAGTTTGCTCCCAGGCGTCACATCATAGAGGATGCCGCCATATACTGTGGCATCTGACATCTTCTTGATTTGATGCACTTTAACAAGCTCTCTGGTCGAGGTCAGACGATAGTAGTTCTGTTTCTCCGAAAGAAGATGTTCTCCACCTTCGTCCAGCATATACTCAATGCCGATGTTGTTCAACTCTCCCGCTGGTGAGAAATAGACGTTCTTGACTCCGTTGAGTTCGTCAGCTAAGTTACCCCAAACCAAACGAGACATAGTAGATGATGTGTAATATGTCTCTGAATCAGACTTGCTCTTCATCTGCGTGCTGTTGAACAGTTCCACCAGATGCGGCTCTGTATAGCCCCTCTTCAGTGTCAGGGCGATGTAAAATGTCGTGTCCCGGTGCGTATACGTCTCAAACTCGATGGCGATGTCCTTTTTCCCGAGAGCGGCCTGGACATCCGTCCACTTGAAAGCCAGGTTCCTTGTGTAGTTTCCGAACGTCTGACTCCGCTTCATCAGTTCCTGCTGACGAATCTCGATGTCATTATTTAATGAATCAATCAGTTCCTTTTTGCCGACCGGATCCTCATATATCTTGTCCAGCCGGATGCGGCTCTCTTGAATATCGTTGTACATCCTTACTGCCTCTTCATCACCGCTCTCAAGAATCAGCTTCCGTATCTCAGTCTCGGCATTAAGTAAGAGTCCTTTGCCTAAGAGGGCCCCATCATAATCTGTACAATTCATTAGGGGAGATGAAATAATCACACTATAATCATATAAAGAATTCGTGTAGAAAAATTGATATTTTTCCCAAAAAAATGCGCGCTGTGACTCCGTCAATGAAGAAAAAGTGTTAGTTACTATGTCACTGATCATAGAGGAATACGAAGCGAAACAATGTGCAGCCTTTGTATAATCGCCAAGACAAATATAACAATCCCCGATGCTGTTCAGGCTTGAAGCATAGTCCGGATGATCCTTGCCTAAGACCTTCTCCCTAATCGCCAGCGCCTGCTGATGGTATTCAAGAGCCTTGCTATAGTCGCCTAGATAAATGTAACCATACCCGATGTAGTTCAAGCTTGTAGCATAGTACGGATGATCCTTACCTAAGACTTTCTCTAAAATCGCCAACGCCTGCTGATAGTATTCAAGAGCCTCGCTATAGTCGCCAAGATCAATGTAACAATTCCCGATGCTGTTCAGGCTTGAAGCATAGTACGGATGATCCTTACCAAAGACCTTCTCTAAAATCACCAGCGCCTGCTGATGGTATTCAAGAGCCTCGCTATAGTCGCCAAGATCAATGTAACAATTCCCGATGTTGTTCAGGCTTATAGCATAATCCGGATGATCTTTGCCTAAGACTTTCTCCAAAATCGCCAGCGCCTGCTGATAACATCCAAGAGCCTCGCTATAATCGCCAAGATCACTGTAACAACTTCCGATGCTGTTCAGGCTTGAAGCATAGTACGGATGATCCTTGCCTAAGACCTTCTCCCTAATCGCCAGCGCCTGCTGAAGGCATTCAAGAGCCTCGCTATAGTCGCCAAGATCAATGTAACAACTTCCGATGCTGTTCAGGCTTGAAGCATAGTACGGATGATCCTTGCCTAAGACCTTCTCTCTAATCGCCAGCGCCTGCTGATGGTATTCAAGAGCCTCGCTATAGTCGAAAAGAGAAAAGTAACAATTCCCGATGTTGTTCAGGCTTATAGCATAGTCCGGATGATCCTTGCCTAAGACCTTCTCCCTAATCGCCAGCGCCTGCTGAAGGCATTCAAGAGCCTCGCTATAGTCGCCTAGATAAATGTAACAATTCCCGATGCTGTTCAGGCTTGAAGCATAGTCCGGATGATCCTTGCCTAAGACCTTCTCTCTAATCGCCAGCGCCTGCTGATGGTATTCAAGAGCCTCGCTATAATCGCCAAGATCACTGTAACAACTTCCGATGTTGTCCAGGCTTGAAGCATAGTTCGGATGATCCTTGCCTAAGACCTTCTCCAAAATCACCAGCGCCTGCTGATGGTATTCAAGAGCCTCGCTATAGTCGCCTAGATAATTGTAACAATTCCCGATGCTGTTCAGGCTTGAAGCATAGTCCGGATGATCCTTGCCTAAGACCTTCTCTCTAATCGCCAGCGCCTGCTGATGGTATTCAAGAGCCTCGCTATAGTCGCCAAGATCAATGTAACAATTCCCGATGCTGTTCAGGCTTGAAGCATAGTACGGATGATCCTTGCCTAAAACCTTCTCCCTAATCGCCAGCGCCTGCTGATAGTATTCAAGAGCCTCGCTATAGTCGCCAAGATCAATGTAACAATTCCCGATGCTTTCCAGGATTATAGAATAGGCATAATACGGATGATCTTTACCAAAGACCTTCTTCAAAATCGCCAGCGCCTGCTGATAACATTCAAGAGCCTCGCTATAGTCGCCAAGCTTTCTGTAACAATACCCGATGTCATTCAGGATTATAGCATAATCAGTATGATCTTTGCCAAAAACAATCTCTCGGATTTTCAATGCTTGCTGAAAATTAACAAGAGCTTTAGAGTAGTCATTTAAATTCAGATAGCATAATCCAATTATATTGAGACATTTGGCAAAATCTACAGAATAATCTCCTTGTAGCTCTTTTTGAATCTCAGCGGCCCTCTCAAAAAGAACAATCGCCTCCTTAAGAACAATCGAATCCTCATAGTTTTGATTAATAAGTAAGTCCTGGCCTTGCTGATAGAGAGAATCCGCCCGCATTAATAAAGACTTGTCTTGAGCTAGAGTCTGTTTCGGCAACATCAATAGTAATATCACAAAAAACAAAATGCGATGGATTCGATTTGAGGAAAAGGCTTCTTTTAACCCAGAAATTAGACTAGTATCCACTCTTTTTTAACACGTATTTCTTTCTCAATTATCATACTAATCAATCACATTATACTGTGAATTCTAATTAGTAGTGCTATTTCAAAGGTCAAAGTTATAAAATTGTTTACAATATTCCAACGGTGTCCTGGAACCCAGTGACTTACGAGGCCGATGGTTTAGTTCCCATTCGTCGGGGTCAGTGCTGTCCACTAAAGTTGTGGACGAGTTTTAAAGGTTAAAAATTCAAATCAAACAACGTAGATTCAATGAATCCGTCTACTTCTTTGTCAATATTTAAGTTAGATTTGTTGAAAAGGGGTTTGAGTGGCGTGGTATCAATGGCGAGGTTCCGAAGACCTGAAGCACTTCATAAACCGAGCGATCAATCTTCATCTTGTGCTGAACAATGGAAACCAGACTGTATGAAATGATGGCCGAGTAGATTTGGATGCGGACTGCATTATTGTAGTTGGCCCCAGAATTTTATGATTTTCTAGTGCTGCTTCAACCATTTACAAACCAGCGATTCTTGTAGAGCAGTGTGACATTTAATGAGCTGATATCCTTTGCGTTTGTGATGAATGTGAGTTCCCGTTCCTGGTCTTCACCAAAATATGTGACATGTCTCATACTCTTCGGTTACTTTTTTGCTTTGTTATACACGGTCAACTCAATCTCGGCATCAGAAAGGACTCCTTTCGGCATTCAGCGCTTCCATTTCTTTGCCTAGAACTTGAGGTTCTGTTTTGGCTCTCACCACAAAGAAAGCACCGATGGTGTCGATCCTAAACAGTTGTTCGAAGACGTTGTAGCCACGGTCGAAGATGTAGTATGCTCCCGACTCCAGAGGGATCTCCGGCATTGCCTTCATATCGTTTACCGAAGCCGGTGGGATATGAAAAAACGTTGGAGCATGGGGCTCGAGATCATATAGTGTATGGTCTTTTATGCTGCCTTTCTTCTTCCGGAACGTTGTCCAGCAAAAAACTGAGAGGCATAGTTTGATGGTAGTAGAATCGAAAGCAAATATGTTCCCAGCGAGGCTGAATATTATCTTAAATATCAGATTATAAGCTTGTTCTACCCTATAGTAGGCAAACTCTTCAAAGATGTGATAGTCCTTGTTTTGGTTCGCTTTTGCCAGATTGCTCCTAGTGACAGATTTGACAAAACCAAGGTAGTAAGCATTGCCGCCATGAGCCTCAATAGCGATTAGCAAATCCCGCAGGCTTTCTCTTCCGGAGAGCTGACCGAACATTAGAACGAGCAGCTGAATCCAACCTGACGGAAAATAGCTAAATTTGTATTCGAACGAATCCGACGACCATGAAAAAACTATATCTCCTAGCCCTGCTCCTGTTTTCCTGCAAGCTTGTGTTCGGGCAGGAGGTGGAGGCGATCAATTTGGGGGAGAGGGACCAGAGTATTACGGCGTTGAACAGGAATTACTACGGGGCGGCGGTCCACATCCAGAGAATGGACCACGGTTCGGTCTGGTCCGTCACGCCGGAATATGGCCGCATCATTAACAATTATATCAGCATGGGTATCAACGGGAAACTGATGTGGTACAATACTTCGGATTCCGGGATGGCCATCATTGTCCATCCTTACGCCCGATTCCATACTTCCTTCCCCAGGCCGTTTCCCAACCTGTTCCTGGACCTGGGATACGACTTCAGCCGGCGTTCGTACGACAAGGCCGGGCGGATGCCGACCTACTGCCACGATTTCGGCCTGCGTCCCGGTCTCATCGTCCCCTTCTCTTCCCATTTCGCCTTATTCATGCAGATTTCCTTCTGGGGCTACCAATGGACGCAGACAGACGGTGTCAGGACCGGCTCCTGGAAGTTCTTCCGCCATGACGCGAACGACATCGCGGTCGGCTTCTGTTTCTATATTTAAATACAATCTATGAAGACGAACAAGGAATTTATGACGCCGCGGATCAAGTATTTCGTGCTGCTGCCGCTGGTGCTGGCTGTGACGGTCTTTCTGCTGGCCGTGCCGACCGGTTTCTTCGGGATTGACGGCCTGACCGTCGTACAACAACGTGTCATCGCGCTCTTTGTCTTTGCAGCGCTGATGTGGATGACTGAGATCATCCCGAACTGGACAACTTCCCTGCTGGTCGTCGTTCTGGCTCTGCTCACGATTTCAAACAAGGGAATCGGGTTTATCTGTGATCCGCGTTACGGGGAGTTAATTGACTACAAGCATATCCTGTCGTCTTTTGCCGATCCGGTGGTAATGCTCTTCCTGGGCGGTTTTGTCCTGGCCATCGCTGCAGAGGAATACGGGCTCGACATAACCCTGGCCCGTATCCTGCTCAAACCTTTTGGCAAACGCCCCCGGATGGTCTTGCTCGGCTTCCTGCTGGTCATTTCCATCTTCTCCATGTTCATGTCCAACACAGCCACCGCCGCGATGATGCTGGCGCTGCTGACGCCCATTCTCGCTTCGATGCCGGCCGACGACCCGGGCAAAGGGGCCCTGGCCCTTTCAATCCCGCTGGCCGCCAATCTTGGCGGCATCGGTACCCCGATCGGCACGCCGCCCAACGCGACGGCCGTACGCTTCATGGCAGAGGCCGGGAACAATGTGACCTTCATGGAGTGGTCTGCCCGCATGATTCCCTTCGTACTGATCATGGTGCTGATTACCTGGCTGATCCTCCCGCTGTTCCTGCCTTTCAAGTCGAAGACGGTGGAGCTGCAGATTCCCGAGAGCAAGCGAGCAACGGACTGGCGTACCTGGCTGGTATGGATTACCTTCGCGGGCACCATCCTGCTCTGGGCGACAGAAAGCCTTACCGGCATCAGCTCGAACATCGTGGCAATGATTCCGCTGGGCGTCCTGACGGTTACGGGTATTTTCGGGAAAGAGGAAATCAAGAAAATCGACTGGACGGTGCTCTGGCTTGTCGCCGGTGGCTTTGCGCTCGGAACGGCGATGGAGGAGAGCGGCCTGGCCAACAATCTGCTGACCGCCATTCCTTTCGGATCGATGAAAGTAGTTACGGTTATTCTGCTCTCCGGCTTTGTCTGCTACCTGCTCTCGAATTTCATCAGCAACTCGGCCACGGCAGCGATCATCATTCCCATCATGCTCGTCGTTGCCAGAGGAATGTCCGATCCCTCCGCCGCAAATCAGGATGCCTTCTTCGCCCTGGGTGGAACCGATGTGCTCATCGCCTTCGTGGCCATGTGCGCCTCGCTGGCCATGGTTTTCCCCATATCGACGCCGCCCAATGCCATCGCCGACAGCACAGGCCTCATACGCTCACGCGACATGGCGCGCATCGGTCTGCTCATCGGCATCATCGGCTTTGTCTTCGGCTTTGTCTGGATGACGGAGCTGTTCCCGTTCTGATCTTATAACGTGATTTATCCATATGCGCAGATTGATCATACTAACCGTATTACTCGGGTATACACTGGCTGCCTTTGCCCAGAATAGCATAGTCTCTTTCGATGATTTTGAAAACCCGCCCCGTGAAGCGCGACCATATGTGTGGTGGCACTGGATCAACGGGAACACATCCCGGGACGGCATCCGCAAGGACCTGGAATGGCTGGACCGCAGCGGCATCGCGGGCTTGCACCAGTTTGATGCAGGCGGTGCGATGATGCAGGGACTTCCGCCTGTGGTGAAACAAACACCCTATCTGGGTAAGGATTGGCGGGAGAATTTCGCCTTCGCCATCCGCCTGTCCGATTCGCTGGGCATGGAGACCGGCATCGCCTCTGCGCCGGGCTGGAGCTCCACGGGCGGGCCGTGGGTGGAACCGGCCGACGCCATGAAAAAGCTCACGTGGCGTACGCTGGAAGTGAAAGGCGGCAGCCGCCAGACCATCACCTTGCCTGCGCCCTACACCACGATCGGCAAATTCCTGAACGCCGATCCGGGCATGTATGCCACGGTCTTTGAGAAAATGACGCCCTGGTACGAAGATATTGCCGTGGTGGCGGTCCGCGTACCTGAGGAAGAACGCACCCTGGCCGAACTGGCCGCGACGGTCTCTTCCAGTGGCGGCAGCTTTACGCTCGAACAGCTTACGAACGACGATATTTCTGATGGTTCCGAGCTGCCTCTGAATGCTTCCGGCACACATGCCTGGATCCAGTACAGTTTCCCGGAACCGGTCACCATCCGTTCCTATACGCT
>Ga0265298_10010100_pt1 | contig 11192 bp, 15 predicted proteins | sample AusTroGonzalo_MG_3_FD_193486 | JGI IMG/M metagenome (GOLD analysis project Ga0265298, IMG submission 193486) | Bovine rumen microbial communities from tropical cattle in Woodstock, Queensland, Australia - Gonzalo_01 | ecosystem: Host-associated > Mammals > Digestive system > Stomach > Rumen ...
CGATAAGGATGAGCTTATAGACTTTATGATTGAGCAGTCTGAAAAGTACAGCTCATCCGAACTGAGACAGAGAGCTATCGAGTTGCTGGGCGCAAAAGAATATCTGCGTCGTAAGCTGGAGCGCGGCTACAACCTTTGGGAGCTTGACCGTCAGCTTCTCGTCGAACTATTGTCAAACATAATCTAACAGACTACAACCATGGCAACAATCGCTCTCAATTCCATTATGGTATCAACTCGCTTGTATGAGCGCGAATATGGCAAGCAGCCCAAAGGACGCGGCTCATGGGCATTCTCAATCGGCGACACGAAAGGCTACGATGATGTCAGCAAGGCTTTCTTCACCAACTCAATGACCTACCGCGAGGCCGTAAAGGTCGCAAAGCTGGAAGCTCAGAGACGCAACACGACAATAATCTACACACTACCGTAAATATTAACCACTTAAACGCATTTCAGATATGGCACAGAAAATTGATTTTGAAACCAGCTACACAGAGCAGCAGCTGGAGTTATTGAACAAGATGGAGGCTGTTTGTAACAAGGCCAAAGAGCTTGAAGAGAACAGCCACGGCTACGTAGTCGCAGGACACGACGGGGCTGGTACTGACTACTGCTATTGTGGAGAGGGTAAAGGCTATAAGGGAGCACCTTTGAGACCATCCTGTATTTGGGCTGTTGTCTTCAACACTGAGGAAGAGGCATTGAATAAGGTGCGCGAACTCACAGGGTGTCGTAACGGGTATGGCCATGAGATTAAACTTGATGTTATGGTCGCATGGTACTACTTCTCGCTTGTAAGGAGCCAAATGCTCGGTTCTATTGATGTCACAAAGAGAATGTTTCAAGAAATTAACAATAACAAGATATGAATATCCCCACAACAATCCACGTCCTAACGGTCGTTTGTAACGATGCCCACATCTTGTATCAGCAGGTTTATGTAAACCGTGAAGAGGACGCGCAAGCTGACTTTCGCCGTCAGCAAGAGAACTACAAAGATGAGCTGTTAGACGGCTGGACAATATCACTCAAAAGATTCTAAACAGGTAACGGGGAGACTAACCACCTCCCCACAAAACAGATAAGTAACATGGCACAGAACATCTATCAAATGGCAGTCGATTACATGGAAGACGGGCTGCTGGACATTAACGAGAACTATTCAGCAGATGTGGTAGCTAAAGCCGCGCAAGAGCTGGTCGAAGCTCTCTTACCGAAAGAGGGTATCATCTACAAAGAAGCTGAGGTTACGCTGGCAGATCTGCGTATCAAGGCGCATAACGCTCGTAACAACTCCTGGCTGTCTGTCTCGAATGACGAAGCTACAGGCGTATCTCGCTCGCTGGTCTATATGGTAAATCCTCACAGAAAGCGCGTGTCTGTGGACGATATAGCCTACACACTTGACATGATTAACGAAGCATGGTATTCACTCATCAATTAAACAATCAGACACTATGGCAACATTTCACAAAGTTGTGACACGTATCACAGACCGCAGGAACACCATCGTTTATGCTGGAGAGGTTCAAGCCGACAAACGACCAAAGAACACCTGCGAAGAGACCCGAACGGCAGACATCTATGAGGACTACTTCGACACTTACGAGGAAGCTCAGTTGTTTATCAGAACTCAGAAAAAAGACCTATAATCATGGCACAGGTATTAAACCCATTCGCAGTCCGGCTAAATCGAGGCGAAGGTCACAGCAGATACGGAGAGATTCAAGAAGTCACAGGTAAGCCTGTCTATCGCAACGGTGATTACAGCATCTGGAAACGGTGTCCTAAGTGCTATGACACATGCTGGAAGAATATCATTATCACTCAAACCGTGGGCGCACCGCGTGAGCTTGTAGATGCACTTGTAAGCGGTTCCGCGCCTACGGATAAAAAGAGCTACTATCACTATGAGCGTATGAGGGAGGCCATCACAGACGGCTTGCGATACGCGAAAGAGAGAGATTTTGAAGTCAATTATATTTAACCCATCAAACGCAATTCTATCATGGAAAGAAGAAATTCAGTCAATCAGATTAAGTCCCTCGCGTATAGCGCAGGGCGTAACATTAGTATGGACCCCGAACGCTATGGCGAACACATGCTTGACGCGCTCGAACAGGAACTGCAGGTGTTCCTTGCAAAGCTGCCCGAAGAGGTTAGGGAGCATTACGAAGCTGCCTACATCGAGAAGTACAGTCTGTGGCTCTCAGCAATGAGCCGTTGCTTCTCACAGATGATAACGGGTGCCGGAGGTTGGAAGCCTGCCACATTCCGTAGGCATGAAAAGACGAACCAGGCGGAGCATAACGCCCGCGTCCGTCTTGACGAATGGGCAGATAAGGTCGTGAAGCGTTGCAACCGTCAGCATCGTCTCACAGGCTGGGATGAGGTCGAGAGGTTACAGGACAAGGTGGAGAAGCTGACAGCCTTACAGGAAATGATGAAATCCGCGAACAAGGTCATTCGCTCGAAGAAGCTGTCAGAGGTCGAACAGGTGGATGAGCTGGTCGCTCTCGGATTCAAAGAGGAACAGGCCACGGAACTGCTCACGGACGACGGCCGTTCATGGTGGGGTAAGGGCTTTGCTCCTTTCCAGCTCACAAACAACAATGCGAAGATAAAGGACGCACAGGCACGCTTAGACCGCTTGACCGCCATGCTCGGAAACGAGGACACGGAAGAGGAACACAGCTGGGGAACACTGGCCATGTGTTACTCAGAAGAGCGCATCAGGTTCATCTTCTCGGACATCCCGACATCGGAAGTCCGCTCGCTACTGAAAAGCAACGGCTTCAAGTGGTCGCCAAAGAACGGTGCATGGCAGAGACAGCTCACTCCAAACGCCCAATATGTGACAAAACGCATCATTCAGCAGCTTGAAAGCGTCTCAGAATAGTTAAATATGCAAAGATACTTGCAAATGTGGCATATTTGTAGTATCTTTGCAGTAAAATTCAAGGTCTATGACAGCAAAACAACAAAGAAAAGTCATTCATGTGGAACTCAAAGAGCCGTTCAACGGCAAGAGACACTATTATTTCGGCTCAAAAAAAGCCATCTACGAGACTTTGCCGCGCGAAGTGGTCGGTATATCATACGAATCATTCCGTGCGCTTGGAGACATCAAGAATCACCCGTACGAGGGTCGTAAATCTACAATCAGACAAGGCGTATTAAGAACATTAGGAAACAATGACAATGAAAGCGAAAAAGACAATCAGTAAACAGAGGTTATACGGAGCCATTATAGGCGACATCGCCGGATCATGCTATGAGTTTGTTGGAAACAAGAACTACAACTGCGAGCTGTTCCCGAAAGGCTGTGACTTCACGGACGATTCCATCTTGACAGCAGCGACGGCCATGGCCATCTTGCTTGAAACGAGTTTTGCAGAATCATACAAAGAGTGGGGAAGAGCTTTCCCGTTCCCGAAAGGCGGTTACGGAACCTCTTTCGCTCAGTGGTTGCGAACTGAAAGCATGACAGGGTACAACTCCCTCGGAAACGGTGCAGCAATGCGCGTGTCCCCGTGTGCGTATGTGAGCGCAGATAATATACATGAGGTGTTGGATTGTGCCGCCCGTTCCGCTGTCGCCACTCACAGCCATTGGCAGGGCGTGAGAGCTGCCCAGGCTGTCGCTCGCTGTATCTTCCTGCTCAATCATGGTTACGGCACCTGTCCCGAAGATGTCATAGCTGACTTGCGAGCTGAGTTCATGTATGATTTCCCGTCGCTGGAAGCTGACTATGAGACACAGCAAGACCTCTATTCCTATTCAGAGAGAGCCGAAGACACCGTTCCTATGGCTATATGGTGTGCGCTCAGTGCAACGTCTTTTGAGGACGCTATACGTCGCGCAATAGCCCTCGGAGGTGACGCGGACACGCTCGGAGCAATCACCGGCTCGATTGCTGAGTGTATTTTCGAGATACCAGCGGACATGATTAAGGTCGCAAACAAGCTGCTGGATAACAGAATCATTAAGACAATTCAGAACTTTAACGAGCTATATGTGAAATGAAAAGAGAAGATGCTATCGCTCTATGCCGATATTACAAAGGCGAAAGCGAAAACCCACACCAAACAGGCGTGAAAGCCTTACTTTGGGGATGGGAAAGAGATTGGGTAGAGCTTACTCTCGCAGGACAGCGTGACGAGTTTGGCGAAAGCTCTACCTTATTGACCGCCATGATTCAGCACTATGTCAAAGTTGGCCTCGCGGAATTCGAAAACTTAGATGGTGTTCCTGTGGCATTGAAAGCACTGCTTTTAGACCGTTTCGAACATTGGAACGAGAGTAGCGGTTTTGAAGAGTGGTACCGACATGATTATCTGAACAAGAAAGAGGGGCAATGACCCCTCTTCTTTTTGCCTACAGCTGTGGATGCTGAACATATCCTATGACTTCCAAATCCACATAGCATGTCCCGTAATCGGGAGCTTCGACCTTTGTTATTCTGAACTGAGTTCCTGCTTGCAAAATACTCTCGTTCTCATGGTCTCCGAAATGCGAGTGCGGACAAGCGTAGAAGCCTTTTGTTCCCTTTGGGCAATAGATGTTCAAGATTAAGCCGCTAAATCCTGTACCCTTTGCTGAACCGCACGACATAAACGCATAGTCTTGGACTATCTGGCCTACCATACCTCTAAGCATTTCCCTCGTTAGCGGTTTCTTACCAAAGAATCCCTCAACGCCTGACCAGCTTTCAATACCACGTTGCAGCCATCTGTTTGTGTTGAATGTTGACCTGTTACAAAGGTTATATAGGTCTTTAATGTGGGCTTCGCCGCTCTCATAGTTCAAATCCACCTTTCCAACACCTCTGTAGCAGCTATCAGACCATCCACCTTCATAACCTCGAAGTGGTCTATTCATGTGGCCAGAACCTCCCGTATATGCACGCCATGCTTCCTGTTCCTCTGTAGTCGCGCTATTCCAAACGGCTTCTGAATCAGCATCTCAATGCTTGTGTGAAGTTGAAGCCCTCTTACACCATATAGCAGCAGCTTTCGCTTTGTCTGTGTAATCTGCCGCATCGAATGAAACAGACAGGCTCTTTCCTTTATTCCTACGGTCAGCAGCCTTTTTCAACTCTTGCCGCTTTTGCTTCATAGCGAGAACCGTATTCAGAGCATTAGTAAGGTTGTCGCTGGCAATGTCCTGTTTTAGCTGTGCAATGAGATTGAGGTAAGGCTGGCTCTTAGTTTGGAATGTGAGAGCTTCCTGTAATACATCGTTTACATCGACCCATGCCTGTAAATCTGCGATAGCGTTCTGTGCTGCGTCTTTCTGTTTGTTCGTGATAGCATGGTCGAGCTTTGCAATTTGAGCGGCGTACAGGCCATTGGATAGCTTTGCAGAGAGCGTCGCTTGCTGACTCTGAATGTCTCTCCAAACAAGAATATCCTGTACGTTGGTCTGTTGCTTCAAATAGGCATTCTGAGCAACCTCCCACGTCGGATATTGTGCAGCTCCAGCTTTGAACTTTGATGGGTCGGCCACATACGCGATTTCGTAAGACAGCTTGTGTAGCAGATAATCCTCAACGGTTGCATATTTGCTTTTGAGGTATGCGTCTGTAGTGTATGCGTCATTCCATTTCTGCATGTTCGATTCGACCGCATCGTGTACCTTTTGCAGATCTGCGACCTTGAAGCCTTGTGCGAGCCACTGCTTCGGGTTGTCAATGAGCGATTCCATGCCTCTGAGCTGCTTATTGAGAGCTGCAACCTGTTTAGCAACGGCGCGAGCCTGTTCCTCAATCTTCGTAATGTTACCGCTGTTGATGGCTGCAACGAGGTCGGCGGTGTCCACATCGGGATAGCCAGCTGCGACATTGTACACGTTGTTGCCCATCTTTGTGATGAGCGTATTGTGGCGTTTGCGCTCGTTCCACTTTTCGAGAATGGCCTGTTTCTCTTCCTGTGTCTTTTCCTTTTTGGTCTTGACCCATGCAAAGCCTTTGTCAATGTCACCGTCCTTATAGTTGTCACGGATGAAATAGGGGACGCTTGCGGCGTTCTCTATGCGCTCCCTGTTGTCGTCTATCCACTGAGTGAAAGCTGCCGGAGGCTCTGTAATGTATCTGCCAGGCGCGAGAACAGAACGGGGGTCTTTACCCTCTTTCATGGCCTTACGCATGGCTATCATTTCGTCGGGTGTCGCGAGGATAGGCGTAGCTATACAGCGACATTGTGGGTGCCATCCCGTGAACTTGAACGTCTTTGGATAGTCACCTTGCAGAAGCTCGCAGATGTCTTTGTCGTTATCTTCCCTGTGCGCTCTCTGAATGTGAATACCCAGCACGAAGTCGAGCTGCTGCCACCGCTCATAGTCGCTGGCTCTGTATGCCATGTTGGTCTCTGTTCGCGTGAGGCGCATGGCGTTCTTATAGCTGGAGAGGTATTGACCTCTGCCCACATCGTGCTCTTTGAGATAAGCCTTGGCCGCTTTCGACCAGCGCATCTTGCCGTCCTTGCCCTTTACGTGTCGGAAAAGACGCTCCGGCTCTTGCAAGTACTGTCTCACCTTTCGCGAAACTGCAGATGCGCTCTCACCTTGACCCATAGACACGGACAGGGCAAGCTCCATTTCGTCCTTTAGCTGCCCCGTGTAGTTCCAAATGCGCTCTGAGAGACCCAAACGCTCTTTGCCTGTCCTACGCCTAAGAAACGCATCCATCGCTTGCTGGTTGCGCCCGAACCATCGCGCAAAGTGGTTTCCCTCGTTCTTGAAAACAGCGTCACCGAATATGCGCTTGATGATGATGTCATTCGAGAGGTTGGCATATTCCCACTCAGCTCTTATTCCATGCTGGACTTCGTTATAGACAGACGTGTAGAGTAACCTAAGAATCTTGTTCGCTTCCTCTCTGAGCTTCTTCGGGAGTTTGTCGAACTCGAACATTTCATCTTCGCTCACGCCCTGCGATGCTGCGAGCTTCAAAAGCTCAGTCACAGCTTGCGCGTAGAGCTGGCGCACCCTGTCAGCATACCCCTCTGTGCGTCCGAAGATGCCAGAGGTGTATGTGTCGAACATGATGCTCTTAGGTGTACTCTTTGCCATGGCCGTCTATGATTTATTCAGCACCACCGAAAACATCGTCCTTATTCTGAGTGGCACCGAAGATGTCTCTCTGCTTCTGAGCAGCGTCCTCAGCTTCTTTCTTCACCAGCTCTTGCTCACGCAGATGGTCTTTAACCAAAGGATTGAGTGCAATCGCGCTGTCCGTTGACATGATTTCGCCATCCTTTGCCTTTACGATGTTGTTAATGACCTCCGTGATGTCCTCACCGAACGGCTCCTGGAACTCATGGCCAATCTCCAGCTCTTGGCACTGCTGATAGAGTGAGGTGTCAAGAACATTGCCGATGATGGACTTGATGAGCGAGCTTGTGCGCTCCATAAGCTCATCCAGCGTGTCCTTACGCTTCTGAGCCTTGATGTCAGCGAGAAGCATCATCTGTTTAAGAGCCTTGCCGGAGATATTCGAGAGACCCTTCATATTGTCGAAGTCTATGTTCGGCGTAAAGGTCTTTGTGAGGATGTGTTTCTCCAGCCAATCCACCTCTTGCTTCTTGCTTTCGGGTGCGCTGTCCCATGTGAGGTAGTGAGCGACCTCGGAAGCCTTTGTGCCTGGCTTAGCCACCAGCGTCTTGTTCTCATCGTCCTTTTTCGGCATAGACTTGATAACGTCCGCGTCAATAACCAGCTTCGGGTCACTGAAATAGTCGTTTGTGTCGGCAGAGCGCGAGCCTACATATTCCTCTCGCTCGATGAGACGTGTTGCACCTTCCCATTCCTTTTCCTGCTCGAACAGGATAACGGGAATTTTGCCTATCGGGTTTACCTCAGCAACGACCTCCCAGCCCGTGAGCACCTGCTTACAGCGGTAAATCATGTCGGGCGTGAAGATGTCGAAGTGATACGCGCTGGTCGTAGATGTCTCTTTAACATAGTAGCCCCATGCGAACGAAACAAGGTTCTCGTACAAATCCCATCGGGCATAGATTTCGTCACCCTTACTTTTCGCAAGCACTCTGATTTGGCAGTCGGGGTTGCCATCCCTGTCCTTGAACACGCGGAACAGCATGGCAGACTGAGTTTCCTTACCTGCAAGACGCTTGCACTGGCGAATCTTGCTATTGAAGTGTGTCCGCTTGATGAAATTAGTGTAAGCGTCGAAAGCATCGTCCGTTTTCTCGCTCTCCTGTGTCCACTTGATAGGTCTTCCGAAGATGAAAACAAGCGCAATCTCATTGATATATGCTGGATAGCCAATAGGCAGCTTCCAGCGTTTGACAACTCCCTTTCGGTTGCCGTCTTTGTCTTTGAGAATCTTGTCCTCTCGGTACATGATTTTGTGTGTCTCTGTGTCATATTCGGCTATCGCTTCGTTAGCCTGTTCTGCCTTAGAGACAAACATTTCCTTAACACGCCCAATGTCCTTGTGCGCAATTAGTTCGTCGAACTCCTGATTACGTCCCACTACCGCATTGAGGTAGTTGGTGAACATCTGAATGATTCCAGCCATTTCTTTTATCTATTTTGGGTTAAAACATATCGTCCACATATTCGGGTACCTCGTATGTATCTGAGAGGTGATAGTTAAGCGCATATCCCAATATATCCACATATTCATCGTGCGTCTTATTCGGGAATCCGCACACCTCATCTATAAACTCTTCGTTCCAATCACCTTCTACCAGCCAGCATCGTCCGCACTCTATCTTTGGAGATACGGCGTGAAGTCTCACGGCCTTACTGTCTGTCGGTGTCGGTGTCTCTGTGACGTTGAGCGTCGTTTCTCTCTCCAGCACCTGCACGATGCTCTTTCCGTTGGCTTTCGGCTCTATCCTCAGAGAGCTTTCGCCTGTATAGTCGTTCGCATACAGGAACTCCGGCAAGAACGCAATGAGGTCGGGAAAGTCTTTCCACACTTTTTTCGCGTTGGTGACATAGACATTGTTCCCAATCCTACAGGTTGCAATGATGCCGCTTGGGTCATTATCCGACTTCGCCTGTTGCTCATCGTATGCGCTATCGAGAAAGAAGTGCATAGGCTCATGGAATCGTAAGGCTTTGAACTCAGCTTGTGAGATACGCTTGAACCATGCTTCTTTGATGATATTACCTCCGGCTGCTACAGGTGATTGTCCGTATTGTCCTGCATAACCGCGTGAGCCGAGGTCGGTCTTTGCTTCATCCAGCACGGCGCGTGAAAGTCTCACGGGGTCGAGCAGCCCATCCACATAACGCGCTCGCAGATCTGACGGCTTCACATCGTCGCAGTCCTCGGCTGGAAGACATATATGCCTTATGTTCTCGCCTTTCTTTTTCAGCAGATAACCCGTCACATCGTCCTCATGTAGCCTCTGCATGATGGTAACGACGGGCGTATTGGCCTTATCCACCTTACGGCTTGATAGCGTCTTTGTGTGCTCATTCGCCTGTATTCGCATCTGGTCGCTCTCGGCCTGTTTCGGATTCTGAGGGTCGTCATTGATGATAACGTGAGCATGGAAGCCCGTAATTGTCGCTCCCGTTGATGTCGCGTATCTGAAACCTGTCTCAGTATTCTCGTAGTTCTGCTTTCCCGATTTGTCGCGGCGTATCTGAATGTTCGGGAAGAGCCTTTGAAATTTGTCGCTCAGAATGATATCCTTTGACTTCGTGGCGTGTTCCAAACTCAGACCGCCCGAATATGAGTTTGTGATAATGCGGATTGTGGGGTCGAGCGTCCATAACCACACAGGCCACATGATTGTTACAATGGTCGATTTCGTTGTGCCAGGTGGAATGTTAATAATGAGGTCATACGGCTTAGGCTGTCTGTGTACAATACAATCAGACAGCCTTTCCAGCTCTTCGCACAGGTATGGTATATGCCAGTTGAACACGGGTCTTTCCTTGATTATAACGTCCCAAAATGTCTGAACGAAATAGAAGAAGTGTTTCCTGCATTCATCGGCTACCACACGCAGAGCAAGCTCCGTATAGTCGATGCCCGCCATTTACTCTTCCTTCCTGTTCAAGATGTCGGTACCGATGCTCAGTAGAGCCTCCCTCTGTTCGGGTGTCAGCTTGGACAGGTCAACTTCATCTTGCTTGATAAGGTCTTTCCCGTCCTTGCCAACAAGCTCGCGACGCTCCACGTAGCCCCTGTCCTTCATCTGCGTCTTAGCATAAAAGATGAGCATTGACGTGTCACCGTCTTTCATCTTCTTTAGGATGAGAGCTTCGGCAGCGTCCTTCTGAAGCTCCTTGATTTCGTCCGCTTTCTCTGCAAACTCAGCATCTTCCTTGCGCCAATTGTAGTAGGTCACACGCGATATGTTCGCTTTTCTGCAAGCCGTGGCGACCATACCACCAGCAGCTTCCAATAATTTAAGGAATTCCTCTTTGCTCAGAGCTTTCTTCTCTGCTATTATCTCGCCTGTCACAGCGGCACCTTTTTTTGAAGCTTCTATGTTCATATCGTTATAGTTTTGGGTTTTCTCTTCTGTCTCTGTCCGCAAGGTCACGCATCATGTCGAGAGACACAGCGCGGTATGTGCGCTTCTTCGGGTCTCCGGCTATGAGTATTTCATAAATACGCTTCACCGTCTTGTCTGAGTGCGCTGGCAGTAGTTTTGAATAGAGACGCTTTGCCACGTCATAGCCAGGATAGTCCTGCGGATTCTTGGACGCTTCGGCCATGGCCGTCCTCAGTCGTTCCCTCTCATCGTGTGCCTTTCCGAAAGTATTATCCTGTTTGCTTGAACGGAACATTTCGGTGTCCCAATACAGCATAACGAGGTCAGCGTTCGGCTCACGGCGGATGATACGCTCATACAGGTCGGGGTAGAACTCCAGCACCTTCGGCAATGTCTTGATGGTGTCAATGCTGAAAAACTGAGATATTCTCAGCTTGTTAAGCGGAACGCCAACCTTGTAGAGATACAGGTATGTCACGGGTATATTCAATCCTCGCGTCTTGATGTAGAGCCAAACGTCATTGTCTTTCCAATCGTATAGCGGATAGACGAACTTGTTTGCGCTCTTCATGGACGCAATAACACCTCTTCGCTGCACGCTCTCTGCCATCCTGATGCCAACTAAGGTGGGTATCTTGTTCCACACCTTTTTGCCGAACTCTTGATAGCTCATGCCATGCTTGAACTGAGCATGGTTGCTGATGGCGA
>Ga0265298_10010101_pt1 | contig 11191 bp, 5 predicted proteins | sample AusTroGonzalo_MG_3_FD_193486 | JGI IMG/M metagenome (GOLD analysis project Ga0265298, IMG submission 193486) | Bovine rumen microbial communities from tropical cattle in Woodstock, Queensland, Australia - Gonzalo_01 | ecosystem: Host-associated > Mammals > Digestive system > Stomach > Rumen ...
TGCTGTTTGTGTTTTTTCTTCAATTTGTAAAACCGGTTCTCCCGGAGTTTGTCCCGGATCACCTCGCTCTTTTTCAACAGATTTACCCTCATCAGTTTCAAGGATCTTTGCTGCCTCATTTGCTTCAATCAGCTCACAAATCAGTGCCTTTTCTTCTTCTCCCTCCACATTCTTCTGTGCAAGAAAAAACAGTTGTTCCTTTTTCAGATCTATCTTTAACTTCACAAGCTCATTAAAACCCGGCACCTTTTTCTCAGCACACAGTGCATACAGATGAAGACTGGCATGGGATAGATATTGTCCAGCCGCAACAAGCGAACGGTATTTATCCATCACACTGTTATAGTCCTTCAATGCGAGCCAGCTGTCCATTTGGTTCTGAACCTGATTATAGCTGCTTCGCTGTCCCTGTATTGGTTTTTGAGACGCAGGAACATTTTTTAATACATCGTTTAACTGATCCCCTGCATAAACTCCATCGAGGATAGCCTGGGTATATTGTAAGTCCCCGGGCAGGTCTTCCGGCTTCATTCCTCCTGTCAGGTATGGAATCAAAATACGATCTGTTTTACCATTCTGATTAATCTCTTTTTGCTGCAGCCAGCGAAAACGGGTCCATTCATTCTTCACCCAGGGAGCTTCCAGGTGTTCCTTTGTAGAACCGATAACAATCATGAGCCTGGCAGACAATAATGAAGCAATAATATACGGTTCGAAATCCTGGCCGGCCTGTAAAGATCTTCTGGAATTGAAAACACGGTATCCCATCCCGGAAATTTTATCGTATAGCAGCGATCCGGTATCACTGTCCTTTGTCAGGCGTCCGTTTTCTTCCTGTTTCACACTGATGAATACATCATATTTGACCTGGTGTTGAAGTTGCCCGTATTTTCTCAGAATATCTTCAATTGGCCGTAATTGTTCCTCATAATACTCTCTTTGTTCATCGTTATGAAGATTTTTCTGCAGATTCGCCCATTCAGAACGGTTTCGCGGATCACTCAGTTCCGGATAGAGTATCGTTGGAATATACTTGTCTTCATTATCCTTCTTCTGATATTCCACACAATAGTGGCAAAGAATCATCCGCCAGTATACTTCGGGATCGTCCCCTCCTATAATCAGCACATCCCGGTAAGTTTCCTCTGCCTGCTCAAACGATTGATTCTTCTGCAGGCTCTCAGCCTGATGATAAGTATTGATAATGTTATCCCGCAGTGATTGTTCCCATTGATGGTGAAAATCGTTTACGGCCTTTTGGACCTCTTTTGTACTGTCTTCAATTCTGGCGATTTTTTCATCTATTGCTTCCAATCCATTCTGCAAAACCCGGCAATCTGATTGTATATTTCGTAACAGGTTCAGGTCTTCTTCCCGGGCTTCCTGTGCCCAGTTCTGCAGATTATTGATCTGCCTGTTCTTTTCTTCTGTATCTGTCCTGATATATTGTTCTACTCCGCTGATCAGGGAAGCGATATCTCCACATGATTGAATCATTTGCCCGGAAACAGCCTGAAGCGCTTCCAGCTTCTCTCCTGCGGTCTGTTGCCCTTTCATCACTGCAAGCAGAAAATCAGACATCTTTTTCTGATTTTCCGCAGCATCGCCCTGCATGGTTTCCAGCAGCGAACGTATCGCTTTTTCTTCGTCTTTCGTATACTGTTGTTCAGTCAGAAGGTTGTCCAGCTGCATCCTTTGATCTCCCTGGTTCTGAGAGATCGTTTCCAGTTGAGAAAGCGTATCCAGCAATCTTTGCTGTGCTTCCGTTTTTTCTGTTTCCGCTGTTTTCAGCGCTTCCTCGGTTTTCTCCGCTTTCTCCTTCATTTGGCGAAACCGGATTTGTTCGTTGATAAATCCCGTAACTGCCAGCGTTTCACCGCATGAAGTGCATCTGATCCAGGAACCTTCCTGTTCGTATTCTATAACAGAGCCGCAGTACCGACAATGGCCTATGCATTTATTTTGCATGTATCATGAACGCTCCTTGTCCATTTTGTTGCTTGGGTGTCGGTATTAATTATGGATATATTCTATCATCCTGTATCAAACTGCGTCAACACGCTGATTTCGTTCTTTCTTCTCAGTCCGGACCGTATCTGCTTTTCAAAAGAGCCTTAAACATCCGGCTGTGTCTGTTTCAGACACAGCCGGTGCAGATGATTCTGTTAAATTGTTTTCAGAAAAGAGTCTTGCCGCATCCCTGGCAAATTTTTGCCCCTGCCGGGTTCATTGTGTCGCAAACCGGGCATCTGACCCCTACGCCTGGCTGGGTGTTGGCTGTACCCGCCTGGGCTTTGAAATGGGGGGTCTGACTGGCTCCGCACATCGGGCAGAACCGGGCCGGGCCGTTCAATACTGTACCGCAGGACCAACAGTTTCTTCTGTTATTGCGGCCATCCGGTTCCAGTTTTTTGATCGCCTTCTTCATTTCATCCAGTTCGTCCATCATCGTACGGATCTTCTTGATAATCTCGTTGTACTGATCTTCAGAATAGCGTTTCCTTTTCTCGCCGTATATTCCGTTATCGGCAACGGCTTTCTCCAGGTCGTCCAGTTTGCGTACGATATCCCGGCGTTCCTGCTCATTCATCCCTTCCGCCCGGACTTTTTCGACCTGTGCATATTCCTTACGGACCCCTGTTTCATTGTCATCCAGGTGCTTCTGCAGTTCTTTGTTCGCCTGATCCATAGCCTGTTTGATTTCGGTCACATACCTGAACAGGGATTCCGCGCGGTTCATCAGTGCGTCTTCTCTCTGTTCCTGCCGCTCCGCTCTTTCTTTGGCTGCCGCGGCTTCTGCTTCCCGCACCTTGGCTTCATCGGCGCTCTGATGCTTTCCGAGATCGGCCTCTTCACTGACTTTATGCTTTTCAGCATCCAGTTCCAGCTTCAGTTTTTCGATCTCGGCCTTCATCGCTTCCATGCGTTCTTCATGTTCGCGGCTTCTGACATTTTCAGCATGCTGTTCCTTCAGCGAGGTCAGTTGTTCCTCTGCCTTTTGTTTCCGGTCTTCCATCTGCTGTTCGAACGCCAGGACTGAAGCGCGTTCTCTTCTTTCGGCATCGGCTTTGGCGATTCTCTCCGCGCGGTCTTCCGCATAGCGGTCGATTTTTTCCTGCAGATCCGCCTGGGCGCCGTTCAGCTGAACCTTCTTCATTCCTGCCTCATAGCCGGAAGCGGTCCGGAGAGAATCGATCTCGGCATCCGTTTTCGCCGCCAGCAGGCGTGCGTTCTCCGCGTCCTGAACGCCCAGATTGCGGCTCATGCGGTTATATTCGTCCAGTTTCTGCCGCCAGTCCAGATCGCTCTGGTCAATCCGGTGCATAATGTCATTCAGCGTTTCTTTGAACTTCGCGTCATCCAGTCCGGTCTGATGCCGGATATCTTCCAGAATTCGCTTGTGTTCCGCTTCCGCCTGTTCCTGGCTGCGGCGGGCTTCCTCGACCATCTTTTCCTTATCGATCTCAGCCTTTTCAACGCTGCGCTCAAGGTCCTTCTTCCTCAGCACCGCGGCAGCTTCCCGGTCGTCCTTCGCCTGGTCGACCTTGCCCGCACCGATCACAGAACCTACTGCTTCTTCGGTTTCAAAGCCCTGCTGCTGCATGGTAACCGCATGCTTCTTTGCCTCGATTTGAGCCCTGCGTTCGAGTTCTTTGATCTCCGCTTCGGCCAGCGCATCTTTAGGAGCCTCATCGCTCACAATCCTGTTTGCGGCATTCTGCTGTTTGTGGGCGTAAGTCTGCGTCTCAATGTCGTCTTTTTCCATGGTTTTGCCTGCTTCCGCCCGGGCTCTGTTCATCTCATAGGCATCATCGGTTTTATCTGTCTCTTCCTGAATTTCTGTTACTGCCCGATGTGTTTCCTGATTAATCAGCTTCTGCAGTGCTGCTGAAAGCGTAATTTCCGGTTTTCTCAGATAGGAATTCTGTACCTCCATGCCCCAGCCGGAAATCTGTTTCGCGAGGGTATTGGACGCAATCTGCTCCAGATCCGCCTGATACCGTTCCAGTTCACGGGCGTCCCAGTCGAAGTTGTCAATCCTGTCCTGGGTCATGGCAGCCAGTTTGGTGTAAAAATGTTTGCTGATCAGTCTGGCGTAAGTCCTGTTTACCGTGGCTTCGTCAACAAAGGGGTTCTGTTCCAGATATCCCGCGTTTTCGGGATTTGCAAAGAACAGTCTCTCATCCGTTACTTTCAGTGTACATGTTCCGCTGAAAACAACCTGGGCGCTCAGTCCCCTGTTATTCTTCATATGGACTTCCACAGGTTCTGCGCGCCAGTCGATCGGTTTTCCGGCATACCGGATCAGGATCTTTCTGCGTTCATTCTTCTCGGCTTCGATCCGTAACGCTTCCGATTCCCGGTATTGCGGCTGGTCAAGATTGATGGACTCCGCAGCCAGGCCTTCGTTCATCATTCTGGTATTCAGGCCGCGTAACAGTTCCTTCTCGATCCTGCCCATGTTCAGATCAAGTTCCGTAATCGGAACCCGTTCTTCGGTAATGACTGATTGGGCTGCCGGCTTAATACACGCGGCAGTCTGTTCGGCAATCAGCCGGCTGAAGAAGCTTTCCGCCTCTGCCGGATCATCCTTCAGAGCCTCGATCTCCGGAATGCTGAAGAAACGGTTTTCATCATCGATCCGCAGGCGGATTGTTCCGTTGAAGGTGTAATCAGCGTACAGCTTCGGATCGGTTCCGGCAAGCAGGCGAATATTCTCCGTTCTCCAGGAATACCGTTTCTGAGCCGCCCTGCGGATCGTTTCCCTCCGTTTTGTCTCAACCGTCAGACCGCTGTCCTGATTCAGTGCGGCCTCAAGTTTGTCCAGCTTCAGATTGCCGGTCGTCAGACCGTAATCCGTCATGATCCGGTCCAGTTCGTCGATCACATTTGCTTCCAGTTCGCTCTTTTCAAGCTGAAGATCCATCGGATCAATCTGTTTAATGATGATCATGTCCCCGACGGCTCTGCGCAACGCTTCGGATACCGCTTTCCGGGTTTCGCGAACCAGCGGCGCATCCACTGAACCGGGTGTAGGATCCACTTTTGTCAGTTCGGCTGTTCCATGGATCTCCCGGAAACCGACTTTTTCCGCAAACACTTTCGCGTTTGCCACATTCCAGACGACTGTACCGGAAGCAGTAATCCGGTAAACCTTGTTTCCTCCGGAATTTCTGACCAGCACCGCGTTCGCGGGTGTTCCCCAGCGGATCTCCGGCAGCGTGTCAATCACGCAGAAGATTTCTGTATGCAGAACGACATCATCGCCTCCGGCGGCCGCGTTCAGTTTTTCCTCCCTGGTCAGGCCGGTCTTCTCCAGCAGATAGTCTCCGGGGCCGCAGGGATCCTGGCAGACCCCGTTCTGAAGGAACAGCGCCGTGGTTCCCGGGTTCACCTGTAATCTGCTCTTCATCGAGAACTGATTCATCGGGTGTTTCCAGATCACCAGATCCTCCGCCAGCATCTTCTGCTGATCTTTCAGAAGGATGTACTGGGGAGTTGAATCAATCGTCTGCGGTTTGTCCCTGAGCTTGCTGCTCGGGAAATGTGTTCCGCAGATCTGGCAGGAAACGTCAGATCCGTGCTGATAGGGAACCATACTCGTTGTACCGCAGTTATCGCATACCACCGGGAAAGCCTCATTATCACGATACAGGATTTTCCCGCAGTTCAGGCAGATTGAATCATCGGTTTTCTGAACCATTTTTCCGCAATGAGGACAAACAGCCGTGACCAGGCTGTCCTTTTTTCGCTTCAGTTTCTTTTCGCACTTAATGCAGTCCTGTTTCCACCACCATCTTGCGCCAAATATTCTTCCCAGGGCAATTGAGTTAATCTCTCCACAATGATCGCAGCGGATCAGGCACTCTTTGTTCATATCCACTTTTGCCATTTTGTTTATCCTCCTCATGCAGTTGTTTCCATGTGTGCTATTATGACATTATTTGTTTGAAAAATCAATGCTCAGGAAAACAGAATCAGCCTGTGGTTCCTTTGCGGAAGTCCATCGCGTCCCACAAGCCGGCAGGATGTGGTTTTGCTGCGGGTTTTTCAACCGGCTCCTCGCCCCACAGCTGGTGTTCCGTCAGGGTGCAGCTCCCGTTCATCAGGAGTTCCCGGGTCATCTGGATCTTCAGGCATCCTGCCAGGCGATCGCTCCATTTGCTCCCTTTTGCCGCCGCGATCTGTTCCGCGTCCTGCAGAAAGCTGCTTTTCAGATATTCCGGCAGCCCGGCCTGTGTTTCTTTTGCTTTTTCCGGATCCGACGGCAGAAGCTTCTTCAGTTCCCTGCTCTCCATGACCATCACCCTCGCCAGGAAACCGGCTTCTTTCCGTATGGCCGGCTCACAGCCTCCGGTGCATTCAGTGCACCGGCAGCACTGGCTGAAGGGCGGTCTGAATTCCGGCTGTTTCCTGTCCAGAAGTATCTGATCCGGAACATTTTTCACGAGTCCGAGTTCCTTTTCCGTATCCGGCGTCTGAAGCTGAACCGGTTCTTCCAGCAGACTGCATGCCAGATATCCCAAGCCCGGGCGGAGTGTCACCATATGATTGAGCATTTCTCCGGTCAACAGGGTGGTGCCTGCCAGCAGCTGCCGGTCCGCCGCATCATCCAGCCGGAACATCATCTTCAGATCCACATTGCCGAATATTTCCTTCGTCAGCTTGACCGGAGACTGATCTCCGAAGAACAGCGCCGTCCCGTAGGCCCGCATGATCAGGGTCATTTCCTGGAGCATCTTCAGTCCGGCTCCGCCCGGATCTGCCGCATCCGAGTCTCTCCGGCTGTCGCCGGGGTTAAGGAGGACATGCGCTTCATCAATCAGGATCAGATTTCTCAGTTTTCCGGAAAAGTCCGTCCGTTTACGGATCACGGCCATCAGATTGACAACCAGAATGGCCATCACCAGCGTCTTCTGGGTCGGATCGGATATGGCATCCAGCTCAATGACTGTCGGTTCCGACAGCATCCTGTCATAGTCCGGCGACTGATTCGTATCAAACATGACCGGATTGGCTTCCAGCAGTTTCTGCAGCCGCAGGACGCCGCTGTTTTCCACATTGTTCCGGCTTTCCGGATCATAAATGGTTTCCCGGGTATAAAGCCGGAACTCCCGGATAAACTCATGCAGTCCGAAAGGTTGCGCTTCCGGTGTGTCGCGGGTGCTTTCTCCTCTCCAGTTGTACCGGTTGTAGCATCGCCTGATGACCTTGGTGAACACATCCTTCAGCAGGCTGGTCATGGAAAAGGCCAGATCGAAGATCTGATCCACACAGGGCAGATATTCTTCCAGTGTTACGCCGGACGGCGGAAGAAACAGGTTCATCTCCAGCGGAGAAACCGCATTGTTCCCGGGAGTATAAACCTGCAGTTCCGGGATTGCCGTAATCAGGGAACGATATTCCCGTTTCGCCGGTTCGATCGCCAGAAACGGAATCCCCTTCTGATGGACCTGATGCAAAAGCCACAGGGCAAAAGTCGTTTTACCGCTGCCGGGTTTGCCGACAATGCATCCGTGTCTCGAAAGGCTGCTTATCGGACAATATACTTTTTGTCCCGCAGATTCCTGTTCGCCGATCAAAATACTTTCGTTCTGCTTGCGCATACGCTCCGGAAGAAGCGTTTTTGTCAGACCGGTTTCCCGGTGAATTCGCAGTCCGTTGATCTGTTCCGGTTCCTTCGGCAAAGGCAGAAAAACCTGCACCTCGTCGGCCGTCGCAAGCCTGTTCAGCCGCCTGAGTCCGGACGACAGACCTCCGTTCCGGTATCTGTCTTCGTGCCCCTGGTAATCCATAAACCCGGAGATCTGCTGATCTCCGTTGATCATATACCCGGGCCGGTTGAAAAACAGGGGAGGAATCGCGGCTGTTTTCAGGCCTTTCCTTTTCATTTCCGGAACAAGATACCGGATCATCTCCGGCTTTCCCGCCGTCCAGACTGTCAGGTCAAACAGTCTGCTGTCTTTTTGTGCCTCCAGCACATGGAATCTGTCCGGTTTGTCTTTCTCTGTTCCCGCAGACACACTGTCTGCCCACTGGATATTTCTGCCGATTTCTGTCCTCTCTTCCCGGGTCAGGGTTGTTGGCCGAATCTGAACGGAAAAACAGAAACACGGATAGGAGGAAAGCAGCTTCAGCAGTTTCACCCAGGACAGGATCCCGCGGTCCGTGGTTCCCGTTTCCGGAACGGAAGCAATCTTTTCGCCTCCGGCAGCCCAGCAGCCGGGCAGATAAGCCGGGCCGGCCGGCCCGCTTGAAATATGCTCAGCCGGAAAAAAACTGACGCAGGCTCTGTCCTCGCCGGTCTTTCTCCCGGCGGCAGTCCGGATCCGGTCAAGACAGTTTTCGATCTCTTCAATCGTTTCCGCACCGGTTGGCCGGATCCCGGACATTTCCAGCTTTTTCAGGATCATTTCCGTTTCCTGCGACATCCTGCGTTCGGTTTCTTTCCGGTAAACGCCGCGCCAGCGAAGGATCAGGCAGCATTGGAGATCATCTGATTTTTCATCCCCGGTCACCATCAGTTCTGCGCTGACTGCCAGGTCGGCAAGCATATCCAGCAAGTCGGACAGCAGGTTTTGAGGTTCCTCCAGTTGTGTCGGAAACGAATCAAACCTGAGCAGGCACATCCCGCGCCAGCTTCGGTCATCCGATTGCGTAATGATCTGCTTCACTCCTGTTCGCCTCCGGTTCACATTCCGATCGGTTTCGCCCACTCTTTCGGGATCACATCCTGCTTCAGGTTAAACTCTTTGCAGAACTCACTGTGCAGCATGATATTCATCAGTTCGTTCGGTGTTTCCAGCGGTTTCCCTTCTGCGGCACAAATCCTTGCAATCATGTACATATTCAGCAGGAGATTGCCGGCTTTGATGATATCCTGTCTGAGCCTTTCCACCATTTTGATGAGCCAGTCATAAACCGGCTTGATAATATTGCGAATGATCCAGATATTCTGATAGCATCTGAAGTTTTCCGGCAGTTCCGGAATCCTTGCCCCTGTTTTCAGAAGAATCTCTTTCGCGCGGTTTTTGTACATATCCAGACGTTTTTTCTCCAGGAGTCTGTACTTTCCTTCATCAAAATGCTCAAGCGTTTTTCTGATCAGGGATATTTCGGCCTGCCTCAGGCTTTCCAGATCAATCTGGAACGCCTCATCCATCGATACTTCCGCCTCTACTTCAGTCATCCGCTTCAGCGCGTAGAACCGCGCGTCCATCTCGTTTTCCTGAAGCATATATTCAAGGCCCCCCTGCACTCCCGGTGAAATACCCACATCAATCACGTTATAGATCCCGTTCGTGTAGCAGATATTGTCTGCGCCGAGAAGAAGCCGTACAGACAGCGGAACCTGTCGGGCATTCGTTTCGAGAACATGATCCTGCCAGATGTGCCTGCCTTCGTGGAAGATCGTGTTCAAGGCCAGTCCGGGCGTCAGGATCTGTGGTACAGACTTTTTCAGGAACGCAATATTGAGTTTGATTACTTTTTTTCCGTTCTCTGTGCCGGCAATTCCAAGCATTCTCGGTTCAAGTTCCTGGAAAGTGATGATGGCAGGTGCTCTTCCTTCTCTTGCTGCTTCCCGGTTTTCCAGTTCCTGGCAAAGTGCTTTGGTATATTCCGGATCCTCGTAAAAACAGGATTCATGAAAATGGGCATAAAGTTCGCAATCCGAAAGCTGCCGGATCTTCGTGAGATCGTCCTTTTTCATTTCAGATCATCCCTCCACTCTGCCCAGCGGATCCCCCTCACGGAGTCAGGGTCACGCAGGTATACATCGAGAATGCACAGTGCTCCGAAAAGGCTCGCGCCGGTGGTCTTCTGCAGTTCCGCAAGGGAGGTCTCCCCGACTGCGAATTCCGGTGTCAGGGTCCCGGCTATCCAAAGGTTGACTCCTTCAAGGGTCCGCTCATCGAAATGGTTCAGGACTTCATTGGCCAGCACACCCGCATAAAGCAGCGGGATCTCCTCTTCCAGATTGATCTTTGTCTGCAGCGTCATCATCATCCTGGCTTTTTCAACCGCGTTCATGGCGTTTATCTCCTTTTATTCCGTTCTTCAGATTTTCCTGATTATACCATTTTCATTCCTCTGCCACAAGGGTTATTCCCGGGCGGGCATCGGCACAAACTCCGGTCCGTACAGATCGGGAAGCTTATTTTTCATGGCGTTTTCCGCCTTGGCTCGTGCGACCAGCCTGGTAAACTCATCGTCTTCTGTTGCGAAGACAGAAGGGGTCTTCTCTTCCATGGCATCCCGGTACCATTCGTCTTCTTCCGCAAGCATTTCCCGGCGGGCCGCGACATAATCCGCATTTGCAATCAGCTGATCCCGGTTCACGGTATCGCTGACTGCCGTGAGCTGTTCAAGCGCTGCCGCGCGCCGTCTGGTCAGGCCGGCGCTCCTGAGTTGGCCGATCAGCCGGCTCAGATCCTCAAAATGCTGCATCTCCGCCAGCAGCTGGTCTTTCATCGTGCTGTAATCCGCCGAGCAGATCTTGCGGTCCAGTTCGTCCGCTTCGGCCGCTTTTTGCACAGTCTCGTCCATCCGGTTTTTCAGTTTACGGATCACCTTCCGGGTTTCCTCGCGTTCCGTAACCAGGATACTGATCTTGTTCTCGTCCTGCTGATTCTTTTTCATCCAATTGCCGAACATCTCTGTTTCCTCCTCTCGTATTTCGGGGTTTCATTAAAACAAACCCGGTTCGGGCAGAAAAATCCGCCGGGTTTTTATCCCGGCGGAAAATTATTTATGCTGCGTTCCGGAAGGAGATACCCATTTGCTTCATCCATTGTTCCAGGCGTCTGATCTCTTCCGTCTCGACGCTCGGATGCACGCGTTGCAGGGCCGCCTGCAGGTCGGCTGAGGTCAGTTTCTCGTCCGTATCCATGCGTCCCTGCTTCCGGGCCAGGATCTCCCGGTTAATCGGCATCTGGCATCCCTTCTCCACCACGTTAACCAGATCTGCACAGGAGAAATGTTCCGTTTCCCGGGCCAGTTTTTCCACATCGATGTCATCCGCGCAGGGCCGTGCGTGGATCTGTTTATTCAGCAGCGCCAGTCGGACCTCATAATCCGGGAGCGGGATATAGCAATGCGTTGCCAGGCGTCCGGGCCGGAGAAACGCCGGATCCAGATCATAGGGACGGTTGGTGGCAAAAATCACGATCATGTGGCCGTCAAAGCGTTC
>Ga0265298_10010102_pt1 | contig 11191 bp, 12 predicted proteins | sample AusTroGonzalo_MG_3_FD_193486 | JGI IMG/M metagenome (GOLD analysis project Ga0265298, IMG submission 193486) | Bovine rumen microbial communities from tropical cattle in Woodstock, Queensland, Australia - Gonzalo_01 | ecosystem: Host-associated > Mammals > Digestive system > Stomach > Rumen ...
TGAAAAAATGGCTATTTGCGGACGGAATAGAACGTACATACGTGGACCCGCTGAATACCACCGAACAATATTTTGAAGAAAAACCCTCCAACGTTAAGTGGCCCCCGGACGAAATGTCCGTCAGTAAAGTGGATGACGATTTACTGAGTCTGCGGGAACTGACCAAACGTATCCAATTCTATAAGAAAAGTGGGGCGCTCCCTTATGCCTCTGAAACTGTACGCCAAGCCAAATTAGCCGCCCCATTTGTTACATTGATCATGTGTCTTTTGGGTATGCCGTTTTCCATCAGTACACGGCGCAAAAGTAAACTTGTCAACATTTTGGCTTCTATCGTAATTGCATTTAGTTTTTGGTGGCTGATTTCCATGTGCACTTCTCTCGGCGAAAACGGACTCCTCTATCCGTTTGTAGCCGGATGGGGCCCTGTCATTTTTTTCAGTTTAGTAGTCGTTGCCGAATTTAGGTATTTGAAATTGTAAAAAGAAAGACTTAAAAAATCCCCGGATTTTTTATCCGGGGATTTTTTAATTGTTTTCCAAACGACGGATCGTGTTTAGTAAATCATCCGTATCAAACGGTTTGTAAAGAACACCGTCTGCACCGCGTGCCTGCGCTTGGGCCAAAATTTCATCTTGCTTAAGTCCCGTTACAATAATTACTTTGGTAGCCGGAAACTGTTTTTTTAATTCCGGCAAAATATCCAAACCGTTTTCGTTCGGGAATAAAACATCCAACAATACCACTTGTACCGGCGTGTTTGCCAATTTGGTTAGCAAATCGGCCGAATTATCCGCCTCTACCGGCACTGCATATCCCGACGATTCCAACGCATTTTTTATCGCCGAACGTAAAATGACGGAATCATCCGCAAGCGCAAAGGTTACCATAGTTTACTTTTGATACGGGGTTACTAATTTTTCTCCGAAATCCAACAAAGCAAGTGTATCTTTTTTCGTAGCCGTTTCCGCATAAATACGCAATAACGGTTCCGTGCCGGACGGACGGATAAGTATCCATTCATCATTGTCTAAAATCACTTTCAATCCGTCAATCGTCAGCCATTCCGCTACTTTATGCCCGTTAATCTTTTTGGGCAATTTTTTGCGGAGTTTTTCGGTTAAGAGAACTTTATCCAACGGTTTGGAAATCGGAATATCGCGCCGCAAATAAACGGATGCTCCGTATTCGGCCGCAATATCCGCATACAGTTGGCTCGCTTTTTTACCGGTTTCGGCCATGATGGAAATAAAGGCAAGCGCCACGGTTAAACCGTCGCGGTCCGGCAAATTTCCTTTCCACGCAAAGCCGCCGGATTCTTCCACACCAAAGGCCACATCTTCCAAGTGAATGCGTTCGGCTACGTTTTTGAAACCGACACCTAACTCTTCAAAACGCATATTAAACTTTCGGGCAATCCGTTTTAATAAATACCCCATGGACACTGTTTGCACAATGTTGCCTTTCAGTTTTTTGTGTTTTATTAAATAATCACACACCACCGCCGCAATTTGGCACGGAGTAAAATAATTACCCTTCTCATCCACCAAGGCGGCACGGTCACCGTCGCCGTCAAAAGCAGCCCCCAAAGCGGCTTTTTTCTCTACTACGGTTTTTTTCAGTTCGGATAAATTTTTTTCCACCGGCTCGGGTTGCACCCCGTCAAATGTAGGGTCATGTGAATCATGCAACGCAATTACCTGTTTGGCAGGTAAAAAATGTTCCAAATAGCCGGCCGAAGCACCGTACATATAATCCACCACCACTTTCCCCTTAAAATTCTTTAACTTCTTGGATAAAAGATGGGCAGAAAGATATTTGAAATAAACTTCCGTCAAATCTTTCGTTTCCGGCTTGTGGCCGTAAAGCATTAAAACGGAATTTTGACCGAGTAACGCTTCAATATCTTTCGTAACACGTACCGGCGCGGAACCGCCGCCGATTTTTACCTTAATTCCGTTAAACTGCGCGGGGCTGTGGCTAGCCGTTACTACAATGCATAACCAAAATTTGGAAAGACTTAAACAGGCGGCTACCGGCGTAGAAACCGGTTTGGAGGATAAAACGGCATCAATTTTATTGGAACGAAAAATATGGGCAATATCACGGGCAAACAAATCCGACATAAAACGGCAATCATAACCGACAAACACTTTGGGCATTTGGCCTTTTTCGTCGCTAGGGGCGTTCTCGTTGATATAATCCGCCAAGGCCTGTGCCATCAGATGCACATTTTTGAATGTAAAATCCCACGCGATAATACCTCTCCAACCGTCCGTACCGAATTTAATTTCTGTTGCCATATATTCTCCTATATAAAAAGTACATTTCCGCTTTTGCGCCGACACACAGCCAAAGTGGAGGTGGGGGGATTCGCACCCCCGTCCGAACATCCTCTCCCGCCGGATACTACAAGTTTAGTTTCGCTTGTTGACCATAAACTAAGCGCGAAACAGCACGTTTACGGTTTGGTTCGTGGGTCTTAAGCAAGAGCGGACGAACCGCGCCCCTCTTGCCGCGTTCCATGTAGTGACCGCATTCCTTTGGCGCATGGAAAACACTAAAGGAGCGGTGGGACTAAGCGTTAGCCCAGGCAACTTGATTGTTGTTGCTTATTTTTTTGGTCCTATTTTAGCCGGCCTGACCAACCGGCACTTGCATCCGGAGGCAACAGATACCCGTCGAATCTATTACACCCCCGTAACGGAAATTGTCAAATAACTTACTTTCTTGGGTATTATATTGTATCATTTTCTTATACCAATTTTATGCAGGAAAGGCAAATAATATGTACACTAGCACGAAACCAACCGTTTATTTAATCGACGGACTTAACATGGTACGCAGTTTTTTATCGGAATTTTCCCGCACGGAGGACGAAGTCACGCAGGACTTTTTGGACTATTTAACCGAATTTTCGCAAGACGAACGATATGCCATGAATACGTACGAAGTGATTTTTGACGGCTCGTTCCGTCCCATAGGGGCGCTTTACAGGGGCGGCGTGCATATTTCATTTTCCGAAGAAAACTCCGCGGACGATATTATCCGGGAACATGCCGATTTCCTGCACCAAACCGGCCAACGCGTCATTGCCGTAACGGATGACCGCCAACTGCAAAACGATTTGAAAGAATTGGGTGTAAAAACCTTGTTTTGCCGCAAGTTTTACAACAGTTTTAAGAAAAATGATAAATAGTTGTATAAAAACCGGAAAATTTGTTACAATAATTATGTTAAGAGGGCTGGTGGCGGAATGGCAGACGCGACAGACTTAAAATCTGTTGGCCGCAAGGCCGTGGGGGTTCAAGTCCCCCCCTGCCCACTTAGTAGTACCTGCCATTAAATTATCCCACCAGTAGTAAAAATAATGCTTGCAGATATTCAACGTACGTTATCTAAATCGCTCGGTTGGATAAGCACTGTGCTTGCCATTGGGCTTAAATTTTGCGCCATCGGTATGGCGGCAGCCGCTGTGTTCTTCTATTTTAACTGTCCGAAAATTGCCGTTTGTTTTATGGTAATCGGCGCATTTTGCGCATATTTCTTCCGCGACCCTGTGCGTGAAACAGTATTTGCAGACGACGAAATTGCCTGTCCGGCCGACGGGACGGTACTTTCTATTAAAACGGAAGACGACCCTAACTCCGTCGTAATACGCATTTTCTTATCTGTGTTTGATGTACACATTCAGCGCACGACTGTTAAAGGAAAAACCGGAGAAATTTTTTATAATAAAGGTACGTTCTTATTTGCCGATAATCCGATGGCAACTAAAAACGAACGCAATTTAATTCAACTGTTCAAAGACGGTGACCCGCGGAAATTTGCCCATGTGGAACAAATTACCGGTGCGATCGCCCGGCGCATTGAATGTTGGGTAAAACCGCAACAGGAAATCGCACAAGGCAGACGCTTGGGACTCGTGCGTTTCGGCTCGCAGGTAGCCGTTTATCTGCCCAAAGATGCTGTACGCATCGTCGTCAAAGAAGGACAAAAAGTACAAGGTAATTTAACCGTCCTTGCCTTATGGAAATAATATGACCGAACAAAAAGAAACAAACATGGTGGAAAAATTGAAACATACGGGTGCTGTTTCAGCGCCCTCGTTGTTTACACTTGGAAATTTGGCGTGCGGTTTCTTTTCTATCTTGGCCTCCTCCAAAGGCAACTACGCGCAAGCCGGTTGGCTTATTTTGATTGCCGCCGTTTTTGATATGTTTGACGGACGCGTGGCCCGGCTCTTGGGGGCGGAAAGTGAATTTGGCGTAGAAATGGATTCACTAGCCGATACGGTTTCCTTTTGTGCGGCTCCGGCCTTTTTAATGTATTTCTTTGTATTGCAAACACAACCCCTGTGGGGAGCACCTATTGCGTGTGTTTATACCTGTTTCGGCGTATTGCGTTTAGCAAAATTTAATACCATGGCAAAAGCGGGCGAAACGTCCAAAAAGTATTTCAGCGGTTTGCCCGTCCCTGCACCTGCCATGATTTTGGCTTCATTTGCTATTTCGTACGCGACCATGGAAAGCCAAAACGGAGGACACAGCATCCGTTTTGTAGCCAATTCTTTGCCGCACTTGTATAATTTTGTATGGTTCATCATGTTGCTTTTTTCCATCCTGATGGTTTCCCGCGTGCCGTATGCGGCTTTTAAGGCCAAACGCGAAAAAAAGTTAAATGTGTGGACCTTGCTTTTAATTGTGTTTTTAGTAGTAATGCTCATCAAATTTCCGCAAGACGTTATCCTGATTGTATTTTCACTTTACGTACTGTTCGGACTACTGATGGTGCTTTACCGCGCATTCCGCGGAATTAAAGTGGAAAAATAAATTTGCTATCCTCCGAAAACCCCGCCCAAAAAACGGGGTTTTTGCTTACAAGACCTATATACAAATTAGGTCTAAAGACCCTAGCATTGGAACCCCAAAAAAAGTTACAGTAAAGATATATGAAAGTATTTACCTGCAAAAAATTAGTATGCGTCCTTGTATTATCGGGCCTATTTTCATCCCTCTACGCCGGCGGATTACCCACCCGTGTGTTGCGGATTATGTTTTTAGAAGAAACAAAAGAACAATTAACGAGAAATTTAGCCTCTCTTTCCATAGAAGATAACGTGGAATTATCCATTCTCAACGGTCTGAAAAAAACGGCAGATGCCTACGCCGAGTTGGGTGAACCAAAAATCCAAATGCTTGCCAAAGAACAAGTTTGGCCGGATGAAGCGGAAGCACGTTATGTTTTTAAGGCCTATCTGCGGAGCGGTATAGAAGAAGGAGACCAAGCGGCATCGGCTGTCAAAGAATCACTACCGATATCATTGGGTGCCTCTGCGGAAAAGTATATTTATAAACGCATATTGGATGAACAAATATTGTACAAACCCGAAATGCAAGCGGCCTTCGATATTTACATGACCTTGCTCCGTGCCGCCTATAACCGTACGCTTGACACGTTGGAAACAAAAGAAGCGGCAAAAACTTTTATGAATACAAAGGTCGTTTCCAACGAATTGCGCCGGTATTTGGAAAAAGATATAGCAACAGGCAATATGATGAACTTTTTATCGGACGTAGAAGAATACTACGGAATAGACGATAACGAAGCCGCCGAAAATGCCTTCAATTTCTTTACACGCCACAAAGGGCGCACATTGGCCTTGCGGCGTGCGCTTTACAGTCCTTTTGCCCCGAGTGCTACGGTCCGTAAAATCAAACAATTTTTACAAAAAGATACGCTTACACCGTTGGAAGCCAATGCTTTCCGCAGCGAATTGAAATTTTTGTTTACCACCCAAAAGGAACTGTACTCCTCTGTGCTCAGTTCTTATCCCGTCCGCCATCAGAAACAATTACTAGCCACCATATCCGACGAGTTAGATAAATTTTTATCTGCCAACGGGCACATGCCCCGTTGGAATTCGCCGAATTCGGAAGAACGCAAATTGGCGATGGATTGGGAAGTGGTGAACAGCACCCGCGATATCAACGATTTTGGTACGTTCCGTGTTTATTACAACCAAATAGATCTTGTGCTGAAAAAATTCGGCTTCGGAGATAATGCGAAGTAATATTCCCGTGCACTGATAGGAGATACTAACCGTTATGAACATAAATAACCTCAAAAAAACAGTATGCACCGTTGTATTGTTCGGTGTAATTACTCCGGTTTGTTACGGCAATACGCCCATCAAACTGTTACGGCCTTTCGTTTTAAGAGAAACGGAAACTACGTTGTTTAAAAACTTGGCCGATTATTCTATAAAATACAATATAGAAGCCGCCGTGATGGATGGAATGATGCTCAGCATAAGCGGACCGCTTAGCCGAGAATTGACGCTTACCAAAGCAAAGGTATGGCCGGATGAAGCGCAAGCCCGTTTTATCCTACAAACCTACCTTGACAACGAAGCAGTTGAATGGAATAAAGCCTCTCCGACCGCTACGGATTATGTAAAAGTATCGTTGCAACCTTCACCGGAAAAATATATTCTTTCCCGTTTGTATCGGGAAGACGCTATCTACAAAACCGAAATTGAGGATGCGCGCAACTTTTACAGCCGCTTATATAGCAAATCGTATGCCGGCACGGTCATGACAGACGAAGTAAAACAAGAAGCGGAAAATTTTGCCAAAAACGCAGTCTCTTCGGACTTTCAACGCGCCCTGCAAGAAGATATACAGCGCGGGGACATTGAAGCGTTTTTAGCGGATGTGAATGATTATTATAACTTGTACAATATCGACTCCGCTTCCGAAGCCGATGCCGCTTTGCGCCTTTACAAACGTCACCCCCAAGGACGTACGTTGGCCCTTCAACGCGCGATGAACAGTCCGTTCTCCCCGATCAACACCGTAACAAATATTAAATATTTGATGCAGAAAACGGAATTGTTACCGTCGGGATGGGAAATGTTGCGCAACGAATTGGAATCGTTATTTGCCGCAAACGCGCAGTTGTTTGAAGCGGTTTCTACTTCCGCAGCAATTGAAAACCAAAAAAAAATGTTGGAAAATTTTGCCACCCGCTTAGAGGCCTTTTTAGCAGAATACGGACGGATGCCCCATTGGAACTCGCCCGCCGTGGCCGAACGCAATTTGGCTTCCGATTGGACCCGCATTTACAACAGCCGCCTGTGGGATGACGTCGGTGCGTTACATTGGGCTTATGAAGGGATAGATGAGGTACTGAAAAAGTTCGGAATAACGGACGTAAAAAGTTCCTACTATTTCGGCTAATAAATTGCTTTAGCAAAAAGCCCCGCCTTAAACGGCGGGGCTTTTTTATGTATAACGGAAATTATAAATTTTTCTTACGCCAATAAATCATTACAAGCCACACCAATACCAAACAGACGCCCATCAACATCCAAAACGCGTACGGGTGTTCTGCCATAGGCAAGGCCACGTTCATACCGTAGGCACTTACTACCAAGGTAGGTACCATCATCCAAATTGTAATGACGTTTAACTTTTTCATCAGTTGGTTCAAATTGTTATTCACGATAGAGGCACGCGCATCCAATAACTGCGCCAAAATGTTGGAGTAAATATCTGCCTGTGTTTTGCATTGCATATTTTCCACAATGATATCATCTAACATTTCCGTATCGCGTTCGGCAAAACCGATGCGCCCGGCCAAGGTACGCATTTTTTCAAACACAAATCCGTTAGACGTAATGGCCTCGGCATAATAGACCAAACTTTTTACCAAACTGAATAAATTAAGTAAATACCGGTTATCCATAGACTCGGTAATTTTATCTTCTATTTCTTCCGAAATCATGTGAATAATGCGCAAGTGTTCCACATAGTGCGAAATGGAATTATATACGAGTTTCAAAAACACTTCTTTAATGGAAGCAACCGTATGGAAACGCTTGCCGACAAATAACGGAATATCCTCTGCCAAAACAATCACTAATTTATCTTGAAATAAAAACATGCCGACAGAGGCCACCTTAAATTCCAATTGGTCCTTGCCCGAATAATTTTTCGGACGTTTATAAATCATGACCGTATGTTCCGGTTCAAATTCCAAACGAGGCTGTTCATCGGGGTCTAAGGCAGAGGCAAGGGTATGTTCATCAATTTGGTAAGAAGTTACCAAAAAGCGTTGTTCATCCGAAGTAGGGTTGGTATAAACGTAAACTTGAGCGGAAGTTTTTTCCGCCTCTTGCAGTTTTTTGTCAATAATCGCGTACGTTTTGAGCATAATTTACGTCCGAAAGGAATATATAAATATGATAACACCTATTAAGCCGTTTTGTAAAGTTTTTTTGCTTTAACGAAAGGCCTGTGAAACTTCGCTTTTCAAATATTGTGCCGTCAGCGAAAACACTTCTTTACGCAACAACCACAGCGCCAACAAATTGGGAATACACATAAGCGCAATAGCGGTGTCGGCTAATTCCCATACGAGTTTCGGTTGTAAAAACCCGCCCACCGCCATAATGGACAGCCACACAAAATAAACATATTTTTCCACATTGACACCAATGCAAAATTCTACCGATTTGGCGGTATAATAACTCCACCCCACCAACGTACTGAACGCAAACAACGTCAGCGAAAAAAGTAAAAAGTACGAACCGAACGGCAACGAAGCAAACGCATTTTGCGCAAGTTTTGCCCCAAATAAGGTTCCGCTTTGCCAATCCCCCGCAATTACTACCGTTACGCCGGACACTAAACAAATGACGAGCGTATCCCAAAAAACCGTCGTGGCGGAAATAAGCCCTTGGCGCACCGGATTCGGCGTTTGAGCTGCGGCGGCGGCTATTGCTCCCGAACCGCTGCCGGCCTCGTTGGACAACACGCCCCGCGCTACCCCGTAGCGCACGGCTTCTTTAATGGTAATCCCTACCGCACCGCCAAGTACGGCTGTTCCGGTAAAAGCGCTCTTAAAAATACAACCAAACGCCCATAAAATTTTATCTGCGTGCAGAAAAATGACTACCAAACAAAGCAAAATATACAATACTGCCATAAACGGTACGAGCCACTTACAAAACTTAGCAATTTTGGTAATTCCCCCCAAAATCACTGCGCCCGTCACTACGAGCAATACCGCCGTTGTACAAATGGCCGGTACGTTTAACACGGAACCGTAAATATCTACGAGCGAATTAGTTTGAATCAAAGCATCGGCAAACCCCATAATGGCCGTAGCAAGGGCAAATGTGACGGCCCATTTTTTCATAGAAAGCCCGTTTTTCAGTACATACATCGGGCCGCCGACATATTCCCCTTTTTCGTTTTTTTCGCGGTAGCGTACGGCCAACACCGATTCGGCATACTTGGTTGCCATGGCAAAAAACGCTGATAAAATCATCCAAAATAATGCCCCCGGGCCGCCGGTGGAAACGGCTGCCGCCACCCCTACGATATTTCCCGTTCCTACCATGGCGGCCAACGCCACCACAAGCGCGCCGAAACTGCTAATCACGCCGGCTGAATGGCTTTGTTTAACGGAGAGCGCCACCGAAGGCAATAAATAACACTGAATAAATTTCAGTTTCCAAGTAAAATACAAACTCGTACCGACAATCAGTATCATCATCGGCAGGCCCCAAATAAATGCGTTAAATTTAATAAGCCATTCCATAACAAATCCTTATTTAGTATAGTGTATAGGTAGTTACAATACTCTATCTATAATTTTACAAAACTATGAGGATATTATTCCCGAAAAATAAGAAACCGGCATGCAAGGCCATCTCCTCTGCCGCTAATTACGCTCAACACGTCGCTAGCGGCCTGAAATTGCCCACAAAAGCCATTATGTGTCCGATTTCGTCCTTGGTTAAATATGTTACTTCGCATGGAAAATATAAGCAGTACAACTGCGGAGCCGAAATTTATGTAGAACAAGGGAAAAATTTTTGCTATGTAAACAATACGAGTTACGGCGCGCCCGCTATGGGCATGACTCTAGAACTGCTGATTGCGCTAGGCGTAAAAGAAATCATATTTTTAGGACTTGCCGGTAGTTTACAGGAAGAAGTACAACCCGCCGATATCACATTGTGTGACGAAGCACTCTGTGACGATGGCACTTCCCCTTGCTACACCAATAAAGAAACGTCCAAACCGAGTAAAGAACTTTTTACAAAACTTCAAAAACAGTTAACCGCCGACAAACAGAATTTTCATATCGGGCGCAATTGGACAACTGACGGAATTTTCCGCGAAACCAAGGAAGAAATCAAACACTATCAAAAACATAATGTACTGACGGTAGAAATGGAAACGGCAGCGTTTTACGCTATCTGCAAAGCGCGCCACATAAAAGGCATGGCGGCGTATGCAATCAGCGATAAACTCTACGAGTACAAATGGGAAACACACTTCGGCGAACGATCCGTTCACCGCGTATTAGAAGTTTTATTTGACAGTGCTAAAAAAGTGTTGAAGTAATAAAAAACCCCCGCACAAGGCGGGGGGTTTTTAATAGAGGGATTTGTTGGCATTTATTTCCGCACATATCTTTTTTTGCAACGCATTGGCAGAAGACCCTTCATCGCACGCTGCAAAAGACCATTGACCGCTTGTATCATTGCGGTGCCATAATAACTTGTAAGGGCTTTCATCTATTGTAGTTTGCTGAGGGATTAAACGATACACACGAATCCGACAGGAAGCAGGGGAAAAACTAGAGTTACAATAAACATCATATCCCCAATTTTTACTGCAACAAATATCTGGAATTTGGGAACAATCCAACTGACTCTCTATATCTATATCCAACTCACCTGCGGCCCCACCGGAACCCTTCCCTACAAACTCCTTAAAAGAGGGAATACCATTGGCCATTATGTATGAATCTACCGCCTGACGCATGGTCCCGGCAATTTGCCGTGTTTCCGAAATTCTGCTTTTCTCTACCGCTTTTTGATATTGAGGAACGGCAACGGCGGCTAAAATACCAATAATCAAAACAATGACTAATAATTCAATCAGTGTGAAACCGTTTAGACAACGGCGAGATGCTGAATCAAGTTCAGCATGACGACAGAAAGATTTTTGGTGACAAATTGTAAAACCGTTTGTATGGTGTTGCATAAACAAAAATTCCCTAGTTCAAATTTGTATAAAGTGTAGCATACCCCCCCCCCCCCCCCCCCCCCTCCTTCTTTTTTTTTTTTTTTTTGTTTTAATAAAAAAAAAAAAAATTATTAATTGTTTAA
>Ga0265298_10010103_pt1 | contig 11191 bp, 7 predicted proteins | sample AusTroGonzalo_MG_3_FD_193486 | JGI IMG/M metagenome (GOLD analysis project Ga0265298, IMG submission 193486) | Bovine rumen microbial communities from tropical cattle in Woodstock, Queensland, Australia - Gonzalo_01 | ecosystem: Host-associated > Mammals > Digestive system > Stomach > Rumen ...
ATCCGTCCGAACAACGAGCCTTTTGACGAATAGCCTCCCGTATAATTTAAGTGGAGGCCATTATGGAAGTCAAAATCACCAGACTCACGGATTGGAACCTTGTAGTCGACGAGGCAAGAAGGACGGCATGGAAGGATTCACTTGGACATGAACCTTCTCAAAACTTCAAAATGAAGGCACTTATGTCCAGACATTCTCCAATACAGGCACTTCTGTTCAGGATAGAGTTCAAGGACATCCCGTATTGGGTCTCGGTTCATCTTGTAAGGCACCATACGGTCGACGGGCATTGGGTCTCGTCCCAGAGGCCAGACCGTTCACCCACAGGAACTGACAGACATTCTCTTCCGCAAGACGCATTGGTCAACCACGACATAATCCTCAACGCACAGGAAATCCTCTACATCTCGAAGAAAAGGCTATGTACCAAGGCTTCAAAGGAGACAAGGGAGATATGGAGCAAGGTGGTTTCCGAATTGAGGAATATAGGAGAGGTTGAACTTGCCGCATTCTGCAAGCCGGAGTGCTGGTGGTGCGGAGACAGATGTCCAGAATCGTCTCCTTGCGGAATGTGTCCAACGAAGGAAATGCCTCAACTATAATCTAGGAGAACACAATGGCTACTTTGGAACCTACATTTCAGATAGACGAGAACACAATATTCCTCGGACTTCACCATTCCGCACTTTCCAAGGCAAAAACGAAGGTCAAGGACGCGAAGGAGATAGTCAACACCGCAATAACAGACAACAAGTTCGGAGGATCGAAGGACAACGTGTACGAGCTTGCCGTCATATACGAGCAGAAGAATTTCGAGGATCCTACCGAAGGAGGAATCGCCGGAGACGAGGCAAACCAGAGGAAAGACCACAACAAGGACGACAGGGAGAGGCTTAGGGAAGACGCCTTGAACGGAATCGTAGAGTATTTCGCGTGGTTTTCTGGGAGGGAGAACGCAAACAAGATCAAGAAGACGAACCTCAAGATGATTCTTCCTGACCAAGACCATGACGCAAGGGTTGTCGACTTCAAGATTTCTACGATCGACGACGAGGAATTCAAGGACTGGACCGAGACGAAACACAAGAAGCCTAGGATCGGTTTCAAGGTCGTGTATAAGATCGACAGCTCCGGAGAGGCAGACGTGGAGAAATAAAATGACGAACGAAGATAGCGACACGAAGAAGCTGATCTCCGCAATTTCAGATGGAGACAAGGACAAGGCGAAGCAAGTCCTTCGCAAGATTCTCAGGGACAAGACAAAGGCCAGAGTCAAAGAGGTTTTGAGCTGATGGAACGGTTTTCTGGGATATACAGGGGAATAGTGGTTGCCCGTTCTTCTTCGAGAAGGGGAATACTGAAAATTTTCGTCCCTGGAGTATATGACGAAGAATTCAGGTCAAGTCCGGATAAGCTCCCCGACGCTGAACAGGCCAGTCCTTTGTTCGGAGGTGTTTCCGGAGGGTCTGGGATGTTCTCTTATCCCCACATAGGATCAATCCTTTGGGTATTTTTCCAGAACGGGGACCAGAACTATCCGGTGTATTTCGCGTCTTGCATGGGAGGGAGCAAGAACGGAGGACAGTTCGCCAAGTCCGAACCTCTTCCAGACGACCCCCAAGGCGCATATGTCCATACGATCGCCATAGGAAACTCAACCATAGTCTTTTCTGAGCATGGGGACATAAAGATCGAGACGAGGCACAACAACTCGAACGGAGAACCAAAGGCGTCCCTCATACACATAAATCAGGACGGGGTCATAGAGATAACGGCAAGCAACACGGTTTCCATCGAGACGAACGAGATGAACCTTACGGCAAAGACCAAGATGAGCATAAAGTCTCCAAGGATAAACATCAACACGAAGTCCCTTCCGAACAGAGGGAACGGAGTCATCATCGACACGGACCAGCTTGACATGAAGGTTCCTGACGGACAGATAACGACCATAACGAAGTACAACGGAGCGAAGACGATCTGATGAATATCGCTGAAGTCAAAGAGAAGGTAGAAGCCAAAGCTTCAGAGGCCGAGAAACAGGACGATATCAAGACTCTGGAGCAGGAGGTGAACTTCTATAAGCTTGCCCTTGACAATCTGGTCAAGAACGGCGGAGGACAGATTCTTGACAAGCCGGAGAACAAGGCGAAGCTGGAGCAGATGCGCAAGGATATGGCCGACTCCGCAGACTCCAACGACTATAAGGCCAACCTGACGGCGAAGAAGAAATACATCCTCGAACAGATAAAGATCATAAAGGGCGACGGAAAGGAAGAGAAGCTTTCCGCAAGGGCCATCCAGATCATCAAGGAGATAAAGAAGCAGATAGACCAGATTGAGGATGTCGAAAAGAAGAAGCAGTACATCAAGAACAACTGTGAATCGAGGCGAGAAGGTACTCTGTTTCCTCCAAGCGAAGCCGAACTGAAGGCCATAGACGAGGCCGAGGAGAAGCTGAACGAGATGGTAGACGACGCGAATGTCGTAAAGAAGAAGAACGAGGAAGAGATAAAGAAGGAATCGGACAAGGCCGCTAAGGTTCCTGGTGTCGAGGCGTCCAACCTTTCGTCGTTTTCCGCCGCAGAAGCCACGGAGAAGCTGAACAAGTCGCTTTCAGAGCTTCCTCAGACGCTCATGGATCAGTTGAAGGGAATTGAGAACACGATATACAGCCTTGTCCATGGATTTCCAGACCTTGACAGCATTGGCCTTGGCGGACAGAACATTGACGTATCCAAGATGGTCGATTCCATGACAGGGACATTGCAGTCTCTTCTCGATCCCGTTTTCTCCACAGCTACCGCAATTTCCCTTCCTCTTCCGGCTGTTGTCGCTCCAGTAAAGCAGATGATAGCCCAGCTCCCCAATATGGGCAAGGATCCTCCTGGAGCAACTCCGGACATGAAGAAGGCCATTGAAGACATCAAGGCCGCAAAACCGAAGATTCCCGATACGTGGAAAGATACTCTCGTTAGTCTGAAGGATTCTCTCTTCCAGCTCGTCATCATGTTCCCGATGTGTCTTATCAACCTGATATTCAGCATGATAGACGCGATAATCGGTCAGATTCTTGCCTTGGGCGGAGCCGCTCCTTATCCTCTCAGTCTTCTTCCACAGGCAATCCAACTGATGCCGAAGCTCATACAGCTTACGATGAACTTCCCGGAGTCCCTCATAAAGGCGTTGTACAAGAAACTCGAGGAAGAGGTCGCCAAGATGATAGCACTTGGACAGAGCATAGACTTTTCTGGGATTGGAGATACCGTAAAGGCCGTAGCGTCTTCTCCGGCAAACCTTGTGTCCTCCAAGAAGGACGAAAAGAAAGACGAGAAGAAGGACGAAAAGAAAGAGTCCAAGACCAACTCCAAGGACAAGATGAAGGCCGAGGAGAAGTCGTATCAGGAGACTAAGAACGAAGCCCTGAAACAGGAAATCAAGGCAGAAGCCGAGACAGTAGACCCGAACAACACTCCTGTGACAGGCGAGGAGCTTGACGAATCCGAGGGCTTCTAACTAAATATCCTAGTGGCGAACAAGGTCTACAACATAGATTTCTCTACAGACGATTCAGACGACGAATCTTCCCTGGAGGTGTACAAGGACATCTCCATGCAGTCCGATCTCGTAGAAGGGACTGGTTTCATATCTAGGGATGTCAACGTCCAGGCAGTCCAGAACTCAATAAGGAACATATTCACATGGATAGTCGGAGAAAGAGTCTTAGACCCTGAATTCGGAAACAGGCTCTACCAATATCTGTATGAAGGTCTGAACAACTTCAACATAGAGCTTGTCATAGCCGAAATCCGTAGCTGTGTCTCGAAATACGAGCCTAGAGTCACCATAACGGAACTCAGGAACGTGACCACAACGGACGATGCCGACGACAATACGGTCGTAATAGACATGATATATGCCATAAAGGGGCTTGACGGACAGTCGTTCACGTACCGATATACAGCCCAAAAAGGAAAATAACATGGCTGTTTCAGTCCATCACAGGCGATAAATATGCCTAATGGCTACTCAGTCTACAGATTTCCTGAAGTTCAACGCATACCGCATAAAAGACCTCATCGTAAGGAAACTGAGCGAGGATACCAAGTTCACGGATCAGGTCTATGAAGGCTCGAACCTCAACATCCTGATAGACCTTGTGTCCTACATGTTCCAGTCGATGATGTACGCCTTGAACAATGCGGCATCTGAATCAATGTTTTCAGACACGATGCTCTATGAGAACATCTCCAGGCTGTGCAAGTTCATAGGGTACAATCCATCAGGTTCACAACCGGCTGGAACAAGGTTCTACATAGCCGGATCTGGAGGAAACGGAAACACCATTCCAAGATATAGCCAGATTGATACTGGAAAGACAGATACGTATGGACGGAAGGTGTATTTTTCAACAGTAGAAGATGTCAAGATCGACTCCGCCGGGATATTCCCAATAGCCACGTACAACGGAAGATGGGTAATGCACCCTACCATATTCAAGTCCAACGGAGGTGAGTACCAGACGTTTACGCTTGATGGCGTCGTGTCGGATGCGTCAAAAGGTCGGTTTGTCGCAAACGACTATATCCATGTCTGGGTGAGGGACAGCATAACTGGAGAAATGAGGCAGTGGAAGGCCGATCTTGACGAGATATTCCTGAACATGTCGACTAAGAATGTCGACGCCAGCGACTTTGGTTCGATATACACGTCACGAGACGAAATATATACGGTAAGGCTGAACGAGGACAAGACCTACGAGATAAAGTTCGGAAACGGCATCCTTGGAATGATTCCAAAAGTGAATGATCTGATATATGTGTTCTACCTTGAAGGCAATGGACCGGACGGAGTCATATACCAGAACGAGATACAGACCGTGAAGATGGTTCACTCGGCGTCCGACCTTGGCATCCCAAAGAGCATATACGACGAGATGTTCAAGGAAACGGACAGGAACATATCGTATGACGTGAACCTGTACATGAACAGCACGAACTACAAGCCAGAAGAGAATGTGGGCGAGATCCGTGATACCGCTCCAGCATATTTCAAGTACGGAAACAGGCTGATAACAAGGACAGACTACGAATATTTCATAAAGAAGAGCAACGGGTCAGACATAATAGACGTCAAGTGCCAGAACACGATGGAGTATGCCACAACGTTCCTTAAATGGCTGTACTATTATGGACGTGCCGGAATGATAAGAAAGCAGACGAACACATCTGACGGGAGATACTACCTCAAGTCGAACCGCTTGCGCAGATACGGGTATTCGTATGCGGATCCAGCCGACGCGGACAACATATTCCTGTGGGTCAAGGTGTTTCCAAACATAAACGATCCGGACAAATACATAAAGGTCTTGCAGGGGGACATCCAGAACAGGGTCTCCGGCATGAAGACCCTGACGCACGAGATCACGATATTGAAGTGCGTCGACGTGAACTTCGCTCCCTGCGCCGCATACGACACCACGGCGTTGAGCGAATACATCCAGAATCCGGACGGGGACATATATGGGACTACGGACACATACATAGAGATATCCCTCGCGGACAATTCAGTGTATGTCAACGCGAACGTCGTAGAGTCCGTCGCCACGATCATCCTTGATTATTTCTCGGAGAAGAACTGCACGTTGGGCATGAAGGTCGACTATAACGACATTCTGGTCAAGATACTCAACATAAACGGAGTTGAGAAGGTCAGGACGATATACAAGACAGACACGGACGAGATAATCAAGAACGGCCTGTCGTTCGCAACATGGAGCAATTCATTCATAGAACCCGGAGATGATCTTCAGGTCAGCAACTCCATGAGAATCCTCGAACCGTTCCAGTTTCCTAGGCTGAACATGACAAAGGATGAGCTTATTTCCAAGATAAAGGTCATTCGCAAATCGCTTTCCAACACCAGCATGATAAAGTACTAGGAGAATACCTGTGGTTTTTGATTACAGACAGCATGGTAGCGGAACCAAAGTTGCCAGGAGATCGACAGGAAAGTTCTCTTTTGTCGATACCCTGGCCAGTCTGATAGTCAACAAGAGGTTTTCCAAGGGATATGAGGATTTTGCGACGGACAAGGACACCAGGGATGCCTTCATATTCGAGGCGTTGTCCGCCATAGGAAACGACATAGGAGACGTTCTCTATCAGAACGTCCTGCATTATGTCGACAACGTATCAAACATAGACACGTGCAAGATATCAGCCCTAAAGTCGATGATGACCCTGTACGGTCTCGAGTACAGGATGTTCGACGAGGTCAACATGCTTCCTGTCGAATTGCAGGACATGATAGACATATTTTCTATAAATCGGAAGTATCTCATGAAGTCCGGTTTCATGAAATCGGAACTTCTTTCTGATCTGATTGACGACGGCATCATCACGCATAACGACATATCGCTCGAGTCGACGATGGAACCGGATGCGCTAAGTGCCGGTTTGTCGGTCTCGGACACGTTCAGCGACTCGATGTGGACAGGATATCTAAGGAGCGCATACACAAACGTGATGCGGTCTTTCCTGGAGATGAACTACATAGACGACGGTTCCATACCTACCGGGTTTCCGATCTGGAAATCTGATTCCTTCATAGCAGAATATCTGAGCGGAACCCAGGACAGATATTCGGAGAAGAAGAAGCTGTTGAACATAGATCCGGCGTTCAATCCGATAGAGTCCGTAGACCGCATCGAGGACGGATTTGCGGAACTTAGCGATTTTCACGGAAACGAACTGTCTCTGGTGAACGATGAGATACAGTACAGGACGGACAAGGACAGCTCCATTTCAACAGACTGGGAAGATGGCTACAAGCTGAACATGACCAGGTATTCGTATTATCGCCGCCGCAAGGTCCTGGAGTACGCCAAGTTCATAGACAACAAGATATATATCGACGACTTTGGCCTGGACAACGCCTTCATATACGATATAGACAACAACTATTTCGAGCTTTTGTGCAATCCTGAGCATCGCGTAATAGAGACCGTCGACGGGAAGGCGGACAAGATCAACATCGACATGATAGATCGCGTGGCCGAGTCTCTTGCGGACATAACAATACGCATAGCCGGTATACGCGAGAAGATGAAGATACAGACAAGGAAGAACTACACGAAAGGCTCGTTCAACCTTCTTTCGTATCTTGTCAACGAGTTTCTCCTGGAGTATGCGAATTCAAGACAGGTCAAGATGATACCAGAAGCGGATTTGGTCAAGAGTTGCCTGTCCGCGCATGCGATAGAGGATGTGGAGATAGTCGAATACTACGATACGACGGAATACTATAACATACGGAACAAGAATACAGCAAACGCACTTGGGGGAGATTCCGCCAATCCTAGGTTCTGGGAGGCCGATGCCGCAGACCTTACGGAATTCGACGTTGCGTTCAACACGTCCGAGATAGAACGGTTCTATCTGTCTACCCTAAATTCGAACGATGCCGAATCGCGCAAGGGATTCAACGAAGACGGTTCACTGTACGACTTTCTTTGCGCTATCTACGACATAGGCGCAGATCCGTCATACATAGATCTGTCTGGAACATTTCAATGCCAGCTTTCCAGCGGTGCATATACATACAATATCCAGCCGCACATAGTCAGCCTGTCTTCAAACTGGGAAAGCATACAGTCCTACATGACGTCCAGCTATGTGTTTCCGGAGGGAAAGACCATATTGGAGCAAGCCGAAGATTTTCTGTCTGATGTATATGACAGGATATCTGCCGAACATCTGTCTGGAATATCCGCGATATGGGATAGGAACTTCGAGACGATGTCGGACATAAGCATGTCGTTCAACACGCTATCGAACGATTTCGACTCGCTGATATCAAGTTTCGACTATAAGACGTACTTCCAGAGATCTGAGAACAAGTACTGTTACGAAGACACAACATCAGAAGATCCAGACGAGTGGATATACAACGACGACTACAGGCATCATTTCTTCATCGATGCCGAAATGGAGGAGAAGTTTCCGGAGATATATCCATATTGGCAGACGACTGAATACTACAAGTATTTCGAGGAACGTCTTACGAAGCTGGATACGTTCACCCGTGACTACATAGAGAACTATCCGTTAAAGACCATGGTGTCCGACATAAAGTTCTCGTTCAGGGATCTTAGCGGTTCCGTGATGAGCGACGTCATCAATCCAATAGTAGGTTCACTTGGCTTCACGGATCCAAGATCAATGACGATTCCTGGAGAACTTGATTCGGCACTCGAGTTTCTTAACAAGTTGTGCGATCTCCGCCGCCAGCAGATAATGGAGGCGTTGACGTCGCTGAAAGATACATTAGATAGCCTTAATGCCCAATATAATGAGTTTGTGACAAAATCCCTTGGAATAATAGAAGGTTATTCGTCAACTGGTCCGGAACAGATGGGACAAATATGTCAGTTCGGATTCGTATCCGCATCGAAGAAACAGAGATATTCATATCCTCTATATAGAATAGCAGATATAACAACCGAAGACTATGACTATATGTGGAGCTACAAGGTCGATGCACTTGGGAATAAGACCGGAATGAAATATTACACGTCCGAACCGAAATCCGAAGATAAAGATGGGCGTGGCATAGTTGCGTTGGATCTGACAGACCCCGAAAACTTCTTTGATCCAAATGATGCGTTGGATATAGATGTTGAGGATTGTGCGATAGCGGAAGGCGACGATAACGAAACAAAACTGAGGAAAATCAGATCGTGGGTTAGTCATGCCACAGCTTTTACGGCAAAACCGGCGTTTATCACGGACTCAGAAGCTGATCATGAGGAAGATGAAGAAGAAGACGAGGAGGAATATTCCTATTATGGATATTGGAAGATAAAGCCAGGAACTCTGTATAGACCATATGCCAACGAATCGATCAGAAGTTCATGCACAATGTATCTTGACATGCTGGATAAGATAAAATCCTCAATGTCAGACATAATGACTTCTGCGTCAAGATGGGTCGATCTGCCTTCAGGAGATGACATTGGGGACAAGATAGCAAGTCTGCTGGGATCCATCAACGATCTTCTTGGCGATTCCGACCTGTTTTCAGAAGACGAGTACATCAAGCAATATAACGAATACATCTCCAGGATATATGAACTTTCCGGAGACTACAATCCGATATACCAGGACTACAGGAACATACAGAACGACGACGAACAGAAGGTTTACATCGCAGACTTCATATTGCAGACTGACCTGACCGAGGATGTCCTTGACCGTTTGCTCGGATACATAGAGAAACGCGACAGGAACGCCAAGAAGGAGTTGACCAGGACAGTCAAGGACATGGCACTGTCCTATGACGAGATAAACACAAGACTGGACGAGTTCTGTCTGGATCTTGCGACAGAGTTCGAGGAAGTCCAGTTTGCTCCATACCACAGCTACTTTGAGGACTCGTACTCGAAGATGGTTTCTATGCTTGAGCTGGAGATTCAGAGAAAGCTTGACAAGGCGTGGGCCGTGATACAGGACGAGAAGGACAAGGTATTCGGGTACATGGACGGTGTCCTGAACGAGTTCCAGAGGTTCTGGACCGCTACGGACAAGATGGATGACGACTATAAGGTAATAGAGACTTCGGTGGATATCGAGACCGCTACAGATATCCTGTCCGATGCGGTCATAAGCAGAATGGACGAGCTGAACTATACAGAATATCCTGAATATCTGGAGAGATATGCGTATTTTCTCACCTACACAGGAACAGACGACAGCGCAGATCCATACTATAACACAAAGAACACGGCACACGCCTCGTATCAGATACATCCATACCTTTCGTCGTTTGTCGAGACCGGGATTTTCAACCGAATGATGTTGACGACGTACAATACGGGCATCATAGACGAACTGAGGGACGAGAAGATAGCAACATATATATCCGGCTTCATAGGTGATTTCGGAGAGACGATAGGAAAATGGCTGTATGATGCAAGAGACTACTCTGGATATCGCTCTAGGTACGAGTCGTCTCCGCACGAGATCAGGATAAAGAACAGGTACGAGACAAGTCCGCTTGTCGACTATGACGGCGTATTCTATCCCCCTGCCGTAGAGTACATAAGGTCGCACTCGAACGACGATATTGTCGAATCGGTTCTTCGCGCAGACACGGACGATGATTCGTTCTACGCAAGGTTCTATTCGCACTTGAGCCTGACGGAACAGCAACGGATACACATTTCTGAACAGCTACAGGCATATCTCGACGACATACGAGACATAGTGCAGACCAGAGACGTCGACAGCGAACACGAGGTCTACGACATCTGGAAGTATGGAATAGACAAGTTCAACAACATAATCGTGTTGTACAAGAAGTATCCGTCGCCAGATCTCACATACAGGCAAAAGCTCAATACCAGAGGTCATGTCTGGATAAAGCTTGCAGACCATCCTCTTGCGTTTCCGGCGTTCTACGGCAACACACAGGAATACGAGACGAAACCAATAAAGTATAAGGAAGGCTCACGCATTTATGATGATGTCGTCAAGACGAAGATAGATGTCGTCAAGGTGATGTCTGCCGTCGACACGACCAAATTCGGGACAAACACCAGCATCATCCGTCATATGAACGACAAGTCCAGACCGTGCATATTCGACATGGAGATGGATTCCGGAGACCAGATAATAGCTTTCTCTGCGGCATGTCCGTCTACTCATAAGATAGCCGATGGCACTGTGTTCATAGACTATGACCTTCCCGAGAACGAGAATGCAAGATACGACAAGGATCCAGATTGCAGAAGTTGCATACATCCGGACATAGTGGTGTCTAAGATACTGGTTCAGAAGGTCGGATCGAACGATTATGACTCGATATGCTTCATTTCCAGGGAAGACTCTGGATTTAGGGTAGACATAAACACGTTCGACGGAAGATATTTCGTAAGACCCGGATATTCATTCGAGGGATTTTGCAAGCCAAAGGACGCAACGATAGGATTCTGTCTGGTTGAAACAGAGGTAGAAGGTACATTGGGCCAGTCTGGGACTGGAGAACCGGCATACAATATCTTGGTCAGCAAGCCAGGTTCCGTGACATGCAAGCTGATGGAGTACACGAAGGATTTCGACAAGTTTACGGATGGCGGCACATTCTATCTGACATGCCCGGATGGGTTTGTTCCTGCCGTATCGGACGTGTT
>Ga0265298_10010105_pt1 | contig 11189 bp, 3 predicted proteins | sample AusTroGonzalo_MG_3_FD_193486 | JGI IMG/M metagenome (GOLD analysis project Ga0265298, IMG submission 193486) | Bovine rumen microbial communities from tropical cattle in Woodstock, Queensland, Australia - Gonzalo_01 | ecosystem: Host-associated > Mammals > Digestive system > Stomach > Rumen ...
CTTAAGCGAATACGGCGTGATCTGCCAGCGATCGCCATTCCCCGCCGTAAACGCCTCGGCGCCTACGATCTTGTGACCCCATGCATCCGCCGCCGCCACAACCGCCTCTACATTGCCAAGGACGGGACCTGTGGCCAGGCTGTACACATCCGTCCTCGCGCTCGACCAGAACTCGCACATCGGCACGTCGCAGCACTGCGCATAGCGGAAATCATCGAATGATCCGTTCCCGTATGGCTCAAGGTAAAACTCCATGCCGTACTCATGCGCCTTGCGGTGCAAGATGCGCACGTAATTATCCATGAACGTCTCGGACAGCGCCGTCCTGAAATCGGAAAGGAACTTCTCGCTCTCAGCCACCGACCCGACGATACGCCCCGTCAGGACAGGCAGATACGGCTTGATGGAATAGCCCGCCCGCCGCTCGAACTCGCGCTCGAAACCTTTCGTCCAGTTCTGCGCACCCGATTCGTAGCTGTCGTTGAGAACCATGCGGATCGACTCGCCGTCTTTGCCCAGAAGCCGCTTAATCTTGCCGACATATCCCTCAAAGTGCCGCTCCACGGCGGTGGCGTCAAGCCGATCCACCTCCAGCCCGCGCCCTGCGTCCGTGCCAGATTTGCTGGTGAGCCGTCCGGTTGCGCAGTAGCCAATGCGCAGAATCTTCCATCTACCATCCGGCATGTCCCAGACAATCCGCCCGTCAGAGGACATGCGCTCTGTAAGATCGATCAAGTCGCCCTTGGACAGTACGCTGCCATCCAGCTCATCGATGACAGTCTCCCGAAGCAATGGCATCTTGCAGCGATATGTCTTTCCGTCAACATCTTCGATGCGCGGCTCGGACTCCAACCGGAACTCCGCCAGAGACACCTTGACCTTGCAGTTGGTATTGACGAGGGAAAAGCGAAGGCTATTGAAGGTCACGGGGCGGCGGAACGTATGGCGACGTGTCCCCCACATCGCTGTGTTGAAGAACGCAATCGTGAACGGCAAATCCTCAAGATGTCGGTACGTTACGCCGTCATCCGACACCTCCACCCTCGCCAGGCCATCGCCGCCATACGTCCACGGAAAGTCAAGCCGCCACGAAAAACCCGCCGCCGTGACAGGCTTTGACGCCGTCACGACAGCCACGTTCCCGGATATCGACACTTTCGTGTCAATTGGACGCGAGCGGTCTGGAACGGCGATAACGGCAATGTCATCGTAGAAGCCATGGTCATTGGCTATTCTCGGCAGAACACCTTCAAAACGTCCGGAACCGACGGCATCGGTCTCGGTGATGTCGAGCCTCTTCATCGCTTCTTTAGGTTTCACCCAAGGGCCACCCGAATTCGCCCACCCGCTGCAGTTGGCGACGCCCAGCGTCAGCCCCAGCCGCGTTGCCTCCTTTGCGGCATGGCGAACGGCTTCGTAGAACGCTGTCGTGTCAAACTTAACAGGGCCAGGCTTGATACCGCAACTGGCGTCAAATAGCGTAGCCGCCGCAACGCCCACATCCGCCATCGCCTCAAGGTCGGCGGTGATGCCGCCCTTGTCGATGTTGCCGTTCATCCAGTGCCACCAGACGTGCGGCGCGAACGTGCGCGGGGGGTTCTTAAACGCATCAGACGAAATGTCAGTAGCGTACACGGCCATTGCTAAAAGTCCGATGGCAATAGTCGTGGCTTGCTTTATTTTGAGATTACACATATTTCTCTTGGTCAAAACATTTCAGAATCTTGAAGGACTGCCTTGACCATAGCGCTTGATGACGTTTATTCGAGCATGGGCGGACATCGGATCGGCAGAAGTCACTTCGACACGGCAACACCCGGCAACATCCGATAATGGCCGCGAAACTGTTCCTGCGCGAACCGTCCGGAAACCACTGACGACCTTCCACGTTGCACCGTCCCTGCATATCAACCTCTCGCCATCTGCAATCGAGGTCTCGAATCTTACGGATTCCCTTTTTCCGGTTTGCGCCTGTACCGTCAACATTGGTTCCTTGACGGGGCCGATAATCTCAAACTCCAGCCGAGCCGACTCTCCTGGACGCGTCGCCACGGCGAACGGGCGATTCTGTCCTTTTGACGGCGCATAGACGACTGGTGCGACTGCCTCGTAGGACAGAATGCCCTGCGATTCCTCCGACATGGCCGCCAACGGTTTCAGCGCAGGCATCGGATTCCCAAAGGAAAACGTCGTAACCTCGGCGCGCACTGTATCGTCGTCTGTCTCAAGGCAACACTCGTTTTCCCCTTCGTTGAACACGACAGGATTCAATGCGGCAACCTGCTCCATCGGCTCTCCGCCTTCCGAATAGCGCGTCCACGCCGTCCCCTCGAGTTCGGCATATTCGCCGGATTCAAGCGCAAACGGCACTTTATGCCGTACACCATTTACCACGACGGCGACATTGCGCATGACCGTCTTGCGCTCAGACAAAATGTGGACTGGCGAGACCACGGCCTTCGCCATGCCCCCAGCCGGAACGTCGTTCAGTAAGAACTCCGCCTTTTCGATACGCGCCGGATCGACAAAGTTCCTGTACAGGGGATAGATCGGGCGATATCCTGGCCAGCCGTAATCGCCGTACCGGTCGGCGTCGCGTTCGCGCAAAAGCACCTCCACATGACGCCACCCGGTAAAATCGAGCGTCGTGAAATGGTCTGACTGTCCGCCGCCGTGTACACGCGACGATGATATGCGGAAATCAAGGACTGCCCCAGAGCCGTCGCCCTTGACCCAGAAGCCAAAAGCCGTTCCGGCGCCGTTCTTCGAAATGTCTCTGAAAGGATACGGATAATTGAGTCCCACGCCCGCCCAGGCGCCGTAACTGTTTGTCGAGGAGTTCTCGGCGCAGATGGAAAGCACATCTCCTTTTTCCGAATCCACCACCCTGCGCACAGACGCCTTGACCTTGTCGGCGGTTGTGACAGCGAGCGCATCCGCATTAGCAGGGCCGAACAGGACGTCCCCTCCGTCAGGCGTCGGGGAATACAGAGCCTCCACGCGGATTGCGCCGTGTCCGGCGGCAGCGGCACCGAACGTCCATTGCCTCGAATCCGGCGTTCCGGCACGATGTACCCGACAAACGACAGGTGTCAGCTCCCATTCACCCGAAGTGTTCTGCCTGAGCCGGAACTCCGCGCCCTCTTCCCTCATCCGCGCTACCGCGTCGTCCGTAAAGGCCCTTGCCAGGCGAAAGCGCTCGTACCATCCGAGAATCGTCATCTGCCGTTCAATGGAAAAAGCAAGCGGCCCTTTGGAGACCCCGACGTCGTCAATGGACATGGCGAGATCCACCCCCGCGTTCCTCGACGCAAAATATTCTGCTTCGTCTGTGAAACTCCCGCGCACCTTTCCGTTGGCCTTGACAAAGGACCACCAACCAGCCTGCCCCGCCAGCATATTCGCCTTTATTGCCTCCGAGCGGACGTTCCGCAGATGGTAGTCGTGAAACCGCTTCGCCGCCCAGTGTACATGATCCCATGCACCGATCCGCGAATGGAACCACCAGCTGTGCGCACCTCCGACGCTCGCCTCCACCTGAAGCGGATGACGGCGCTGGTCCAGCGGTAGGACGAACTTTCGCCGGGTGAGATCGACGTTGTACCGACTCATCGGCTCGGCGCCGTCATGGTACACGAAATCAAAACCAAACTTCGAATAGACGTTCGCCAGCCGCTCCGCCATCTCGTCCATGAACCGCGAGGACGGTTCGGGGAAAAACGAGAAGAAGTGCTGGAAGAGGTACTCGACACGTGTGCCGGACGGAATGGTTCCGATACGCTTCGTCTGGTACGCGCCGCGCTTCACGCCAGTAAACGCATAGGGCGGAGCGTCGCCTTTGATCCCGGAATACGTGAACAGCTCCCCGCCGACGCGGAGAATGTTCCCGTTGGACAGGAACGAGGTGACGAGATGGTGCTTGGGCCCGGGCTTCTCGTTTACAACCATCTCATCGTCGCCATCGGCGAATGGCTTTGCCAGCGTATAGGGGTAGGTGACAAGCAGGTCGCCGTGACACTTCGGCTTGATCCATGGATCGTTGAATTCTATCCCCGCCGTGAGCGTGTGCATGCCCGCCTTGAGACCGGCGGCGTGGATCATGTCTATCGTCTCCTTCAAGTCCGCATCGCCGCGTGGGTAGCGGTTTGTGTTAGTCTCGTAGTGCCCCAGCGTATTCCACCAGCTGTAGAGGCTGATCGTGCGGAATCCACCCCGCTCCGCAAGCGCGATCCAGTCTTCTGCGGATTCACGCGTCATGCTGGCGATAATGTAAGATTCGCGATTTTCCGGCGCGGCGAGGCTCCATGCGCCGCCGCAGCGCGAAACGAGGACTCCGGCGTCGCGCGACATCTCCTTCATGCGGTCGAGAATCTTCGACCGTGGTGCCGCCACAAACGCCGCGCGCGCCGGAATCGCGTCATTGGGATGCTCCGCGATCTCCGCGACGGCCTCAAGGACGGTGTTGCCCCTGTTGCGCATCGCCGCCGTCAGCTCGTATGTACGCAAAACAACGGCGGATTCATCATCGCTCATGGCATTCATCATCTGTCCGTTGTATTTGCGACATACGGGATAGACGATGAAGAACTTGAACTCCTTCACATCCGGCACGGTCAGCCGCTCCGCCGTGAGCACAAGCCCCCAGCCTTCCTCCCGTACTGACATGACGGCCGAGCCTGAGATCCCCTCGAACGACAACTCAAGCCATCCGTCCGAGTTCCTGGCCGCCGCGACACACTTCGCCTCGCGGCCATCCTGAAGAACCAGGCTCGCAAACTTTCCCTTCCATCGTAGCAGGTTGCGCCCCGTCTCCTTCTCAAAAAGCTCCGTGATCGTGCCGTTGGAACCAAGCGCAAGCGTGAAGTCATCGGTCGAATACCGTGCAGCCTCCTGTGCATCGGCGGCGCCGAAGCAAAAAGCGAAAACGGCGATGGCCATGCAGCGGCGCATTGTCATAGTCCTGTTATGATCTGACGGCAGTTGAGAATCTTCTCGATGATGTCGTGCGGGATGTAGAAGTAGTGGTTGGAGCATTCGTATCCGATGCGGCTGTCGGCGCGCACGAGGCCGAGATGCCGCCGCGCGGTCTCAAGTTCGCGATGTGCGCACTCGACCATCGCCGGCCGGTCGCCCTTCTCCCTCGCCATGACGAACCTTCCCTGATCGACGACGGAGCGGAAATGGTTTTCGATTGCGCGGAAAAGTCCAAGCTCGCGCTCGGCGGCTCTGCGTTTTTCGCCATCAAGCGACGCGACAAGCGCAGCGAACTCGACGTTGCCCTTCGCAAACCCGTCCCGCACCTTCTCCACCTGCCCTATCCAGGCATCTTCGGGATAAATCGCCCGCCAGCGCTTCAAGTCGTCGAACGGATAGCCGACCATCGAGGCCGTCCAGCCGGACGGCTCCGGATACAGATGGTTGGCCGGTCCAAGCGTATGGTTGCCGCAATAAACGGACGAGATGTGAAACGGATATTCGCGGAATCCGTCGGAGTAGGCGGTCCACGCCGCACGTGCGCGGGCGACGCCGCCTTGCCCGTATAGCCGTTCGGCGAGACGGTTCAGCACGGGATCGGGTCCCTCCCCGCGCCTGTAGTCGGCATAGATGAAGAGATTTGGCGTAGGCGCCGAACCGAGAGACCACGAAAGCATCACGCCATCTACTCCGCTCCCGGCAAGGTTGCGGGCATGTTCCGCCACAATGTCCATGACGGGCACATATGGGACGGAACTCATCTCCCACGTGAGAGCGGCCTGAACCTTTGCCGCAGTCTTCATGCCATGCGCCCTCGCCGCCGCCCAGATCGCCTTCGCCCGTTCGCTCGGTCCCGGCGCGGAGAGCGAATATTCGTTAATCTCCGATTTGATTCCGCCACGGTCCGTGGGAATGCCGATTTCGCTGACAGCCATGACACGGCACGATTCCTTCGGCAACTGCGCGACGATAGACTCGCGCTCGTCCTTGGGCCATGCCCAGTCCCAGACGATGACCTCCGCATTCGGATCGCCAGCCTTCACGCCCTCCCAGATCGTACGATTCACCTCAGCCACGATGTCGCCGACCTTGCGATCCCTGCAGCGTGGACAGGTGTCGCGTTTCCATCGCGAGGCGCAGTTCGTAAGGTTCTCGCTCATCGTTATCGTAAACACGCCGCCCAGCCCCGGCACCTGCGAAAACACCTGGCGCAGCGAATCGCAGAGCCAGCGACGCGTCTCGGGATGCGAAGTGCAACGTGCGTAGCCCGGCCCGCCGGAAGTCCTTTTCGCGCCGCGCGTCTCCATGCGTCCGTTCCTCTCAAAGAACCGCTCGTCCTGCGCTCGCGGCTCGTTGATGTAAAGATAAACCTTCACGCCATACTTTGCCGCCCGTGCGACAAGCTTGCGCAGATTGGCGATGCGGCGCTCGCTTCCCTCGCCGAACTCCGGGTAGGCGGGATCCTTTGTGAGCGTAGAGAGGACCGTGTGCAGCCATACGGCGTTAACTCCGTTCTCGGCGAGGCGGGAAAGAAGACCCTCGGGATACGAACCAATTTCGTCGTCCCAAAGCGGATCGCCGTAGTCGGCAAAGTAGGAGAATATGAGGCGGAGGTCAAACGACGCCTCCCTGTCCGGAAGGTCGCGTCTGCGCGCATCCGGCGGCAGTTGCGACAGTTCTTCAACGAACCGGAATCGCGGCTCTTCCGGCGCCATCGGCACAATCCCCTCCTCCTTAAGCGCATTTGATATCGCAAGGCGTCCCGCACGGCCTCTTTCAGCAATCTCCGCATTGCAGACGACGGGTGCGCAAAACGGCTTTGTGCTGCCGAGCTTGGAAAAGAGGAAATCGTCCTCGACAAGCGAATACGCCAGTTCGGAGCGCGTCATGTCCAGCATCGTCAGCAACTGGCCGTACGGCAGAAGATGCCAATTGCGCTTGATCACCGTAATGTAACCCTTGCGTCGCCAATACGGCGACACGGCGGGCTGTGGGACGGGCAGGGACATCTCGCGGGCGATCTCCTCCAGCGCGGACTTCTCCGCGCCGATTGCCTGCGCCATGCGTCCGGCATCCACCACCGGCCAGTTGCGCCACACAAAGGCGCTCAATGCGTCCGGGAACGGCGCACACGTAACGGCAGGCTTCGTCCCGTCCTCGCCTGGCAGCCGCACATCATCAGACGCATGCGCCGCCAGCACGAGGAGAGGAGCGAGAACACAGCCGAACTCTCCCCGTGTCATCGTATGATGAGCACCATGCCAGTCGGCAGCACCATCTTCATCCTGTGGTAGTCGAACGAAATCCAGTTGTTCGCAGTCGTCGTATCGTAAACCCACTTCAGCTCGTTCAGCCCTGGCTTGACGCTTTCTGCCGGAATATCTACGCGCACCTTGCCCGTTGTCACGTTCGCGCTCGACCACACCGTCTCTCCATTTAACTCAACGTGTACGGGATGCGTGCCGGTGTTGACGCTGTTTATGACGGCTTCGTACTTGTAGGTGGACTGCCCCGCGCTCGACTTCGGCACGTTGAACGGAATCGTCAGCGTGTTGTAGGTCGTGGTAAGACCGCGCTGCGCATGCTTGTAATTGGGGTCGCCGGCGATGACAACAGACGAAACGCCCTGCGCCTGTGTAGTCATGTCATCGGCTGTACCATTAATCACGCCAATCTGCCAGGATCCGGCAAGCGACAGCGCGTCGAACGAGAGCGTTCCCTCGCAGCCCGTAGGCCTCGTAATCGCTATCGTAATCTTGCCGTTTGCATCGCGCTTTGCCTGATTGCCACGAAGCGGAATCGCGCGCTTGCCCTCATCCATGAGGTCGAACTCACCGACCGTCGCGCCGTTCGCCGTGACCGTGACGGGGCAGGACGCGCCCACACCGTCGAAGAGCGGTGCGATCTCAAGAACGCGCGGCAATCCGTCGCTCTCCGCCGGAATCGGCGCGACGAGCGTAAGCGTTCTGTCCGTAGCCGTCAGCGACTTCTTCATCTCCTGCCACTTGTTCGTCGCCACGTCGAACGGATCAGCCCTCCTCCCGTACCACGTGCTGCCGAACTCGTCCGCGCTGCCGTTCTCCACGCCCACGTTGAACGTGCCGCCGTAACGCCCGGACATAACCGACCACATCTCGTTCTCGCTCAAGACCCTGTTCCATGCCTTGATATCGGCATAATAGCCGCGAAACGCCTTGCGTATGTATTCGTCATTGTCCGTCGTGCCTGAGGACTCCGCTCCAAATCTGATCGCATGGCCGGAGGTGACATCCCTGAATCTCGGAATTTCGCATTCATCGCCAAGATGCTTGTGCTTCAGCTTGGGGCAGGCGAAAATGCCGCCGCTGAGCGTCGGCATCTGGCAGAACCAGATATCGACATTGGAAAGATCGTCGTTCGTCGGGCTTGGATAGACCGAGACGAAGCAATCGACCCAGCTGTTCGACGTGACGTACAAATCCGTCGAGTAGTCAACCGGATCAGGTACGTGATTCGGGACAAAAGCGGTGACGAAGCCCTTGTTGTCCTTGTCGCCGCCACCGCTCGGCGTCCGCAGACGCAGCACGAACCCCCTGCCGACACTGGCCCATGTATTGTATCCGTTGCAGATGATGCAGCTGTCGTTCGCGATTCCAGGCACAAGCGGACCTTCCCAGAGAAAGCGCACGTAGAATGTTGCGACCGGCCCGTCAACATAGTCGTACGGCAACTCCCAACGCCCGATGTTGTAGTTATTGCCATCAGCCTTGGTCTGCGGCATGTAGAGGCACGGCTGCGCCGCATTCGTCGTGAACGGCGTACTTGGCGTAGGAACGTCCATGAACCTGTAGATCGGGCGGCATTCCATTGCCGGCGTGTACCACGCCGTGTAATAGGTGTTGCTCGACGGCGAGCCGGCCTTCAACCCATCGCCCACATGGTATCCGGAATTTGTTTCACCCATGGGTTCTCCATCCTCCACGTCGCGGATGTCAAGATCGAAAATCATCCCGTCAAGCGCGTTGCCGAGCTTGCGGAAGACCGCCTTCAGCGTGACAGGCGCCGACGGATCGACGGCGATTCTCGCGGCAACAGGATGCCCCTCCGTTATGGCAGCCGTATCGCCCGTCCATCTGTCGAATACATATCCCTCTTCCGGGATCGCCTCCAGATAAGTATAGTCGGAGCCGAACTTGTCCACGTTGGTCGAAACGGACGATGCCGCCGCGCCGCCGCGAATGCTGACCTTGCCGCCAGCCGTCGCCGTTGCGGACACAATGGCCTTCAGCGCCCCGTCGCCACCGACAACATACCCCGTCGGCAGGCTTGCACCGTTGGTAAAGCGGACGGCATCAACAAAGGCGTTGAGCAGATTTTCCTCGTCCGTCAGCACACGGTTGTAGAGACGACATGCATTGTAGGTTCCCCGGAAGGCATATGCTGGTCTGCTGCTTTCACCGCCAATGTAGCATGTTACGTTCGTGCGCGCTGTAATGAAAGACTGGTCACTGGTCTCTCGCTGCGTACCGTCCACGAAAAGCGCGGCCGAATTTGTCGCCACCGTATAGGCCACGGAGAAGAACTTTCCTACGCCGATGTAGCCTTTTCCGGTGGATTTCCAATCGTAGGTATTGCTAGCCGGCGCAGCCATCGTATTGCGGTAAAGACGCAACTGATTAGATGCCGTCTGCTCAACGTTTACATCACCGTTGCCACCGCTGTATTCACCGAAAAACACCATGCGCTTGTCGTTGTTGCCGGGCGTATCAGGCGTACAAGCGAACTGAACCGTAAACGCCCCAGTTGCAAGCGTCTGCGAGAGGTTGTGGCTGGAGACGGTCACCGGCCTGCAGCTGTTGGTAACAGACCAACCATTGTCGCCCCACGAGAACCCCGCAGAAGCATCCGTCACGCATGCGCCGTTGGCGCCATTGCCCGTGAGATCCGTCCACGTCGTTGTGCTTGTGCTGTGCGCGTCGTCGTGCCCGACATTGTTGATGCCGTCGTACTGCGCGACCAAGCCGTCCTGAACGTACGACCGTGACGAAAACGCGCTGGGCTTGGTCTTGAAGACCGCAACAAGGCGGGCGCCCTTGTCCGCCGTGACGGTGACGGTCGGCGTGATCACCGTGCCGCTTGCGATGGCATCGGTATCGCCCTCCCATCTGTAGAAAACGTATCCCGACGCCGGGACAGCCGTGAATGTCGTAGTCTGCGCGCCCGAGCCGAACGCCGCCGCTTCTGTCGCCGCGCTCGCCGCCGCCGCGCCATCGCCAATCTTCACGCTGCCGTTCTCAGACGCCATGGCGAGAAGGCTCTTCTGAAGATTGCCGGAGGCGTCAAACGAATAGCAAGCCAATTCGGGATAGTCGTCGTTCCAGTCCTTGCCATTGAAACGGACGGCATCGACCGCCGCGTTGATCTTCGACTCCCTTTCCGTCAGTATGCGGTTGTAGAGGCGGAGCGCATTGTAGGTTCCGTGAAACGCCATTGAGGTACGCGAATTGTCGCCACCGATCATGCTGTTGCAGGTGGCCGTCAGCTTGCCCGTCGTCGACTTTTCGATAGACATGGCAACCTCGCCGTTCTTGAGAATCGTCTGGCGCGACTGGTCGCTCGCAACACTCATGGAAGCCCATTCGCCCGATGTCTGCTTGACATAGACGTAATTGCTGTCCAAGACAGGGGATACGTTATAGTGAAGCCGGAAAAAGCCAGTCGATGCCAATCCTGCGGCACTTGAGTTGTGTTCAATGGAGAACCCACTGGAATTATACTGACCAAAGAAGCACTGCCGCTTGTTATGACGCGAGGGCGTTGTCGCGAACTCCATCGTGAAGACCTTTGTCGCCGTGACGGCGGAAATGCCGCGCGAGGTGACGGTCATCGGGTAGCAGTCCGCGCTGTTCACCCAGCCGTTCGCCGCCCACGTCACGTTCGCGGCCTTCGTCGCGTCGTTGCCGTGGCCAGTGAGGTCAACCCATGTGTTTGTGCTGTCGCTGTGCGCAACGTCGTGTCCGACGTTGTTGATGCCGTCGTACTGGGCGACGAGACCCGACTGCACATACGAGCGAGAGGTGATTGCAGCGAATGTCGGCGTTGAACATGACAACGCTCCGACGGCAACTGCGACAGCAAGGCGTATCTTCATCATTTGTCCTTTCCGTTGTTCGGCAACACGCCGAACCCTCATTGTGCCCTATATTCTACCAAAACCACCCCCCCCCCTGTCAAAT
>Ga0265298_10010106_pt1 | contig 11188 bp, 9 predicted proteins | sample AusTroGonzalo_MG_3_FD_193486 | JGI IMG/M metagenome (GOLD analysis project Ga0265298, IMG submission 193486) | Bovine rumen microbial communities from tropical cattle in Woodstock, Queensland, Australia - Gonzalo_01 | ecosystem: Host-associated > Mammals > Digestive system > Stomach > Rumen ...
GTTTTCTCATCCTAGAACGATTTTATCCAAAGTAAAGAATCAAGCAGAACGAATATTTTATATCCGGAAATGTGCTGAAGAGCAGTATAGCCGCGAAGCTTTGGAAGAGAGCATCGCCCGTGATGATTATCATCACCAGGGAAATCTTCCCAATAATTTCATCAGGACCATCTCTGCCAGTCAGCAGGCGCTGAAAGCGATCAGCACCTTCAAAGATGAGTATCTGCTTGATTTCATCAATGTGGAAGAATTAGGCGTACGGGATATCCAGGATGTGGATGAGCGTATAGTGGAAAACACCATTGTACATAACGTCAAGAACTTCATTCTGACCTTCGGTAAGGATTTTGTCTTCGTTCGGAATCAATATCATCTGGATGCATTCGGGGAGGACCAGTACATCGATCTACTGTTCTTTAACCGAGCTTTAAACTGTCTGGTGGCGGTAGAACTAAAAACCGGAAGGTTCAAAACCTCCTACCTTGGACAGCTTCAGGGATATCTCAGCATACTGGACGGGTATGAACGGAAGCCTCATGAGAATCCGTCCATCGGCCTTATTCTGTGCAAGGATATGAATAAATCCTTTGTGGATTATGTGATTCAGGATTATACAAAGCCCATGGGTGTTGCTACGTATAAGACTTCAAAGGACATGTCGGAAGAGTTAAGGAAAGCACTTCCCGACATTGAAGATCTGAAAAAACTGCTTGACCATGATGAGTGAATAGCCGAATTATCGTTTTACAGGTGTAATTATGAAAAAACGGCGGAGGATAATCAGGTGCTTGAATGTCATAAAACGACAGAAAAAGAAAAAAGCATCATCTGCGAATGGAAATATGATGATGAATACGCTATCTACAACAGTATTCCATATGAAAAGCAAGTCGAAATGTGCCGAGGATTTGCCAACCCTAAAAACAACTATTTTTCTTTTTGCGATGGAACAACGCTGATCGGATATATTAATCTGATTGAAAAAGATTCAGAAGTGATTCTTGGAATAGGGGTTAATCCTATATGTTGCGATCAGGGATATGGAAAGAAGATTTGCAAGAAAGCATGCAGTCTTTCTCATCAATTATACCCAGGGAAACCCATCAGTTTGGAAGTCCGGACTTGGAATTTACGAGCGGTCAGGTGCTATGAACATGCGGGATTCCGTATTATTGGTGAACCTGTCCGGAAAGTAACTCCGATTGGCGAAGGTGTTTTCTTTCATATGGTTATGGAATGATAGTTTGATGTGAACAGTTTGGATCATCCGAACTGTTCATCGTTGGATCTTTCGAACAGTTTGCTCTACCGACTGAACCATGTCATCACATCTGCGTACTGTTCGCATATCAGTCCAGTTGGATATTTGGAACAGTTCGTCCTAACCAATCAGGATATGATGCGGCACTTTGGAGCGGAACAAAGCATAAGGGAATAATAGCCGGGGATCAGTAAGCAGGGTATGCTGCAGAGCAATAAACCGGTGCGGAGCGTCGCCGTCCGCAAAGGAAGGCGGCGCTTTTTCGCGCACTGCTGCTTTGCAGGCTGCTATCCGTGCGATTCTTCGCGGAAAAGGTATCCGAGGTTGAGCCGGACTTCCTTTTTCCCGATATCGTCGTTCGAATAGCAGCAGGTGTCAAAGCCGATCAGTTCAAAGCCTTCATGAAGATAAAACCTGATGGCGTTCGTATTGCAGGACTGGGTTTCCAGCATCACGGCGCGGCGCTGCTGTCGGGCTGCGACCGCTTTGGCCTTGTCCATCAGCTGCTTTCCGATGCCTTTTCCGCGGAGCTCCCGGGATACCCAGAGCTCGGTGACCAGCAGCCGGTTGGACCATTCTTCCGGGCACATTTCGATGCAGGCCAGCATCTCCCCTTGCTCGCTGATGACGCCGTATGCTTCCGCGTTTTCCCAGTAATCCTGATACAGGGAGTCGCTGTGGCTCCGCGTGAAGGGTTCCGTAGGCCTCCTGACCAGGGAAACCGTGCAGCCGTTTTTATCAAGCGGGCTGATCTCCAGGTCATAGTAGCTGTCGTTGCTGTAGTCCAGCGGAACCGGGGTTCCCTTCCATTTTTCCTTTGGCAAAAAAACGATTTCCATCTGCCGGCACGCTCCTGTCTGTTCTGCTTTCTATTATACCCGAAGGGAAAAGAACTTCAAGCAGGACGATCGATGCCGGGAACACGTGCTGACGCCGCTTTTGACGGGGCTCTTTCCCTATGGTAGAATGGGAGCCGACATCCGGTTCGGAAACCAATTTCACTCCGGGAGGAAGAAAAAATGATCACGGATACCTTTGATAATCTGTCCCCGGCCATCATTAACCCGGTCCGGAAAGAGGACGCCGTGGAGGTGGATGCCTGCATCGTTACGTTCTCTCACCAGATTGAGAAGCATGTGGCGGAACACTATGCCTGCGGAGAAATTGCTTCCCTCTGGTGCGCGACCGGAAGGACTCCGGTCTATCTGATCGAGAGAAACGGCAAGCGCTTTGCGTTCTATAAAACCTATGTGGGGGCGCCGATCACAACGGGCCTGATGGAAGATGCCACAGCGGAACTGAAATGCAGCAAATACATTCTGTTCGGCGGAGCCGGATGCCTGAATAAAGAGATCGCCCACGGAAAGGTGATGGTGCCGACGGCGGCATACCGGGATGAGGGAACCTCCTATCATTACGCGCCCGCCGCGGACTATGTTGCCGTCAGGAATGCCGCCGTTGTGGCGGAGTGCATGAAAGCAAACGGGATTCCCTACGTGCTTGGCAAAACCTGGACGACGGATTCCTTTTACCGGGAAACCCGGAACAATTTCGAAAAGCGCAAGGCCGACGGATGCATCTCCGTTGAAATGGAATGCGCCGGGGTGCAGGCCATGTGCGACTTCAGGGGACTGGACCTGTATCCGTTTTTCACAAGCGGTGATCTGCTGGATGCCCCGGAGTGGGACGATCGGGGCAAGAATTACAGCAGCGGCGGGCAGCACGATGTCGGGCATTTTGATATTGCGCTGGCGCTGGCGGATTATGTGACGGAAACAACGTAAAAACCCCGCAGCGCCGGCCTGCGCCATGCGCTGCGGGGAATGAGGTCAACGGAGGAATCTGCCGGAACAGTTCCTTAGTTGGCAGGGACGAATTCGAGGTTGCTCAGGAAATCGATCGCCGTCTGGATCTGGGCGTCCGTCAGCGTGGCGTTGGCGATTTTCGGATTCGGGGAGAGGACGAATTCCACGGAATATCCCTTGTAGACGGAGAAAATGCTGACAAAGTCCTCGTCCGAACCGGCCTCCCGGACTACCAGCAGCTTGGTTCCCGCTGCCGTTTCGGTCTCGGAGAAAGTGACTTCGTTCATGGAGGAGTAGGAAGCCTTCAGCGTTTCCATGTCTTCCGCGCTCAGGTCGTTCATCCGTTCCACGCCGGCGTACATTTCGTTGAACGACACGGTCAGCATCATTTCAGGCCTGCTGATGCTGTCGGAAAGCAGCGTCGCGATGACCTTGGAGCCCTGGTTTGCGATGACCTCCAGCCTGTATCCGTCCGGGATTTTTCCCTGGAGCAGGAATTCTCCGTTCACATTCAGCTTCCCGATCTGGGTTTCTTCCTCCACGGTAGGCTGCTGGGACGGCATCACCTTCAGGAAATCCTTGCGGATGTAGCCGCTGTTTCCGGTGGCCGGGTTCGAAACATGGTACCAGTTGGTGGTTTCGCCGAAGGCGACCAGCTCGGTTCCGTCCGGGCAGGCTTCCACGCGCCGGGTATTCTTGGACGGGGCAACCCGCATATTGGCCCAGCCGGAGGAACGGGTGGCCTGCGCCAGGACGCGGAGGGAAGGAATCGAAACTTCGCTGCGCAGCTCAGCGTTCTCCGGTGCTTCCGTCGGCTGGGGCTGGGGCTCCGGCTTGGGGCCCGGTGCATACCACTGCAGGAAGCGGCTCTGCACATAGGCGACGGTGTCGCCCCAGGCGATGACGGCCCAGTTCCCCTGGAACTCGGTCACCTGCACCGCCGCGCCGTAGGCCAGGTATCCGATGATGTTGTCCCCGGTGTCCGGTGTGCTGCGGACATTCAGCGATTTTCCGTTTTCGGTATACACATACATGGTCCCCGGGCCGAAGATGGTATTCGCGAAGGCGGCCCCTGCGACGGAAAGCATCAGGATTCCCGCCAGCAGCAGTGAAATCAGTTTTTTCGTCCCACTCAGTTTTTTCATACGGTCAGCTCCTTCTGTGATGTTGTGTATCCGGAAAAAGCCTTCGGCAAATCCTCCGGGAAGCCGTCGGAATATTCGGAGGCGTTCCGGATCATTTGCCATAATTGTAGCAAAATCAATAGTTTCTGTCAAAGCAGAGTTTCCGCCTCCCGGCTCGCTGCTCCCGCGGACGGGAGGCACCGGGAACGGCGGCTCGGAGCTAAATGGTTTGGAGCCAATTGATTCGGAAGGCTTTTTCTTTTGGGGAAGACATGGTATAATCACGGTAAACTTTGAATGAATATACGGCCAGCCCGCGCCGGCATGGAGACGGCGGCCGTCTGAAAAAGAAACCGGGAGGAGACAGGAAAATGAAATCGGACGTCATTATCGTATCCAATCGCGGCAAGGGAATGGATGCCGCGCTGGCGCTCACCGACAGCGTGGCCGGGCAGCTGGGGCTGGCGGGCCGGGATGCGCTGCATATGCGTTTGCTGGCGGAGGAAATGATGAACCTGATGCGTTCCATCATCAGCGAGCATGTGGGGCAGTTCTGGATTGAGACTGCCAAAAAGGGGTACCAGCTGCATCTGAAGACGGTGACTTCCATGAGCGCCGAGCAGCGCGCCCGGCTGATTGCCGCTTCCAGCAGCGGGGAGAACGAAGCGCACCGCGGCATCATGGGAAAAATCCGCGCGTTTTTCGAGCCGGTGCCTGAGGAGGAGACGCCCGCGTTTCTTTCCCGCGCGATTGTGAGCGATGACAAGGGAGATCTTTCCTGGTCCATGGGAGAGTACCGGGAACAGCTTTCCCGGAGCAGGGCGGATGCCGGCAAGGCCCAGGAGGAATGGGACGAGCTGGAGCAGTCCCTGGTTTCCCACCTGGCGGACGACATCCGGGTCCGGATCCAGGGCATCGATGTGGAGATGACCATCGAGAAAGCCTTCACCCGGGAGGACGGCTGACGGGCGCCGGCCGCGGATAGATAGCGGACAGATAAAAAAGAACAGATTTTCGGAACGGAACAGGGCCCGTGAAGCGGGGAGTGAAGGATCATGGAGGGAAAACACAAAAACCGGACCATCCTGGTGACCGTGGCCAGCATCGTCATCCTGGTTGCCCTGCTGGCCGGCGGCATGGTCCTGCTGGCCGGGAACGCGCACAAAGATGCTTTGGACGCGGCCAGGTCCGTCAGCCTTTTGTATCTGGATGAGCTGGCGGGCCGCCGGGAACAGGTGGTGGAGGACAACCTGAACAACAATATCAACGTGATTGATATTGCGATTCAGATGCTGACGGAGGAGGACCTGAGCGACCTCAGCCATATGCGGGACTACCAGCGGCGGGTCAAAAAGTTCTTCAGCCTGGAGCGCTTTGCCTTCGTGGATGAAGCCGGCAATATCTATACGGCGGACGAGGGAATCCGCCGGGAAACGGACCGGTATTCCGTCGACCTGGTGAACCTGTCCGAAACGGCGATCTTTATCCGGAATGAAAAGGAAGCCGACAAGAAAGTGGTCATTGCCGTTCCGATCCGGGATCGGGGCATTTCCATCGAGGGGCATCAGCTGGTTTCCTGCTATATGGAAATCGATATGGCGGTGATGCTGAAGGGCGTTTCCATGGAAGCCCAGAGCTCGGACACCACCTTCAGCAATATTTATACCGCGGACGGCATCGCCCTGAGCAATACGGTCCTCGGCGGCCTGGCCGTGGAGGATAACCTGCTGGAGGCCCTTTCCCACGCGGAATATGAAGAGGGCTATACCTACGACCAAGTGCTGAGCGATTTTAAGGAAGGAAAAAGGGGCGTCACCGCGTTTTCCTACAACGGAATCCGGGAGACGCTGAGCTATGTGCCCGTCAAAGGGACCAGCTGGATGCTGACCTATCTCGTGCGGGAGCAGATTATCAGCAAGCAGATCGAATCCGTTTCAGGCAGCATCATGACCCGGAGCCTGATCCTGTCCGGCCTGGTCGCGCTGGCGCTGGCAGGCATGTTTGCCTATATCATCCGCCAGAACCGAAAGACCGCGCGCCTGGCCCTGGAGAAGGAAACGGCGGACGCGGAGAACCGTGCCCGGCAGCAGGAAATGGAGGAAAAGCTGGCCCTGCAGGACGAGCTGCTGGAGGAGCGCCAGGCCCTGCAGGAAGCGCTGGACGCCGCGGAGCAGGCCAGCCGGGCCAAGACGGCCTTCCTATCCAGCATGAGCCATGAGATCCGCACCCCGATGAACGCCATTATCGGGCTGGACAATATCGCCCTGAACGATCCGGATATCTCGCCCAAAACCCGGGAATACCTGGAGAAGATCGGCGTTTCCGCCCAGCATCTGCTGGGGATCATCAACGACATTCTGGACATGAGCCGGATTGAATCCGGGCGGATGGTGATCAGGAATGAGGAATTCTCCTTCAGCGGCATGCTGGAACAGGTCAATTCCGTGATCAGCAGCCAGTGCCGGGACAAGGGGCTGAAGTACGACTGCCGCACTGTCGGAAAGATTGACGATTATTATTTCGGCGACGAAACCAAGCTTCGCCAGGTGATGGTCAATATCCTCGGCAACGCCGTCAAGTTTACGCCGGAAGGCGGGACGGTCACCTTCCTGATTGAGGAGGGCCAGCGGTTCGGCGGGAAAGCCGTGCTGAAAATGACCTTCCGGGATACGGGCATCGGCATGAGCAGGGAATACCTGCCGCGCATCTTTGACGCCTTCAGCCAGGAGGATTCCTCCTCGACCAGCAAATATGGCAGCACGGGCCTGGGAATGCCGATCACGAAGAGCATTGTGGAGCTCATGAACGGCCGGATCGAGGTGGAAAGCGAAAAGGGCAAGGGCACCACCTTCACGGTGACGGTTACGCTCGGGGAGTCCCGCCGCCAGGCCGGAACCCTGGAGGGCGGCATCCAGCCGGGAGAGCTGGATGTGCTCGTGGTCGATGATGATCCGATCGCGCTGGAGCATGCGCAGATCGTCCTGGGCCAGGCGGGCGTCCGGTGCGAGCTGGCCCCCTCCGGGGAGGCGGCGCTGGAAAAGGTCAGCCTGAGGCACGCCCGCAGGGAGGATTACGACCTGCTGCTGGTGGACTGGAAGATGCCGGAGATGGACGGGGTGGAAACCACCCGCCGGATCCGCGCCGTGGTCGGCAGCGATACGCCGATTGTGATCCTGACATCCTATAACTGGGATGAAATCATGGAGGAAGCCCGGCATGCCGGGGTGGACACCTTTGTGGCCAAGCCGCTGTTCGCCGGCACGGTGCTGGACCAGTTCCAGGAAGCGTTCAGCCGGAAGAAGGCGAAAGCCGCTGTCCCGCGGGCGGACCTGAAGGGCCGCCGCGTGCTGCTGGCGGAGGACGTGGAGGTCAATGCTGAAATCATGGTCATGGTGCTCGGCATGCGGGAGATGGACGCCGACGTGGCGGAAAACGGGCGCATCGCCGTGGACAAGTACCTGGCGCATCCTGCCGGGTATTATGACGCGATCCTGATGGATATGCGCATGCCGGAAATGGACGGCCTGGAGGCGACCCGCGCGATTCGCGCCTCCGGACGGAAGGACGCGGAAACCATTCCGATCATCGCGCTCACCGCCAATGCCTTCGATGAGGATGTGCAGCGGAGCATGCAGGCCGGCCTAAACGCGCACCTGTCCAAGCCAGTGGAGCCGGATGCGCTGTTTGATACGCTGGAAATGATGATCAAACCGGAAAGGAGCTGAAACCTGATGGCAGAACGGAAACAGATGAACAGCATCCCGGATATGAACGCGGAAGGCCGGGAACGGCAGGTGCTGATCGTCGAGGATGATTTTGTCAACCGGGAGATGCTGAAAGCCAACCTGGAGAACGGATATGAAATCCTCTGCGCGGAAACCGGCGAAGAGGCGCTGGCGATGATCCATGAGCACAGCGGAACGCTCAGCCTGGTGCTGCTGGACCTGAACCTGCCGGGAATGAACGGGCTGGATCTTCTGCAGGAAATCAAGAAGGACATGGACCTTTCCCGGATTCCGGTGATTGTGCTGACCTCGGATACCGAATCGGAGGTAAAAAGCCTGAACGCCGGTGCCAACGGCTTCATTCCCAAGCCCTACCCCCGGCAGGAGGTTATGCTGGCCCGGATCTTGCGCTGCATCGAGCTGTCCGAAAACCGGGACCTGATCCGCTGGACGGAGCGGGACCACCTGACCGGGCTGTATAACCGCGAATACTTCTATCGTTATGCGGAGCAGTATGACGCCCGGCACCGGGATGAGCCGACCGACGCGCTGGTGCTGGATGTGAGCCATTTCCGCCTGATCAATGAGCGCTTCGGCAAAGCCTACGGGGATGAAATCCTGCGCAGGATCGGCGCGGAGCTGTTCGCGATCGTCCGGGAAAACGGCGGCATCGCCTGCCGCCGGGAGGCGGACACCTTCCAGGTCTATTGCCCCCACCAGGAGGACTATGAGCCGATGGCCGGACGGGTGGCCGCCGCGGCCTGCGGGGACAGCATAGGCCGCATCCGCATCCGCATCGGGGTGTATTCCTGCGTCGACAAATCGGGCGAAATGGAGCGGCGGTTTGACCGTGCCAAGAGCGCGGCGGACACGATCCGTCACAGCTTTACCGAATCCGTCGCGTATTATAATGAGGAACTGCGGAAAAAGGAAATGGATGCCATGCGGCTCATGGACGATTTCCAGGCCGCGATTCAGCAGAAGCAGTTCGTCGTTTATTTCCAGCCCAAATATAATATCCAGGCGGAGGAGCCGGTCCTTTGCGGGGCGGAGGCGCTGATCCGCTGGAAGCATCCGGAACTGGGCATGATCAGCCCCGGGGTGTTTGTTCCGCTGTTCGAGGGCAACGGCCTGGTCCGTGAGCTGGATAACTATGTGTGGCGCGAGGCTGCCGCGCAGATCCGGCGCTGGAAGGACCGGCTGGGATGTTCGGTTCCTGTTTCCGTCAACGTGTCCAGGATCGACATGCTGGATCCGGACCTGGCGGACACCTTCTGCCAGCTGATCAGGGAAAACCGGCTGGAGTTCGGCGACCTTCACCTGGAAATTACGGAATCAGCCTATACCCAGGACGCGGAGCAGATCATCAGCATTGTTGCCGGCCTGAGGGAGCAGGGCTTCCGGATCGAAATGGACGACTTCGGGTCCGGATATTCCTCCCTGAATATGATTATCAAACTGCCGATTGACCTGCTGAAGCTGGATATGGGGTTTATCCGCCATGCCTTCAGCGCGGACGGGGACACCGGCATCCTGAAAATCATGTTGGATATTGCCCGGTACCTTTCCGTGCCGATGATCGCGGAAGGCGTGGAGACAAAGGAGCAGATGCTGACCCTGAAGGAACTGGGCTGCGACATTGTGCAGGGCTATTATTTTTCCAAACCGGTTCCGGCGGAGGAATTTGAACAATTTTTCAAAGAGGAGGCCAAAGAGCATGCTGACAAAGGATAATCTGCGCGGCTGGGGAGCCAATGTGGACGAAGGAATGGCAAGGTGCCTGAACAACGAAGCCTTCTATCTGAAGCTGGTGAACAAAGGAATCCAGGATCCGGCCTTTGGCAAGCTGCAGGCCGCCTGTGAATCCGGGGATCTGGACGGGGCCTTTGATGCCGCCCACTGCCTGAAAGGCGTGATGGCCAATCTGGCCCTGACGCCGATCCTGCAGCCAGTTGAAAAAATCACGGAACTCCTGCGCAAAAGGACCGCCATGGACTATGGCCCGCTGCTGGCGGAGATCGATGGCGCCAGGGCGTCGCTGGTTGCGCTGATAGAAGGCTGACAGAAGAATAAGCGGCGGTTTTCCGTGCCTGCCGTTATTTTGACGCGCGCATTTTGCGGCGGATTCTGCGCAGGTGGCGGACGAATTCGCCGGACCGCAGCAATTCCGTCAGCAGCAGCTGCTCCGTGACCGGAACGGAGCAGGAAAAAAAGCCGGCCCTTTCCTGGTAGGCCGCCAGCAGGGAAGGCGGCAGCACCATGTATCCCACCCGGAGGGCGGGGGAGATGGTCCGCGTGAAGGTGTTGACGTGGATGACCCTTTCCGGGGTCAGGGAATATAACGTATCTTCCGCCTTGGAGGAGACGGAAAGCTCCGAATCAAAATCGTCCTCCACCAGATAACCTCCGCGCTGCTCCGCCCAGGAGATGTATTCGCGGCGTTTGGACGCGCCGGCGGTGATGCCCGTGGGCCAGCTGTGAAAGGGCGTCACGTGCAGAACGGACGCGTCCGTCCGGGCCAGGGCTTCGCTGTTGATGCCGTCGGGGCTCATCGGCAGCATCCGGCAGGTCGCCCCGGAGCTTTCGTAGACCAGGCGGATCGCCTCATAGGACGGGCTTTCAAGCGCGTAAACCGCCTCGGCGCCGAGGACGCGGACGATGATGCTGTACAGGTATTCCGCTCCGGATCCGATAATAATCTGGGAGGGGGACACGGGCATGCCGCGCCGGGAGGCGAGATAGGCAGCCAGCGCCTCCCGAAGCTCGATGCAGCCCTTGTTGGGGGACTTGTCCATGATCCTTTCCCCCCAGTTCACCAGCACGCTCCGCATCGCTTTGGAATAGGTTTCAAAGGGAAGCCCGCTGCTGATTTCCCCTTCCCGGGGAAAGGCGTCCGGGACGCCGGGAATGGGCGGCAGGGAGCAGGCTCCGGATTCGTTGTACGCGACAAAGAAGCCGCTTCGCTCCCGGGCCTCCAGCCAGCCTTCGTCGCAGAGAATTTCGTAGGCATGCTGCACGGTGATGAGGGAAAGCCCCGATTCGCGGGCAGTGGCTCGCTTGGAAGGGAAGCGTTCCCTGTAGGAATAGGCGCCGTCGGTAATTTGTTTTTTCAGCTCTTTATATAATTGCAGATAGGCTGCTTCCATGGGCGGTCTGCTCCTTCCTTCGGGAAAAAAACGGGCAATCTGGTTATATCATAATTCTGTGATCTGGTTATTTACAATGATCACATCCGGATTATACTACTGTTCCGAAAGAAGTGTAAAGTGCTTT
>Ga0265298_10010107_pt1 | contig 11188 bp, 13 predicted proteins | sample AusTroGonzalo_MG_3_FD_193486 | JGI IMG/M metagenome (GOLD analysis project Ga0265298, IMG submission 193486) | Bovine rumen microbial communities from tropical cattle in Woodstock, Queensland, Australia - Gonzalo_01 | ecosystem: Host-associated > Mammals > Digestive system > Stomach > Rumen ...
ATCGCTTCCATTGAGGAGGCAAACCAGATTTGCGAGCAATACGGCCTCGATCCTTATATGACATGCGAGGAGACCCAACGTATTTGTTTTGAGAACGCCAAATGGGCGTATGTAGTAGGTACGGCAATTGCCTTGAAGAAAGGTTGCAAGAACGCCGCTGACGCTGCCGAGGCTATCGGTATCGGTTTGCAGGCTTTCTGTATCCCGGGTTCCGTAGCTGACGACCGTAAGGTAGGTATCGGTCACGGTAACTTGGCAGCTCGTCTGCTGCGCGAGGAGACCCAGTGCTTTGCTTTCCTGGCAGGTCACGAGAGTTTCGCAGCTGCTGAGGGCGCTATCAAGATTGCTGAGATGGCGAACAAAGTTCGTAAGAACCCGCTTCGTTGCATCCTCAACGGTCTGGGCAAAGATGCTGCTATGATCATCAGCCGTATTAACGGTTTCACCTATGTACAGACCGAGTTCGACTATTTCACGGGCGAGTTGAAGATCGTTCGTAAGAAAGCGTACAGCGACGGTCCGCGTGCGAAGGTTAACTGCTACGGTGCAGACGATGTTCGTGAGGGTGTGGCTATCCTCTGGCACGAGAATGTGGATGTATCGATCACCGGTAACTCGACGAACCCGACCCGCTTCCAACACCCGGTAGCAGGTACATATAAGAAAGAGCGCGTACTCGCAGGCAAGCCGTACTTCAGCGTAGCTTCCGGTGGTGGTACAGGTCGTACCTTGCACCCGGATAACATGGCAGCAGGTCCTGCTTCCTACGGTATGACGGATACGCTCGGTCGTATGCACAGCGACGCTCAGTTTGCCGGTTCCAGCTCCGTGCCCGCACACGTAGAGATGATGGGCTTCCTGGGTATCGGTAACAACCCGATGGTAGGATGTACCGTAGCTTGCGCCGTAAACGTAGCGCTGGCGCTGAATAAGTAATTAGACGGACTAGATTAACTAGATTAACTAGAAAGACTAGAGAAACTAGAAAATAAACAAACAATATCTAAAAAGTATGAAAAAGATTCTTTTTGTAGCCGTTCTTGCAATGGCAAGTATTATGGCTTACGCTCAACCGCGTGCAGTCGGTGTTAACCTTGGTGCATGGTCTTCGTTCTCGTACCAACACGGTTTTGGTTCAGCCAACATGTTGGATGTAGCCGCTAACGTTATCCTGCCTATTAACAGCGGTGTCGGTGTCGGTGGTCACGTTACCTATGATTGGATTGATCCGTTCAATGCTCCCGTTCCTTGGAACAACAAGGGTGAATGGCACTGGTACATGGGTGTCGGTGGTTCAGGCGGTTTCGTATTCCCGACGAACAGTTATTCCGGTTGGTGGTATGCAGGTGTTGCAGGTCACATCGGTATCGAGTATGACTTCTGGTTCCCGTTCCAACTCTCGTTGGATTGGCGTCCGAGCCTTGGTGTAGGAACCAGTTCCGGCAACCTTGGATTTAACGTCCCGGGTCTTTGGGGCGGTATCCAATTGGGCGTACGCTACAAATTCTAATTGAACATTTTATGTTCTATAACGCACATTTCTTCGGAGATGTGCGTTTTTTTGTTCACTTTTACGTAAAATACGTAAAATTATTTGCGTATATGAAAATATTTTTGTACCTTTGCCGCGGAATATGATCATTCACTTAAAAAAATCTATGCATATGAGAAAAATTCTTCTTTCGCTACTTGCAGTAGCCATCTGCGTGCCAATGATGGCAGGCAGCAAGAAAAAAGCAGACAAAGACACCAATCAGTTCCGTTATGAGATCGAGTGCGCAGGCAATGCCATTCAGGGAACATATCTGGTGAAAGTATGGAGTTACAGCAAGAAAGCAGCTGTAGCTGAGAACCAATGCCGCAAGAACGCCGTTCACGGTGTTATTTTCAAAGGCTACGGCGGCAGTTCAAGTTGTGTACCGCAACGTGCTTTGGCTAATCAGCCGGGTATAGAGACCCAGTTTGAGGAGTACTTCAAGAGTTTCTTTGCTGATGGCGGCGAGTTCCAGAAATACGCTTCTATCGTGGAGGGTACAACCGAAACGACCAAGGTAGGCAAAGAGTACAAGATCGGTTGTGTAGTGAGCGTGCGCAAGGATGATCTGCGCAAGGCGCTGGAGGCTGCCGGTATTGTAAGAGGTTTGAGTTCAGGATTCTGATAGTTGATAGTTGACAGTTGAAAATTGAAAATTATATGAAAAAGTTCAGTTTATTAATAGCCGTGATAGCGATGGTATTCGTTGGTTGCGGTACGAAGCGTTCTCAGGCATTTTATGAGAATCCGAGTCGTGTATTGAGTGCCAATTACGACGGCAGTTATGTTATTCGCGTTCAGATTCGCGCCCGCAATGCCGCTCTGGCTTTCACAGACGGTCAGCGCAAGGCGGTAGAAGAAGTTATTTTTACGGGTGTGAAAGCAGGCAGCAAAGGTATCAGCGATTTGAAACCGCTGTGCTTTGATATGAACGCTCGTGAGAAATACGAGGATTACTTCAATGCATTCTTCTCGGACGATGGCGAGTGGACCAAATACGCGAGTTTGAAAGACAAACGTGCCGGTACCACGCGCTACGAGCGTGACGGCCGTCAGATGGTTGAAAGTGTGACGGTTTCCGTAGATCGCGCTGCGCTGAAGAAGAAACTGCAGGCAGACGGTATTATTCCTATGGAAGGACGATACTAAAACATTTACCATTTGGTCATTTACCATTTGGTCATTTATATAGTCATCTTGAAATTTGAAATTTATGAAGAAGTATATTTTTACAATCGCGCTGGCGCTGGTAGCGTTGGTAGCGAGTGCGCAAATCAAGAAACCTGAGTTGATGGTTATTCCGTCTGACGTTTGGTGTATCACGAACGGTTTTTACACCGAGGTTGAGAACATGGGTACGACCGTCAAAGTGCCGAATTACAAGCAGGCATTGCAGGAAAGTATGGGACTTAAGTTGGCGATTGCCAAGTTGAATGACTTGATGGCAGAGCGTCAGTTCCCGCTGAAGAGCTTGGAGCAGGAGATCAAGAACCTGGAGCAACGTCGTATGGAGGACAACCTGACGATGAGCAAGGCCGGCAATGAATTATCTGAGTCCCCGCTGGACGAAGTAGCTCGTTCCGCCAAGTGCGATATTATTCTGGAGATCAGCTGGGATGTCAAGGACATGGGTCCGAAACATTCGCTGAGTTATATTTTGGAGGCACGTGACGCCTATACGAGCAAGTCTATCGGTGCTTCTTCCAATACCGGCGCTCCTTCTTTCTCGGCAGACGTTGATGTTCTGTTAGAAGAGGCGATTGTAGCCAACATAGACAATTTCAACAACCGTCTGTTGGACCACTTTACGGAGATGCAGACCATCGGTCGTGAGATCAGTTTGGATGTCAAGGTGTTTGCCAACAACGCAGCCGGTATCGATCTGGAGACCGAGTTCGGCGACGATGAGTTGCTGGATGTGATTAACAACTGGCTGCAAGTGAACACGGTACAGGGTCGTTTCTCGATGCCGTACGCGAGCGAGAACGTAGCGAACTTCACGCAAGTACGTATTCCGGTTTATGACGAGCGCGGCCGTGCGATCGACGCGAACGGTTTTGCCAAGAGTCTGTCGAAGATGCTCAAGAAAGAGCCGTATAACATTCCGTCCAAGGTATTGGTAAAAGGTCTTGGCAGAGCGGTGATAATTTTGGGAGAGAAATAATTTTAATTATGAAGGTTCGTGCAAGTCGAGTGTAAGCTCGCTTACGCAACTCGACGAAGCCGAAGCTCCAGAAATTTAATTTATTAAATTTATGAAAAAGATTTATTCGATATTCGTGGCAGCGCTGATGAGCGTGACCATGATCGCAGCCGAGACGGAGTTTTTGCCGATTTCCGTATATGCTGCAGACGACTCAGAGAGTTTTCCGCAAGGCGCTAAGGCCATGATCGAGAACAAGTTGACTCAGTTGTTGACGCGTAACGGCATTGCCGGTATTGATTATTTGGGACAGTTTGTACTGACCGTAACCACTACTCCGCTGGACAAGGATGTTATTCCCGGTCCTCCGATGAAGATCCGTGAGAAGATGGAGATGAACCTGTACATCGTGGATATGTACGCAAAGACTATTTTCTCTTCGACGAGTATCACCGTTCAGGGTCTGGGTGAAACAGAGAACAAGTGCTATCTCAATGCGATCAGCCGAATGCCGCTGCAAACGCCGCAGATGGCTAAGTTCATCAGCGAAGGCAAGCAGAAGATCATTGATTACTACGACCATGAGGGCGAGGCGCTGATCAAGAAAGCGCAGTTCCTGGCTAAGCAGAAGAACTACGACGAGGCTATTTTCTATGTATCGCTCATTCCGCAGCAGTCGAAGCACTACGATGCCGCTTTGGCAGCAGGTCTGCAGATCTATCAGCAATATCTGGACAACGCGTGTGCGGTGAATTTGGCACAGGCACGTGCCGCTTGGGCAGCTGAGCAGAACTCGATGGGTGCTTATGCAGCAGGCGAATACCTGTCTAACATCCTTCCGGACGCAGGTTGCTACGGCGATGCTATGGAACTTTACAAAGAGATCAAGGGCAAGGTATTGGACGATTGGAAGTTCGAGATGAAGCAATACCAGGACGGTGTTGATCTGGAATCGCAGCGTATCGATGCTATGCGTCAGGTAGGTGTAGCTTATGGTAACCACCAGCCGAGCAAAGAAGTGAGCATCGAGTTCATACGAGGAGGAATTTTATAATTTAACGCTTTACGTTTGTGAAACGAACCCTTTTGATAGTATTGCTTTGTGTCTGCGTGGGAATGATCGTGCAGGCGCAGAGCGACATGGCATACCGCCGCAATTCGTTGGCGACAATGTTGGTTTTCCACCCGGAAGATGAGTTCGGTATGGAGATCTACAAAGCCTTCGAATCGATGCCTACTCCGGACAAATACGATGACCACACGATAGAGGATTTGCGCGTGATTGACAACAGCAGCATCTGGGGTGTTCAGCGCAATGACTCGGGCTACTACAAAGCGACGTACGGTCACCAATTGACCCCTTCCGAATTGCAAAAGAACGCAAAGCACACGGAGGCCTTGCTTAACGAGAACGAAGTAGCCAAGTGGATGGTTTCCAAATGGTTTGGTTTGAAAGGCAATACGGTAGAAGAAGCGACGTTCAACTCCAAACTGCTTCAGGAGCGCGGTCAGTACAACGCCAACGACATCGATGTAGCGTTGGCGCTGCAAACCACACGCGGACTTGCGACACTTAGTGACGCAGGAGAAGAGTTGATAGGTCAAACGTTCGTGCTGGTCAACGATATCACGTATATCACGGCCGAACAGGAAGCAGCAGCCGCCAAGACCGCGATGAATATTTTAGGCGGTATTGCAGACGCCGTGTTGGGCGGTAACAGTACGATAGGCCGGGACGTTGCCAAACTCGGCGGAGACATAGCCGACAGTTTCACGGGATTCAAGGTAAAGACGCACTCGTATCTGTACCAATTGGAATGGAACGATTCGATTGCTGCTATCTTCTATCTGTTCCATTATACGAGCAAACCGGATTCGGCGAAGGTGCAGGCGTTCCTGGACGACAAGACGACGTATCGGTTGAAATATGTGGCGCACGAGTATGAGTTCGACAAAAAATCGGTGCTCAAAGGCCAATACGAGCGTACGGAACTCGTGCGCACGATATGCGAGCGTTCCATAGATAAGAATATCGTGGCTTTGGGTAAGCAGTACGAGGATTTCAAAGTGAAGACTCCGGTTTATAAAGTGCTGACTTCGGATAACGGCAAAATAGAAGGTTATGCCGCAAAGATTGGTATGAAGGAAGGTATCACGGAGAGTTCGAAGTTCCAGGTCATTCAGCGCGTACAAGATCCCGAGACGGGCAAGACGAAGTACAAATACGTAGCGACCGTCAAACCGAAGAAAGGCTTGATTTGGGACAACCGCTACAATGCCGTGTTGGAAGAGGCTGATGGAGCTACCCTGCCCTACACTACGTTCACCAAGACCGCAGGCGGCGAGATATTGCCGGGTATGCTGCTTATTGAAGGCAAGTACCGGAAGGTGGAGGAGTAGTTGAAAGTTGAAAGTTGAAAGAAAAAAAGGGCTCGTCTCCCGACGAACCCTTTTTTAATATAACAAACAATCTCTATTTATAACACTGAATAGTGTATTTCTTACTTTCTACTTGTAACAATACAAACTTCGTGCCAAACTTGAAAATTTGCGCATTTTTTTTGAAATTATTTGTGTATATCAAAAAAAAGCAGTAATTTTGCACGCTAATTTATAAAAAGATGAAAAAGAATTTCGTTGAAGAACTGCGTTGGAGGGGAATGTTGCAAGACATTATGCCCGGAACGGAAGAGCAGTTAATGAAAGAAGTGACGACCGCGTACGTAGGAATTGACCCGACGGCGGACAGTTTGCATATCGGTCACTTGTGCGGTATAATGATGTTGCGTCACCTGCAGGCTTGCGGTCATAAGCCTATTGCGCTGTTAGGCGGAGCGACGGGTATGATCGGTGATCCGAGCGGTAAGAGTGCCGAGCGTAACTTGCTGACCGAAGAGACCTTGCGCCATAACGTACAATGTATCCGCGAGCAGCTGGAGCATTTCCTGGATTTTAACTCGAAAGAACCGAATGCAGCGGAGCTGGTGAATAACTACGATTGGATGAAGGACTATACGTTCCTCGATTTCGCACGCAATATCGGTAAGCTGATCACGGTCAATTATATGATGGCGAAGGACAGCGTGAAGAAACGTTTCAACGGTGAGTTTTCGCAGGGCATGTCGTTCACGGAGTTCACGTATCAGCTGTTGCAGGGCTACGATTTTGTGTATCTGAACGAGCACAAGAACTGCAAATTGCAGATGGGTGGTTCGGATCAATGGGGCAATATCACGACCGGAACGGAGTTGATTAAGAAGATTACAGGCAATGAGGCTTATGCACTGACGTGTCCGTTGATCACGAAGGCTGACGGTGGTAAGTTCGGCAAGACCGAGAGCGGGAATGTATGGCTTAGCCGCAAATATACGAGCCCGTATAAGTTCTTCCAGTTCTGGATGAACGTGAGCGACGACGATGCCAAACGGTATATCAAGATCTTCACGAGCTTGAGCCGCGAGGAGATCGAGGCGCTGATTAAGGAGCACGATGAGGCGCCGCATTTGCGCGTTCTGCAGAAACGCTTGGCCAAAGAGGTGACCTGCATGGTTCACAGCGAGGAAGATTACAACAAGGCTGTTGAAGCAAGTAATATCTTATTCGGAAACGCGACCGCGGACGCGCTGCGCGCATTGGATGAAGAGACGTTCCTGGATGTGTTCAACGGCGTGGAGACTTTTGAGATTAGTCTTGATGAGCTCAAAGCCGGGATCGGTCCGTTGGATTTGCTGGCAGAGAAAACGGCCATTTTCCCGAGTAAGGGTGAGGCGCGTAAGATGATTCAGGCGAACGGTTTCAGTTTGAACAAAGAGAAACTGACCGACCCTGCAACGCCGCTCACGGATGCGAATTTGCTCAACGGAAAGTACCTTTTATTCCAAAAAGGTAAGAAAAATTACTATCTCGTGATAGCAAAATAAAGAAAAAGTGCAAAAAAGTGCAACAAAATTTGGTCAATTCAAAAAAATGTTGTACCTTTGCACCCGCTTTTGAAAAATAAAGCGATTATTGGTGTCCACTCGTATATCGGTATTACACCGGATTTTGGTTCCGAGAAGCGAGGTTCGACTCCTCGGTGGACAACTAAGGCTGCGACGAGCGGCCTATTTTTTCCGCAGAAGCGGAGACGTGTGATGGAATACACGGTATTAAGTAACACAAACAAATTTTAAACAATGAAAGAATTTGCATTAGTAGGTACTCCGCGTAGCGAGTACGGCAAGAAAGCTGCTAAAGCTTTCCGCGCAGAGGAATTGATCCCCTGCAACATTTACGGTTGTGGTCTGAGTTGCACCTTCACGGTAGCAGCAGGTGACGTTCGTAAGCTCATTTACAGCCCGGACACTCAGATCGTTGACTTGACGATTGGTGACACCAAGACCAAAGCAGTTGTTAAAGAGTTGCAGTTCCACCCGATTGACGGCAAGACGCTGCATATTGACTTCCTCGCAGTAGATGAGAAGAAGCCGGTAGTAGTTGAGATTCCTGTTCAGTTGAACGGTCTTGCTGAAGGTGTAAAAGCAGGTGGTAAGTTGGTACAAGCTATGCGCAAGCTGAAAGTAAAAGGTATCTACACCGCATTCCCCGATCGTATCAATATCGACGTTACCGAGCTGGGTCTTGGTAAGAAGATCGCTGTTGAGGACGTTAAGGTAGAGGGCTTGAGCTTCGTTAACCCGGCTGACGCTTGCGTTGCAGAGGTTAAGGCAACACGCCAGAGCAAGCAAGCTTAATCCGATTATGGATTAGGGATTAGTGATTAGGGGCGGGGCAAATGCTTTGCCCCTAAATTGTAAAAAAGATGGCAAAGTTTTTAATAGTCGGTTTAGGTAATATCGGTGACGAGTACGCCGGTACGCGGCATAACATCGGTTTTATGATGATCGATGCTTTTGCGGCGTCGAAGGATGTGAAGTGGGAAGACAAGCGGTACGGGTTCATCGGTCGTTGTCGCGTCAAGAATGCGGAATTGGTGTTGCTCAAGCCTTCGACGTATATGAACCTTAGCGGCAATGCCGTGCGGTATTGGTTGGGGCAGGAGAAGATACCGGTAGAGAATATGCTGGTGTTAGTGGATGATTTGAACTTGCCGTTTGGTACGATTCGTATTCGCAAACAGGGTTCGAATGGCGGGCATAACGGGCTGGGGAACATCCAATCGGTATTGGGAACTGAGAACTACGCGCGCGTGCGCTTTGGTATAGGGAACGAGTACACGCGCGGGACACAGATTAACTTTGTGTTGGGCGAATGGACCGACGAAGAGAAGAAACTGATTGACGAGCGGTTGAAGGTAACGACGGAGATTATTCCGAGTTTCTGCTTGCAAGGCATCGATCGGACGATGAACCAATTCAACAATAAGTAATGGCAGAAGTTCGAGTAGATAAATTTTTGTGGGCCATGCGGATCTATAAGACGCGGAGCATTGCTGCCGACGCTTGCAAGAACGGGCGAATCAGTATGAATGGCGTGCAGTTGAAAGCGAGCAGGACGTTCAAGATCGGTGACACGTTCAACGTGCGCAAAGGCCCTATCACGTATACGTATAAAGTGTTGCAACTGACGGAGAACAGGTTGGGGGCTAAGTTAGTGCCGGAATATATACAAGATTGTACTTCGCCGGCTCAACTGGAGATACTCGAATTGGCACGAATGGCCGGTAATGGAGGTCGTGACCGAGGTATGGGTCGTCCGACGAAGAAAGACCGCCGCGATATTGAGGTCTTTATGAGCGACAGTTATTTAGACGAAATCGATTTTGACGACGATGAGGAGTAAGAAGGATAATATCGCTGAATATATTCTGTACTTGTGGCAGATGGAAGACTACTTGCGTGCTTTTCCGCAGAACGCGGACGCGACGCAAGAATTGCACGAGTTGAATGAGATGATGCATCGCGAGGGTATTGCGGAGTCCGGGCATCTGCAATTGGCACAGAACGCACTGACCGAGATGGAAGACTTGCATGCAGAACTTCTTAATGAAGATGCCATGTACCGCGCGGCTATTATGCGTTTGCAACCGAGTCTGAATCTGCTGAAGGCAAAGACCGACCGCCCGACGATGTCGGATATCGAGGCTTGTCTTTTGCTGCTGTATCAGATTATGTTATTGAAGTTGCAGAAAAAAGAGATTACACCTGAGACTGCAAGTGTTCAAACGCAAGCGACACAGTTATTGCAATTTTTAAGTAAGACGTATTATGCGAACCAAAGAGCGGTTTGAACATATTTTGGCCTGGTTTGAGGCGAATATGCCGGTAGCGGAGAGTGAGTTGGTGTTTGCCAATCCCTTTCAGTGTTTGGTAGCGGTAATGCTCTCGGCACAATGCACAGACAAACGGGTGAATATGGTGACGCCTGCGCTGTTTGCCGCCTACCCGACTCCACAAGCAATGGCACAGGCTACCAGCGATGAGGTGTTCGAATACGTCAAATCGGTCAGTTATCCGCGAAGCAAGTCGGAACATTTGGTGGAAATGGCGAAACGGCTTGTGGAGGTTTACGACGGGCAAGTACCGGATACTATCGAAGAACTGCAGACCCTGCAAGGAGTGGGTCGCAAGACGGCGAATGTTGTTTGCGCGGTTATTTGGAATCAGCCGACCATGGCGGTGGATACGCATATATTTCGCGTGAGCGAAAGGTTGGGTTTGACGACCAACAGCAAGAACCCGCTGCAAACGGAGAAAGCGCTGGTCCAATATATTCCTGAAACGGTCATTCCAAAAGCCCATCATTGGTTGCTGCTGCACGGTCGGTATGTATGTCAGGCCCGGAAGCCGAAATGCGAACAATGCGGTTTGACGCAATATTGCAGATTTTTTGAAAAAAAGTGAGCACATATTTGTATATGTGCTATTTTTTTTGTACCTTTGCACCGCAAAATGAATAAATAGTAAATGACTAAATTGTAAATGGTTTTATGGCAGAGAAAGTAGCACCGAATGCAGACAAGTTGAAAGCGCTGCAGGCGGCAATGGCAAAGATTGACAAGGAGTATGGCAAAGGTGCCATTATGAAATTGGGTGACGAGAACATCGAGAACGTGCCTGTTATCCCGACGGGCAGTTTGGGATTGAATTATGCGTTAGGCGTAGGCGGTTATCCGCGCGGCCGTATCATTGAGATTTACGGTCCGGAATCGTCCGGTAAGACGACCTTGGCTATCCACGCGATGGCGGAGGTTCAGAAACAAGGCGGTATTGCAGCGATCATCGATGCCGAGCATGCTTTTGACCGTTTCTATGCAGAGAAGTTGGGGGTTAACATTGCTGAGCTGCTTATTGCGCAACCAGACAGCGGCGAGCAGGCGCTGGATATAGCAGACGAGTTGATTCGTTCGGCTGCGGTGGATCTGATTGTAGTGGACTCGGTAGCCGCTTTGACGCCGAAAGCAGAGATTGCCGGCGAGATGGGCGACAACAAGGTGGGACTGCAGGCACGCTTGATGAGCCAAGCATTGCGTAAGATGACCGCGTCGGTAAACAAGACCGGAACTACTGTAA
>Ga0265298_10010108_pt1 | contig 11187 bp, 9 predicted proteins | sample AusTroGonzalo_MG_3_FD_193486 | JGI IMG/M metagenome (GOLD analysis project Ga0265298, IMG submission 193486) | Bovine rumen microbial communities from tropical cattle in Woodstock, Queensland, Australia - Gonzalo_01 | ecosystem: Host-associated > Mammals > Digestive system > Stomach > Rumen ...
TAACGGGTTGGGCACAAGTAAATGAGCCTTTTTTTCGCACAGACTCGGCATTCATTATCGGAAAGATAGTTGGTGTAAAGACTGAGGTTATGCCTAAGCAGGTATACGTGGAATGGAACAACGCCTTGACAAATATCCCCAAGGACAATATGGTCGATATAGCTGCGGATGGTAGTTTCACTTGTCGGATGCAGTTGCAGCACCCTGTTCTCAACACGCTGATATTCTCGGAGAACGGACAAGTGCAGTACTACCTCGTGCCTGGTGAGACACTGCACATGGAACTGAGGCAAGATGCCGATGGGCGTTGGACTTGTGGATACAATGCAGGGAGTTCGGCAAGAAGAGTTGAGCGTCTGTTAAAAGAAAAACTTTATTTCACGAACGAATATCGTATGATGCTAGCAGACAAGAGCGATTTGAAACGCCACACTGCACTTTGCGACAGCCTCATTCACTCAACCCTCGACAAAGTTAATGCCTTGGCTGATGCCAAACAGTTCACTTCATACGAGCGGCAACTGGCTCAAACGATGGCCACAAGCACGATTTGCGCAGGTTTCTTTTTCAGGCATGGCGAATTAATGCGTGGAGACCTTATGCGTGCATTAAACGACAGCACATTCAATGCAGAATTATGTGCCCCCGAAAACTATGCGCCGCTGAAGTATTTGTCATTGAACGACCCCATTCTCTTTGTCCCTTACAGCTATTCACAATTAGTAGGAAGCCTGTCCAAAACACCCGTCTGTGCGTTGGCATCCTCTTTCTTGTATTATGCCCAAGAGCAGCAGTTACTGCGTCAGGCCATGAACCGCATGATGGGCGACGAGGACAACCTGCTGACACAGATGGCCATGATGCAAGACCTGCCAAGGGGACTCACTACTGCTAAAGAAGCATACGAGCACCGGCTGCAAGCATTGGCAGACACGATGCTGACAGCGGAAGACCGTGTAGGATGGGAAAAAGCCTACGTGCCGCTCGACACCGTGCGACACCGTGCAATCGACGGATTAACGCAGCCAGAACTTCGCAAGGAGGCAGAACGTCTCTTTGCCGTCACATTCGACGAATTTTTTACCTATCCCATACCAGAAGGCGACGGCAAGGCTTTACTTGAAAGAATCATCAAACCCTATCGTGGGAAGATCGTGCTGATAGACTTCTGGGCGATGTGGTGCGGGCCGTGCAAGCAAGCCATTGAGAAAAGCCGCGACCTGCGCCTTCGTCTGAAAGACAATCCTGACCTACAGCTCATCTTCATCGCGCAAGAGGACAAACCAGAAACAAACGAGACCTACAAGCAATATGTCTCGGAGAATCTGCTTGGTGCCGACTGCTATCCTGTGAGCCGCAAAGAACTGGATCAATTGGAGGAACTGCTTCAGTTCAGAAGTATTCCACATTATATTACCATCTCTCCAGACGGACAAATCTTGCGCAACTCACTCAATTACTTTTCCAATAATTACGATTTGTTTATGCAGCGATTCATTGAAATAAAGGGAAAGTTGTCAAAAATCATCGAGACTAGATATTAATTCGATTCGATATTTGCTTGTATCACAAATAATTCGTACCTTTGCAGTATCTAAACAACTAACTAAGTTAGTCGTTGCAAGGGCATGGAGATGCCAATGGAGACTGGAAATATTGAAGAGAGAAATGTCATTTTGCTACCGCGTTCCAACAAGTAGCAAATTCTCTTCTAAGTGCTTGATAATCAAGGTGGGGGTTAATCCCGCCGGAATCACAAAGAGAGGTATTTGATACCTCTCTTTTCATTTGCAAAAGTGCCAGTAATAGACTATTTCAGCTCTAACTCTTTCTGTAGTCGGATAATTTCGTCGCGGTATTGTGCGGCCTGTAGGAAGTCGAGCTTCTTGGCGGCTTCCTTCATGAGGCGGGTAGTTTGGGCGATGCTCTTCTCTAGCTGTGGGCGCGTCATCTGCTCGATGATAGGATCGGCAGCAAAAGCGGCAGGCTGTTGCGCGTTGGCAGGCTTCTGACCGTTAGCCTCGCGTTCCAGTTCTACCAGCGAGACGGTGAGTGCCTTCTTAATCTGGGTAGGCGTGATGCCGTGTTCCTCGTTGTATTTGAGCTGCTTTGAGCGACGGCGCAAGGTTTCGTCGATGGTGAGCTGCATGGAGGCAGTGATGTTATCGGCATACATGATGACCTTGCCATTGACGTTACGGGCGGCACGACCGGCAGTCTGCGTGAGTGAGCGATGGGAGCGCAAGAATCCTTCCTTGTCGGCATCGAGGATGGCTACCAGCGATACCTCGGGAAGGTCGAGACCCTCACGCAACAGGTTGACGCCCACCAGTACGTCGTAGGTGCCGTTGCGCAAATTCTCCAAGATTTTTACGCGGTCGAGCGTAGTTACCTCGCTATGGATGTAGGCCGTCTGGATGCTGTGGTTCAGCAGATATTCGCTGAGTTCCTCAGCCATACGCTTGGTAAGCGTGGTGATGAGCACACGCTCCTTGCGCTCTATGCGCTGCTGTATCTCGTCCATCAGGTCGTCAATCTGATTCTCCGTAGGTCGCACCTCAATCTCTGGGTCTAACAGACCGGTGGGACGAATGAGCTGTTCGACGACGATACCCTCAGCCTCTTGGAGCTCATAATCAGCAGGTGTAGCAGAGACGTAGATGACTTGATTGGTCATCTCTTTGAATTCGTCGAAGGTGAGTGGACGGTTGTCGAAGGCGGCAGGCAGACGGAAACCGTATTCTACCAGATTGGTTTTGCGGGCACGGTCGCCACCATACATGGCACCAATCTGCGGCACTGAGACGTGGCTTTCGTCGATGACCAGCAAGTAGTCGTCGGGGAAGAAGTCGAGTAGGCAGTAGGGGCGCTCGCCAGCCTGACGACCGTCGAAATAGCGCGAATAATTCTCAATACCCGAACAATGGCCTAATTCCTTAATCATCTCCATGTCGTACTCCACACGCTCCTTAATACGCTGAGCCTTGATGCCGTCGCCCTGCTCCTCGAAGAAAGCCACCTGTTTTACCAGGTCGTCCTGAATCTGACGAATGGCAATATTGGTCTGCTCCTGCGTAGTCATAAAGAGGTTGGCAGGGTAGAGCTTATACTCGTCAAACTGTGCCAAACGGTGCATATCCATGCTGTCGAGCTCTTCGATGGAGTCTATCTCGTCGTCCCAGAAGGTGATGCGCAGCACCGCCTCGCTATAAGCCATCGCAATATCCACCACGTCGCCCTTCACACGGAAGCATCCACGCTTCAGTTCAAGGTCGTTGCGGACATATAATGCTGCTACCAATTTTCTTAACAATGCGTTGCGGTCGATAATTTGTCCACGGTGGATCTCGATGATATTTTCGTTGAGAGCCACAGGACTTCCCATACCGTAGATACATGAAACCGATGATACAACGATAACATCTTTTCTTCCTGACATCAAAGCACTTACTGCACTGAGGCGAAGTCGATCAATCTCCTCATTGATAGCCAAGTCTTTCTCGATATATGTATCAGTGGTAGGCAGATAGGCCTCAGGCTGGTAGTAGTCATAATAACTGACATAATACTCTACCGCATTATCCGGAAAGAAACCCCTCATCTCCTCATACAACTGGGCAGCCAGCGTTTTGTTATGCGACAGAATGAGTACGGGTTTGCCCACGTTGGCAATGACGTTGGCAATGGTAAACGTCTTACCAGAGCCCGTCACACCCAACAACACCTGTGCCTTGTCGCCACGATTGATGCCGTCCGTCAATTGGCGGATAGCTTCCGGCTGGTCACCTGTCGGTTTGTATGATGAGGTCAGAATATAGTCCATAAGTTGTGCAAAATTACGAAATATTTCCTAATTCAGCGCCCATAATCCTAATTTTTATCAAAAAACTTTGTTTTTCTCAGCAGAAATGCGTAATTTTGCACGTAAATTTCGAATATCGCATGAAGAAGAACGTTTTTCTCACACTGTTGGCTGCCGTCCTGATGTCAGGATGCACCAATGAGTTTAACAAGATATACACATCGACCGATACTCAGTATAAGTACGAATGTGCCAAGCAGTACTTTGCTATGGGCAAGTTCAATCAGGCCGCTACGTTGTTGCAAGACGTTGTGACTGTTCAGAAAGGACGTAGTGCCGCTCAGGAGAGCCTTTACATGTTGGCATTGGCAGAGTATAACAATCGTGACTATGAGGCAGCCAGTATGACGTTCAAGAAGTACTTCTCCAGCTATCCGAAGGGTGACTATGCCGAGCAGGCTTGCTTCTATATCGGCCAGTCGCTGTTTGAGAGCGTTCCTGAGCCCCGCTTGGACCAGACACCTACCGTAGGCGCTATTACTGCCTATCAGAACTTCATCGACTATTATCCCGACTCTAAGATGCGCGAGGTGGCACAGAAGCGTCTCTTCCAGCTGCAAGACAACCTGGTACAGAAGGAGTATCTCTCTGCCAAGCTGTATTATAATCTTGGCGGCTACTTCGGCAACATCAATGCCAATACTGAGTCGAACTATGAGGCATGCATCATCACCGCACAGAATGCGCTGAAGACCTATCCTTATACCGACCGCCGCGAGGACTTCTCGGTGCTGATTATGAAGAGCAAGTACTATCTGGCCAAGAACAGCTCTGAGGAGAAGAAGGTGGAGCGCTACCGTGATGCAGAGGACGAGTGCTATGGTTTCATCACTGAGTTCCCTGAATCGAAAGAGGTAGCCACTGCCCAGGACTATATCGAGAAATGCAAGAAAATTACAAAAGATTAATATAAGAATATGGATTACAAAAAGTCAAAAGCACCAGTAAACACCGTTACCCGTAACATCATGGATCTCTGCGAAGAGACCGGTAACATCTATGAGAGTGTAGCTATCATCTCTAAGCGCTCTAACCAGATTAGCGTACAGATCAAGGAAGACCTGTCAAAGAAGCTGGCTGAGTTTGCTTCATACAACGATTCTCTGGAGGAGGTATTCGAGAACCGTGAGCAGATTGAGATTTCTCGCTACTACGAGAAGTTGCCAAAGCCCACTCTGCTGGCCACTCAGGAGTTTGTAGAAGACAAGATCTACTGGCGCGATCCCGTTCGCGAGCAGCAGGCTGCCAACGACTAATTCCACTGACTGAGCTATGATTCAGCGCAAGCAAACGGTATTTTTGCTGATAGCAGTCATACTGGGCATGGTACATCTCCAAGCCTGGTCGCTCTTTGCTGTACAGATGTTAGCATCAGCCATCAGTCTGATAGCAATCTTCCTGTTCAAGCGTCGTCCGCTACAGGCCACACTATGCCTTGTGGCTATTGTCGTCAACATTGCCTGGTATGTCGTGCTGGCCGTACTGATTCAGCAGGGCAAGCTGGCAGAGACACTGCCGCTGACGGCTTCACTCCCCATCATTGCAGCCATCTTCTGCTTGTTGGCTCGTAGGGGTATCATTGCCGACGAGAAACTGGTACGTGCTGCCGACCGACTGCGATAGAGCAAAATACGCGAAACCGATTAATACTCACGGGGATAGGTTCTAATAACAGAGAGCTTATCCCCGTGATTTTTTGTGCCTTGTTGATTTTTTTTGAAAAAAGTTGCCTTGTCGATTAATCTTTTTCTGTTGAGAATCGTCTAACAACTGATAACTAACTTATATTAACCAATTCAAATAAAAAAAAACAAAGTATGAAAAAAGTATTAATGATGCTTGCTCTGATGGCAGTACCTTTTGCCATGCAGGCACAAACCGCGTTCCACGATGTAGAAGCTAACGAAGCTAAGGGCGCTGTAAAGAAGATCAGTCAGAACATGATGGGTCGCGATCAGGTAACCTCCTTTACTCAGGATGGCAAGATGCAGCGTGAGGGTGTTACTGGTGCTGTCTATGATGCCAATGGTTTTCTGCAGTCAATGAAGATGTCTTTCCAGGGACAGGAAGTGACTATCAAGTACACATGGAAGGACGGCAGACTGGCCACTCAGTCTATGGACATGATGGGCAATCCCATGACTTTCACCTTCACCTACAATGACAAGGGTGCCGTAGCCAGCCAGTCAATGGATATGGGCGGACAGGAGATGAAGATGGAGTACACCGATTATAAATATGATGCTAAGGGCAACTGGATCAGCCGTAAGACCAACATGATGGGTCAGGAGATGGAGCAGACCCGTACCATTGAGTATTTTGAGTAATTAATAAATAAAAAAGAATGGGGGCGGCTAACATGATGTTAACTGCCCCCTTTTTGTATCCTTATGAGTTGGGATTTTACTTAACCTTAGCCAGCTCTGCAGCCATCTGCTGCTGTAGCTCGTGAGCCTTCTGGGCAGCCACGTCAGCAAAGTCCTTACCGTTAGAGGCAAAGATGATGCCACGAGAAGAGTTGACCAGCAGACCGCAATCCTTCGTCATGCCATATTTGCAAACCTCTTCAAGCGAACCACCCTGAGCGCCAACGCCAGGAACCAGCAGGAAGTGGTTGGGCACAATCTTACGGATATCCTCAAACATCTGGCCCTGCGTAGCACCAACAACATACATCATGTTCTCGTCGTTGCCCCACTGCTGAGAGGTCTTCAGCACCTTCTCAAAGAGGCGCTCAGACTCCCCTCCTTGGGAGGGGCTGGGGGAGGCTATCAGTTGGAAGTCGTGAGAGCCCTTGTTGCTGGTCAGCGCCAACAGAATCACCCACTTATCCTTGTAGCCAAGGAATGGCGTTACGCTGTCTTCTCCCATATAAGGAGCAACGGTTACGGCATCAGCCTGCGCGTCGCCCTCAAAGAATGAGCGGGCATACATGGCAGAGGTATTGCCGATATCACCACGCTTGGCATCAGCGATGATGAAGTGGTTGGGGTAGTTCTCGCGAATGTAGCTGACAGTCTCTTCGTAGGCCACTAGTCCGTTGGCACCCAGCGACTCGTAGAAGGCGAGGTTGGGCTTGTAGGCCACACAGTAGGGTGCCGTAGCGTCGATAATATACTGGTTGAACAGCATGATAGCCAGCGAGTCGTCATACTCCTCACCGTCTTCCAGGTCGGCTTTGCACTCATCAATGACACACTGTGGAATCTTCTTGATGTCGGGGTCGAGACCTACGCAGAGGAAGCTCTGCTTCTCGAAAATCTGCTTTATTAATTCTTGTTTGTTCATAATTCTAACTGTCAACTGTCAACTGTCAACTGTCAACTGTCAACTACTTAAAGTTCAGTTTCTTTCATTCGTTCTGCATTCTCAGCCACGGTGAGCGCATCAATCATAGGCTGGATGTCACCACCCAGGAAGCCCTGCAGGTCGTGCGTGGTATAACCGATACGATGGTCGGTTACGCGGCCCTGTGGGAAGTTGTAGGTGCGAATCTTTGCTGAGCGGTCGCCCGTGGAGACAAGGCTCTTACGACGACTGGCAATATCATCCATATATTTCTGATGCTCTTTATCATAGATAAAGGTGTAGAGGCGAGAGAGAGCACGCTCCTTGTTCTTAGGCTGGTCGCGCGTCTCAGTACACTCGATAAGAATCTCCTCCGTCTCACCAGTATTAGGGTTCTTCCACATGTAACGCAGACGAACACCCGATTCTACCTTGTTCACATTCTGACCACCGGCACCACTGGAGCGGAAAGTATCCCACTTAATCTCACCCTCGTTAACGTGCACCTCAAACTTATCAGCCTCAGGCAGTACGGCAACGGTAGCGGCAGAGGTGTGCATACGACCCTGCGTCTCAGTAGCAGGCACGCGCTGTACACGGTGAACGCCCGATTCGTATTTCAGCGTACCGTACACATCAGCACCGCTGACGGCAAAGTCAATCTCCTTGAAACCACCGACAGCACCCTCGCTAACGCTGGTGATACTGAGCTGCCAACCCTTAGAGTCGCAGTAGCTCTTATACATCTTGAAGAGGTCGCCAGCAAACAGCGCAGCCTCATCGCCACCTGTTCCGGCACGAATCTCCATCTGTACGTTCTTAGCGTCTTCAGGGTCTTTTGGAATCAGTGCAATCTTGATTTCCTCCTCCAGCTTAGGCTGCAAAGCCTCGTTCTCCGACAGCTCCTCACGAGCCATCTCTTTCATCTCTGGGTCAGTCTCGTTGGCCAGAATATCCTTAGCCTCACGAATGCTGTTCAGACAGGCGATGTAGCGCTTGCGAGCATCCATGATGTCACCCAGGTCTTTGTATTCCTTGGTAAGTTTCACAAAACGGTTCTGGTCTGCAATCACTTCGGGGTCGGTAATCAGCGTAGATACCTCCTCGAAACGAGCCTCTAAACCGTCAAGTTTCTGTAAGATACTGTTATTTTCCATATTCGGCTGCAAAATTACGAATAAGTGAGCGAAAAACCAAATTTATTTGGGATTTTCCGAACGTGAGTAATTTCGACTAAAGGTCAAAGGTACGAATAATTCTTGGCATTTTTTAATATTTTCCATCTTTTCTTTTTTATTAATAAGGAAATTATTAACTTTGCAACGTGAAAACGAAAAACATACATATTAGCGAATACAATTACGAGTTGCCCGACGAGCGCATTGCCAAGTTCCCAATGGCCGAGCGCGACCACTCGAAGCTACTCGTTTATGAGAAGGGACAGGTTAGTGAAGACATCTTCTACAACCTGCCCAGCCATCTGCCACAGGGTGCGCTGATGGTTTACAATAATACCAAGGTGATTCAGGCTCGTCTGCACTTCCGCAAAGATACGGGAGCGCTCATCGAGATATTCCTCTTGGAGCCTGCTGAGCCTGCCGACTACGAGCAGATGTTCCAGAAGACGGAGCATTGTTCGTGGCTCTGTCTTGTGGGCAACCAGAAGAAGTGGAAAGAAGGCACACTGACACGAGAGATTGAAGCCTCAAACTTCAAGAATCAAACTTCAAACGTTATCGTTAAGGCCACCCGTCGTGGTGAGCATGGCACCAGCCAGTGGATTGACTTCCAGTGGAGTGGGGGCGTCTCCTTTGCTGAAATTCTCGACGTGATGGGCGAGTTGCCTATTCCACCATATCTGAACCGTGAGACACAGGAGAGCGACAAGACCACCTATCAGACCGTTTATTCTAAGATTAAGGGTAGTGTGGCAGCTCCTACTGCTGGTCTTCACTTTACCGACCGCGTCCTCAAGGATATCGATGCTCACGGTATAGAGCGCGAGGAGGTAACGCTGCACGTTGGTGCCGGCACCTTCAAGCCCGTCAAGAGCGACACTATCGGTGAGCACTCTATGCATACCGAGTATATCGCTGTGCGCCGTCATACCTTGGAGCGACTGCTGGCTCACAATGGAGAGGCCATAGCCGTTGGTACCACCAGCGTGCGCACGCTGGAAAGCCTCTACTATATGGGACTGAAGGTGATGCAGAACCCTGATATCAAGGAAGAAGAACTGCATGTCAACCAGTGGGAACCGTATGAAGTTGACAGTTTAAAGTTGACAGTTGACAGTTCAAAGGCCCTGCAGGCGCTGCTCGACTGGATGGTTCGCCACGAACTCACCGTGCTACATTCCTCTACGCAGATTATCATTGCGCCAGGCTATGAGTATCATATCGTAAAGATGCTGATTACCAATTTCCACCAACCGCAGTCAACGCTGTTGCTGTTGGTTAGTGCCTTTGTCAAGGGCGACTGGCATAAGATCTACGATTATGCCTTGGCTCACGATTTCCGCTTCCTGAGCTATGGTGACTCGTCGTTGCTGATACCCTAATTTAAACAGAGAAAGTATTTATTGAGTAGTATGAAATACGGTTTTTTCAAAGTTGCGGCCGCAGTACCCGCCATGAAGGTGGCCGACGTAGAGTACAACATTCATGAGATGGAGAAACTCATCGCGCTGGCAGCCGGTGAGGGTGTTGAACTGTTGTGTTTTCCGGAGTTGTCGCTGACGGGCTATACCTGTCAGGACCTGTTTAAAGAACAGCTGCTGCTGACTAAGTCAGAAGAAGGCCTGCTCATGCTGCTCGACTTCACCCGTCAGCTCGACATCATCTGCGTGGTTGGTCTCCCCGTACAGGTGGGCGGACTGTTGCTCAACTGTGCGGCAGTCATCCAGAGCGGTTCGCTGCTGGGTGTAGTGCCTAAAACCTATCTGCCCAACTATAATGAGTTCTACGAGAAGCGCTGGTTTGCCTCCTCGCAAGACCTCAACCCCACAGACATCTATCTGGCTGGCACGCCTATTACCGTATCTGCTGAGCCTAAAGTGTTCCAGACCTCTCAGGGCGTCAAGTTTGGCGTAGAGATTTGTGAGGATGTGTGGGCACCTATTCCGCCCAGCAACAACCTGACAATGGCTGGTGCCGACATCATCGTCAACCTCTCTGCCAGCAACGAGCTTATCGGCAAGCACAACTATCTGCGCTCGCTGGTAGCCCAGCAGAGTGCGCGCACCATCAGTGGCTACGTCTATGCCTCCAGTGGTTTTGGCGAATCTACGCAGGATGTGGTCTATGGCGGAAATGCCATGATTTTCGAAAACGGCCAACTGCTGGCTGAGGGTGAGCGTTTCTCTTTCCAGCCACAGCTGAAGACCGCACAGATTGACGTAGAGCGCCTGCGCACCGACCGTCATATTAATTCTACGTTTATCAATGCCCAGCGCCACGCCCACGCTACCATTATCCGTACCAAGGATGTTACTGAACAGCCCTTCCAACTGACGAGAGAGATTAATGCGCACCCCTTCATCCCTTCAGATGAGGAGATGGATGCTACCTGCGAGGATATCCTGAATATCCAGGTGGCAGGACTCGCTAAGCGACTGGTGCATACCAACTGCCAGAATGTTGTCATTGGTATCAGTGGCGGACTGGATTCCACGCTGGCTCTGCTGGTCTGCGTGCGCACATTCGACAAACTTGGACTCGACCGCAAGGGTATTGTGGGCGTTACGATGCCAGGCTTTGGCACGAGCGACCGCACTCACGATAATGCCACCACACTGATGCAGCTGTTGGGCATCTCGCAGATGGAGATATCTATTGCCAAGGCCGTACAGCAGCACTTTGAAGATATTGGTCACGACCCCTCTAAGCACGACGCTACCTATGAGAATTCGCAGGCGCGCGAGCGTACACAGATACTGATGGACCTTGCCAACAAACTCAATGCTCTCGTAGTGGGTACAGGCGACCTTTCTGAGTTGGCACTCGGTTGGGCAACGTATAATGGCGACCACATGTCTA
>Ga0265298_10010109_pt1 | contig 11186 bp, 13 predicted proteins | sample AusTroGonzalo_MG_3_FD_193486 | JGI IMG/M metagenome (GOLD analysis project Ga0265298, IMG submission 193486) | Bovine rumen microbial communities from tropical cattle in Woodstock, Queensland, Australia - Gonzalo_01 | ecosystem: Host-associated > Mammals > Digestive system > Stomach > Rumen ...
CAACCTTCGTGTTGATGACCTGCGTCACCTGATCGGCAATGTCAGGTGTTACCACGTCACCCAGCTTGGTGCTGATGGTCTGCACAATCTCCGTCGCAATATCGGGAGTTACGACCTCGCCAACCTTGGTGTTGATTGTCTGGGTTATTTGGTCGGCTATTTCAGGAGTGACGATGTTGCCGAGCTGGGTGCTGATGGTCTGAACCACCTCCGATGCTATCTCAGGAGTCAGCACTTCTCCGACCTTGGTGTTTATTACCTGTTCGATTGTCGTTGGCACTTCAGGCAAGTTCACATCACCGACTTCCGTGTTGATGATTTCCGTTGCTTCCGTCGGCACTTCAGGCAATTCGACGTTACCTGGCACGACATTGATACGAAGGGTGTCGTCGGTTGGGAGTTCCTTCAGTTTGGCCAGTTGCTCGTCGTTGACTTCTACGGTGTAGGTTGCGCGTTGTGGTTGCAGCCTCTCCACCTCTGCTTGTGCTGTAGTGACGGCTTTCTGTGCGGATGTGATTTCTTTCAGGTTGCCGCTTTGGTTGGCTGTGTCGAGTTTGGACTGTGCCTCTGCGAGTTTCTTTTGAGCCTGTTCGAGAGCCTTGGCTGCTTCCTTCTGACGGGCTGCTGCATCGGTCTCTGCCTTCACCTCTGCTGCCAGTCGCTGATAGGCTACGGCTGCGTTGTCGTATGCCTCCTTGTATCGAGGATCGTTGTAGGTGGCGTATGCTTTGCCGTATGCGTTGAACAGTTGCTCTTGTGCCTGGAGTTCCTTCTTCTTATAGGCTACTGTGTCGTCCAATCCGGCTTGCATCCGCAGACTTGCTTCGGTCAGTGTCTGTGCGTAACTCTGTTGTGCAGCATCCACAATGCTTGCAGCCTTCGATTGCGGTGTCTGGGTTGTGCCACCTTTCGGAATGTTGCTGTTATTATTGTTGTTTGTGTTGGTGTTGGATGCTTTTTGAGCTTGTATTGCCTTATCCGTTACATCCTTCCCGTCACTGGTTGCCTTTACTATTTTGCCTTGGTTATCAACCGTCTCTGTGTACACATGATGGTTGCCGTTGGCCATTGACTGAAGTTTTTCGTATGCCTTCTTGTATTGATCAAACAATCCTTCAGTCTTTTCTCCATTTGTTTCTTCAGCAACTCCGATTGCTTTCAGAATAAGGTGTACTTTTCCGAGTGGGCCGAGCAATTCAATAGCTTTCACTGCGACCTCAGCAAACGCATTGTTTTCTCCTATTTTGTCGAGAGCTGAATATACACCGTCAATGGCACCCTTTACGTTGTCGATTGCGTCAATGGTAAAGGTGAGTGTATCGACAAACTCGGTTTTGATGCTTTTAGCCATTACTTCCCATCCGTTATATCCGAATGTGCGCTGCATAGCCTGTTCAAGTCTTACGTTGGCCTCATAGAGTCGGTCGTAAGCAACACCTAATTCTCCAGTCTGTCCCTTTGTCTGTTCGAGGTTGGTGTTCAGTTCGGCAATGGCACGTCCGAGCTTCATGCCTTGCATTGCACCCTGACGACCGAACACGTCTTGCATCACGCGTCCTGCTTCTTTGCTTCCGCTGTTGGCATTTTCCAATGCTTCTGCAACCTGCTGCAAAGCCTCAAACACGGTCATACTTCCGTCGCTCATCTTTTTCGACATCTCCTCACCGTCAATACCCATCTGTGCAAGGTCTTTGGCTGTCTGCGATGTCATGTTACGGATGTTCTTGATACCCATCAGGATGGCACTCATGTTCTGCTCGGAGAACAAACCTCCTTCGCTGTTGTGGATCACGGCAACAAGTTGGTCGGCAGATATACCAGCGTCACGGAATGCAGGTGCGAATTGCTGTATCATATTCAACAGCTTTGGTCCGTCTCCGTTGATCATTCCTTGCATACCTTCACGCAAGAGTTGGATGCTTTGTTCGCCACTCTTTCCAAACTGTGTCATGAGTACGTTTGCGGCATTGATAGCGTCGCGGAAGTCCACGTTGTAGGTCGATGCCAAAGCACGAGCCGCTGCGGTCATCTTGTCGGAATCGTCGCCTTTTAGTCCTGTGGTGACAGTTGTTATCTGTTGCTGTTTTGCAAGCTCGTCGTTATAGTCTGCCCATGCCTTAGTAGCAGCAACGACAGCCGTTGTTCCTGCACCAATAGCAGCAGTCATGCCTATTGTTCCTGTTGTTACTAATCCCATCAGTTCGGAATTGATGCCGAGTTTTGAACCGAGCATGTTGAAAATGCCTGAAAAGTCACCGCCTCCGATGCTTGCTTCTTGCGAAGTAAGCGTCAACTCTTTGTCAATGTCTGCCAACTGTTTCTTAGTGTCGAGGATGCGCACTTTGAGTTCGTCCAACGAACTCTTCAACGCCTTTCCAAAGTCACCATTTTTCTCTTCTGCCGACAGTCGTCGGTATTGCATCGAAAGGTCGGTGAAGGCATTTGAGAGTTCGCCAAGGCTTCCGCGAGCCGACTTGCTCACGGTCTCCATCTTTCCAAGCGACTGCACGAAGGTCTTGTCCTCTTTATCCAGGATTGCCAACGTGCCGCCTACACGACGACAAGCCTCCTCCATCTGAAGAAGCCCTTGCGATGCTCGTTTTATTTTGCTGTCGTATTCCTGCGATTCGACTCGCAATCGGGTTATTACGTCTGCCATATCTTATGTTAGTTCTTTCTTAATCAAATCGTCAATCATTCGTTCGAGGTTGGCTGCTGCATTCTCCATTTCCGTCTGCGAACGCAGTCCGAAGAAGTTGCGTGCCGTGATGTGACCACGGAAACCATATAGGGTTGTGCGTTCTTGAGTTCCGGCATTGATGAAACGGAGGATGAAACCACGGTCAGGACCTGTATAGCTTTCCAGTCGTTTGGTTCTTATGCTTCGTGGTAGTCGGTTTCCCCCTCGCTGTCCTTCCCTCAATTTCCTCTGCTTGGTGTAACTGCTACGGCTACCGCTTACACGACGTTTGGCGAGAATGTTTACGTTACCACCGAGGATGCGCTTATAGACAGCAGATCGGACGGCCTTGTACGCCTGGCGTGGGTCGGACTTCATGCTGCTTTTGGCAGCGTCGCCCATGCTTTTGCGCACTTGTCCCAACACCTTGCGAATCAAACCCTGCACCTTCTTCTCCATCGCAGGATTCGACATCAGCAGCTTGTCGAGTTCCTTACGTTGCTCGACAAACCCCTGAACCTCGAATGCGTCCGTTGTCTGTAATGTTAATTTGCTCATATCTTTATTATTATTTGGGGGGCTGTTACGAGATGTCGAACAGTTCCACCTGTATTTCATCGTTTGCAAAGTCGATTTGTTGAGACAGGCACGACATTCCGACAAGTCCTGTTGCATTGCCAGGCTTGTGGAGTTGCCAAGGGTCAAACATGTCGCCTTCGCACTTTAGCACGACGTTGAGTTTTTTGCGTGTCTGCTGGTAGTAGGCATAGAGGCGTGCTGCCAGTGCTTCCTCTGGGAGTTGGTTGTTGTAGAGTTTTGTGATCACGCTTTGTATGTTGTTCGCCAATATCAGACCTTTGCCAAGTGGCAGAGGGCTGTGTCCTGTGAACAGTCGCGATGTCATTTCGTACTCCTCTTCAAATCCTACGTTGGTCGTATATTCTTTTTGGTAGTCCGGTTTGTATGGGTTGACCGTCTGCCCTGCGTCTACATAGTCCCAATGGGCATTGTAGGTGATAGACAAATCATCAATGCTGTAATAGTAGTTTTTGTCGATTCCGTAGCTTCCCAATATGTAGTCATTCGGGATTAGCATCTCAAATGTGATGTGTCCGTTCTCCTGAATTATCGGTATGTTGTAGCCGTCCGACTGATTTCCGACATAGGTATGGTCACGACCTCCGATGATTTTGCCGTTCTGTACTACAATATATGTTGTTCCTGATGTATTGCCTACTTTCACAGAAATTGGGAGTTTTCCTGTAAAGTTCTTCCATTCACCACTTGCGCTTTCTGCATATTTCACATTCCCTTTTACAGCCAGATAGTAGTGAACTGTCAGGCCGTTGTAGAATAAGCGGTTAGGAGTGGTAATGGTGAACATACGAGTGCCTGATGCCAACTCATTGATGCGGAAAAGTATGCGGTTCACCCATCCTGTGTCATCAGATATTGAACCACCACCTCCTGTTCGGTTGTTGTATTTATACATTCGCTCACGTACAATGCAGCAACCTTTGCCCGTGTTGGTTTCGTTGCGGAAATCGTCAAATTTGAAATTTACGTTTGAGTCGCGAGGATAGATGACGCTGCTGCTGTCGGTAATGAATGAGCGCGATCGATATTCAAGGTTTCCATCGGCCTGTACAACTGAATGGCTTTGATTCTGTCCGAAAGTCTCAGCCGTGATGTCGAGCGAATAGATGGTGTCGTCAAGGTCCACGATGTTGTCAATGGCTTTCACCTTGCTCTTACCTGTGACAAATGTCATGGTGTGGTCATTGCCCCAAATGGTGTGCGCAATGGACGTCTGCGTGATATTGGAGACGGTCTGCGTAGGATTGGACGTGAGTGCTGACAATGTTTCATAACTCATACTCACATAGTCAGTATGCTGATCGCCCCAAAGAAAACAAAGCCGAGTGCCTTTCTCAACAATTTGGAAACCAAACAGACAAGCGATGTCGTACAGAATGTCATAGTACGAATCCACATCATATTGCTTTGTGTCGTCATTCCATGTTGCATAGTTCAGGAGGTTGAACTTCATGCGCAATGGGTTCTTGTTGCTGGCATCCGTCGTGAACGAATCTTCGGCAAACATATTCTTTGGGAACACAAAACGCCAATAGATCGGCGTGCCGTTTACTGTCAACTGACAAAGGAAATCGGCAAAACTGATATACACCAAGTCGTCAACCGCATTGCTCGGACGCATCGCACTAAACACACCAAGCGGAGACGTTACAGGCAGACTGATGGTGTTCGGACCTTTGTCCCAGGTCTGAGTAAATGCCTGACCTTGCAGATATCCGTACCAAATCGCAGTATTGCCGCTGTACAGTGTGACAGGACGAGCAAATGGGTTTTGCCCAATCACCGACTCAATGTCAACCGAATCAGCTACAATCTGAATGTTGCCAGACTGCGTTCGGATAGGACGGAAAAGGTCGTTGTCCTCGTCTGTGTTCAGCACGAACGGACGAGAAGACGGAGTGAGCTGAGTGACGGTGTTTGAACCGTCGCCAATCTCCAGCCTATAATTCACGCCCATTACCGATTGCCACTCTATTTTCTTCATATCATTTCTCTTTTCTATTCGCACCCATTTTGGTTTTGGGTTTACTGAAACGTGGCGTTTCAGTCTATTTTGTCACGACTCGGCATAGTCGATGCAAGCATCACTCTGCGCTCGCTGCTCCAAAATGTTCCTGCAAAAAAGCCGACTACCTTCTCAGGCTGTCGGCTTCACTTATAATAACATTTTTTATTAACAATAAACTCAATGTTCAGGAAAATTACAGTTATCGAAAAGAAAGATTAAAAAAGTTACTTAGAATCAGATTTCCTTATATTCAGCCTTTGCATCGAACGAAGGACAGGCCTTGTTGGCAAAGTTGCGGTGGCCGTAGATTTTAGCATCTGGGTAGAGTGCTTTCAATTCCTTCAGAAGTTTCAACAGCATCATGCGTTGAGATGCTGTGCGTGTGTCTTTAGGCTTTTCGTTGTTGGCATCCATACCTCCGACATAACAGACACCGATGCTGATGGAGTTGTGGTTGGTGCAATGGGCACCGCTGATGTTCACGTCGCGTCCGTTGTGAATGGTTCCGTCGCGATAGACAACATAATGGTAGCCGATAGTTGCGAAGCCACGATCTTTGTGCCATCGTGTAATGTCGGCGACGGTGAAGTCCTTACCTTCAGGCGTGGCGGTGCAATGCACTATGATTTCGCGGATGTGTCGGCTGCTGCGCTTCAAACCTAACGCAGATGTCGTCACCGCTGGCAATAACTTTGCAAGTGTTGCGGGACCAACCACGCCGTCAGGTCTCAGTCCGTGTTCGCGCTGATACAGGATGACGGCTTCTTCGGTGAGCTTTCCGAAGATTCCGTCGGGGTAAAGATTCAGGGCCTTCTGAATCTGCTTCACCATTTCTCCGCGTGATCCTTTCTTGTATAGTTCCATTTCAGTCTTATTTTATTTTGCTTTCAATGTGTTGAAGGTCTTCCTCCAAGATTGACACGTCTGTATCAAAGTGCCTCGCTGTCTTGTCGATGAGTACCTTTGCCAACAACTTCCACACACGGGCATGCTTGTCGCCTGGAAGTCGGCACGATGCTTTATTCTCGGCAATGCTCAACAACTGCTCGGCACATACAACGCCAGCAGCAATGTAACTGACAGGCACGTCGATATGCACAAATATCCATCGTTCGACTGCGTAAGCAAGAATAATGATGATAAACCGCTCAATCAGTGTCGGAATCACCTGACGGAACTTGTAACTGTTGAACTTTGCCTTGTCACGTTTTTTCTTGGGGTACATGATATGCACTCGCTTGTCGAGTTCGTAGGCAGACCACGCATCGTACAACACGAATGCCGTAGCAATAATCACTAAAGGAACGGCTGGAGCAAATTCACCACATACCCATCCAAGAACGCCGCCGATAAATAGCATTAATCCTTCAAAAAACTTATCCATTTGTCAATGTATCTTTTACAAGTCGCCCCAATCCACGTTTTGGGTTTACTGCTCCATTTTGCTAACGTCAGCAAAATGGCAGGCATAAAAAAAAGAGGCATCGCTGCCTCTCTTTTCGTAAGTGTTCTGATATTAATGTTCACCTATTAATACCTAATCCTAATCATATAAAATATGAAAAAACAAAGATTGATGCTCGCCTCACGGCGTAATATCGTATGCGCTGAAAGCGCGAGTGACAAAAGGACTGTTCATTGTTACATCGTCACATCCTCATTTGCTTGTGGCGAGTGTGTTTCTTTTTCAAAGTGGAATCCGCTTGTAGCGAATGCCGTGCAAGTGGTGACAGGTGCCCGCTGGCAAAATCCAAACAGCGAACACTTGTCTTTCGCGCAGTAGTCGGCATTCTTACGGTCTTCTACCAGTTGATGCCGTTGCCCGTCGATTTCAATGATAATCCGTTTGCTCATAGTTCCAAATGTTTAAAAGTTTATTAATCCCAACCGACGTGCCAACTTATAGAGAAGCCACAGGAGTGCACCGCCCATCAAAGCAATGAATGCCACGCCTGCCTTCATCTTCGTGCGCTGCCACCACGTCAGCTCCTTTTCCACCTCTACCTTAACAGGGTAAGGAGTGGCAATAGTGTCGTGTGTAGCCTGGTAGATTGTGTCGTGCTTGATGCTTTCGATGTACTTGGTGTGCCATTTCTCGATTCGCACGGTGTCTCCATTGACATTGACAAAGATGCTGTCGTGAACGTTGATGCTGTCGCGCTGCACCTTATTTATATATAAAGTGTCGCTGTGGTACTCTGGTACCGTCACATATTCCACGTGTTTACACGAAGTCATCAGCATGGCAGCGATCATCAGCGTAATGACTGACAGGATCACCAATACCACCTTCTCTAAGTTGTTCCAATCGTTTTCGCTCATCATATTTTTTTACTTTTAATTCTTAACTTACACAAAGTCTTCCATTGATAGCACGTCGTCATCTGCCTTTTTCCATTTGCCCTTTGCCTTTAGCCACCAATCCCACAAACGTGGGAAGGGTAGGAGTATCCGCCATCCTACAATCTTCGTATAGTTCTGCTCGTAGTTCGGCTGATGTTGGCTTACCTTGACGATTCGCCATCGCGGACACTTCACCGAGATGTCACCCAGACGGATGTTGTAGAATGGTGCGAACGCATCTTCCACTTGTCTGATAAACTCCTCGTCACGATCTTCGTCGCACTCGCCTTCATACGTCACCATCACCACACTCATCGGCTTTGCTTTCCTGTCGAGCAGGTTGAACACCTCGTCGAGTGTCAGGTCGTAGCGTGCCTTCCCGTGATGCACAAACAGGATGTCTTCGTACCAACGCACACGAATGTCAAACAGAACGACACCAGCCTCACATTGTTCCTCCAGTGTCTTGTCCTGGCATCGTGCGACGAATGGGAATAGTTTTGCCCATACGTTCGCAGCCCGTTCACCTGTTGCGGAATTATGACTTGCCTTCATACTTATCTGTTTTATCTTGTTTGGGGTTTACTCTTTTTGATTGGGTTCGTACATATTTATTTTCTTTGTGTCGGTTGCAATTTTTCCGCATAGCGGTCGTAGAAGAGCTTGCATGCCCGTCTTGCTCAGTGTGATGACATGACGGCGTTCGATGTCGAACACAGGGAGACCAATAGCAAGTGCTGCGTGAATCTCACCGTCGCATCCTCTGCTTTCTTCCCATCCGGGCATTAGCCACACCTCGTCGGCTGATGAAGCCATTGCCACGATGTCGGCACGCATCAAGTCCTCGCGTGTTGGCTTCTCCCCGTCTTGTGCGAACACCTTGAATTGTACGTCACTGATGTCGAACGGATTGATCACATCATACCCTGCCTTCCGAATCTTTGCCGCATACTTCTCAAACGCCTTCCGACGTTCGCGCAAATGCTCCTTGCTATCGGTCAATACATCACCGATAGGACCTGATAAATATACTGTCTTCATAACTTTCTAATGGTGAAAAATGATTGGTTGGCTTCTGTCTCGCTCACGATAGACTTCTTTGATTTCCGAGTTCTCGGTATATTCCGAACCGACAGCGAGCACGCTGATATTGCCGTTGAACATACGACGGAATTTCTCGAAAGCCTCGCGCTGCCAACCAAGGCTCATGTCGTATCTGATAAATGTGCGGGCGACATACATACGGTCGTTGATGAACTCACCCAGGCAGATACCTTCGCGAGTGCATAGGCATTCTTCGTGGTCGCCGTCTGGCTTCTTGACGAAATATCCTGAATCGTTCAGAATGAAGTAACGACGAGCCAACTCCTTTCCTTTCAGTTCAAGTCCCATGCGCTCACGGAATCTCTTCATAAAATGAGGTGGAAACACGCTCGCCGTCATTGTGCTTTTCTTGCTCGGTGTCAGCAGCATGTATATGTCTCCCTCATCAGCACGCAGCGACGTATATAAGATATTGTAGATGTCCTGATTGGTGCGAACTTTCCGTAGCACCACAAATATCATCGTCCACTCATTCTTTCTCGGTGTCGTGTGTGTGAGTGTTTTTTCAAATGGGAATTTTGTTGCCTTAAGTGACAGCCGCCTCAGGTTCTTTGCGTTGTGAACAGACCACTTGATCATGTTGTCGGAATCGAGCAAGACTTCTCTGTACATCTCCTCATAGGTCATTGTTGGTAATAGCATAGTAATTGATTTTGTAAGTTAATAAAATAGGGCGGGAAATTCCCGCCCAAACATCAAACCAACGGGAATCCCATTGGTGGTGAACGACCATCCATATAATCTGCTTAATATGTCTTATCCTCCTTTATTCTTGCACTTGCAATTTCAGGCACAAACGCCAAGCGCAGACCATTCTTTTGGTCGAAGTATGCAAGCAGTCCGCCAGCAGCAGCCCACCAACATTCGCGGTCGGAGTGTTCCATTACTTTCTCGCATAGTTGCCGAGCTTTGTCCCATAGCTTTTGCTCGGTCGGCACACCATTAGCCCACTCCCAATTCATGACAAGCATCAATGCACGGACTTTCTCAAAATTGAAGTCGTGTATCACCTTGTCAATCATCTTCTCTTTTTGTTCTTCTGTCATACTTCCTCCCATTTATAAGGTTCTCCGTTGATGGTTTTGATGTCAGGCTGATAGACAGGATTCGGTAGAATTGGTTGCCGCTTCTTAGGTACACCCTTCACCGTCAGTTCCTCACCGACGAACCGCATGTATGGGACAGGGCGACCGTACATTCCCATCGTTTCCACCTTGATGGTATGGTAGTGATCGGTGATGATGTCACCAAACTTCACTGGGTTGTGCTCAATGGCATATTGCTGTCTGAGCTCATCCTTCTTTTTGTCACATTCTCTCTGAAGTGCATTGCACTTCTTACTTAGTTCTTCGTACGTCATAGTTCCTGCTTTTCTTTAGTGTTCGGATAAAATGTAATTGCGGCAACACCAGTGATGACTTCCGGCTTATGCGCCAATCCAATGCCAATACACTTCTTTACAACTTCCACGTAGAAGCGGCTGGTGTCTTCGCCAGCATCATACTTTGTGAGTCGTTCGATGTTTTCGCCATCGAGCCATATTTCCTCACCGCCTGTTTGAATTAAATGAAATGTTCCGTTCATAGTTCCTATTCTTACAAATTCTTGCTAATTCTTTAAATATTTGCACGTTTCTACTGCTCCACCCTTCCTTCATCTAAATCAAACAGATACACAGCATCCATTAAGGCATGTATCGGGTCAATCTTGTGTGAGGGTGCGGGGCCGCCCTTGGTAATGCGCCGCAGGTTGGTGGAGTCGTTCACCTCCACGGCGCAGTTGCCGAAGCACCAGGGCCACAGGGGACTCTCGCTGAATGAGATGAACGGGTCGTTGCGCTTGATCATTTCCTCGATTTCCAATATTCGCGGATTCTGCACCATCATCGTCTGAGGCACGGGCACGACCATCTTTTGAATGGTCTTGGCGATTTCTGCCGCCGACACGTCCTGCCGCTTCTGGAAGAGCGTCTGAAGCCACGCCTTTAACTGGTTAATCGGCTGGATGCTCTGTGCGGGGTCGTAGCCGAAGGACACGATGTTGATGCCCTGCTCGACGATGGCCGCGAGTTCGTTGATGGCGTGCATACTGTCAAAGACCTCACCGGGGGCGACGCGCAGCCAGCCTTGCTCAATCCATTGCTCATACAGCGGCAGGTTGGGGCTGTCCTTCATCACGTCTTCCAGCACCCACGCGATGGTGTCGGCAAAGAAGATGTCGCTCGAAGTCTGCGCCTTGTAGTTCACCGCGAGGAATGTCATGGCGAAGAGGTCGTCGCCGTGCGAGAAGTCGAGTCCGCAGTACACCTTCTGCCAGCCCTCCACCATCTTGCAATCGGTGATGCGCTTATCCACTTGCAAGGGTCTGATTCTGTCGCCAGTGATCCATCGCGTCACACGGGCTGACAAAAACATGTTAAAATCTTTAGTTAATACCTCCTGCTTGGTGTCCTCG
>Ga0265298_10010110_pt1 | contig 11186 bp, 10 predicted proteins | sample AusTroGonzalo_MG_3_FD_193486 | JGI IMG/M metagenome (GOLD analysis project Ga0265298, IMG submission 193486) | Bovine rumen microbial communities from tropical cattle in Woodstock, Queensland, Australia - Gonzalo_01 | ecosystem: Host-associated > Mammals > Digestive system > Stomach > Rumen ...
GCTAAGATGATCGGAGCTCTTGAACTGTCTGAGCTGGCAGCGCAATTGGAGGCAGCTGCTAACGCAGGCAACGAAGCGGATATTAAGAGAGCGCATGCTGACCTTATCGGAAAATACGACAATATCGTTAAGGCGATAAATATGCTTGTATCTTCGGATGAAGATAATTCTGAAGCTGAAGAAGATGTAATGGAGTTCCTTCCCAATAACGGAAATTAACCCTTGGTGTCAGGCTGATGTTCTTTTATGGTGATCATCTCGCAGCTTGTCAGTTCGGGATGGTCTTTTACTTTCTTCAGGTAAGAATCGAATAACTCCAGATGGATCTTGCAGACATACTTGTGTGCCAGGTCAGGATCAAGTTTACCCACGATTGCATTGATAGGAATCATGTGCTTCATGTCTGAGAATGAGATGTGCTGCATTTTCTTGAACAATGCGCTGAACACGGGTTTTGTGTGATCGATATAAGGTCTGGTCTCTGCGTTAAGATTTGTTTTGCAGCTTATCTGCGCGAAAGGCTTTCTTAAGATCTTACCTTTGTTGTTACCGAAAAGTGCACCATCCAGATTCGCACCGCATACGAACTCGTCACTATAGAGACAGAGCATATATGCAGTTGCACCGCCGAGTGAATGGCCGGTTGCACCGATGCCATAAGAGAAGTCGATCATATCGGCGAGGTTTTCTTTCGCATAGTCAACGGCTGATAAAGTGTCCTTCACCCATTCATCAACTCTGGACTGTATGTACATACAGTATTTATTCTGAATGACATCAAACTTGTCTGCGAGTTCTTTGTCAGTGCCTTTTGTAGCGGTGAGTTTAATTACGCTGAAAGCACCGGGAAGGAAAGGCTCATATTGTTTCTTGGTCGAATTTTTGTGCATGGGAATCTTTGTTCCGTCATCCAGTTCTGTCAGTGCAGCATCGTAGGGGTGTGTTACCGCCATGACAACATAACCGTGTGACGCGAGTTCTATGCATAAAAATGAATTTGCCTCTCTGAAGGAGCCCAGTCCATGATTGAATATTATCAGAGGGAATTTCTTTCCTTCTATCTTAGGCGCATTCTCATAGCAGTTGGATACGTTTTCTCCTGCAGCTTCGCTCTTATCATAATTGATGGGAGCATGCATCGAGTTCTTGAGGGCATCGGCCATCTCTCTGGACATGTATCTGGCTCTGCTCATGCCTTCAACGGATTCTTTTGTAACAGGGTAGTAGACCCTGGCCGGAACGAGTCTCTTTGTGCCTGGAGCAAGTATTTCGGCCCTGTCTGTAGTAGCCGTAAACGTAAATGTTCCTACTGCGTATTCACCTGTCGGTGAGGGTATGTTAAGCATCGATTTTTCCTCCGAGTAAAAGAATGATTGAATTGGCTAGTGTCCTGAAAAGCTTTTTGGGATCTGCTGCTATATTTGAATCTCCTGTGCCGTAGCAGGCTGACATGATGCACAGTTTCTCAATGCCTGAATATGAAGCGGAAACAAACAGTCCGATATCTACGGGCTCGGCTACTGGTTTATAACCGCTCGTATAAGCACCCTTGATCAGACGGGGCAGGGCATTCGTTTTCAAATACTCCAGATTGCCTGGTGTCTTGATGTCTGCCAGGATCTTTGCTGCACGCTCCGGTTCATTGATCGCGAGGACTCCGAAATCGAAATTGATCTTCTGAATATCCATGAGGTGGTCTTCCATTGCTTCGGCCAGGCAGTCGCAGACCTGATAAGTCAGTTCTTCCAGCGTTGCATCCTTGTTGGTGAGGATCTTTTCAAATGACTCTATTATGTTGTAATCGGCACGCATCTTTGACGACATATCGGCCAGTATCTCGTCGAGCCCGTTATAGTAGCGGTAGATAGCACCCTGGCTCATGCCGGTCTCTGCTATGACATCTGATATTGTTACCATCTCGACTGGTTTTCGAAGGCAGACCTGATAGCAGGCGTCCACGATCATCCTGCGTTTGCTCTCAAGATATTCTTCTGTAACCTTAGGCATTTTATATTTTCTCCAAATAAAAAATGAAACTTGTTTCAATAAGTGAAAGTGGTTTCATTTTAAATGTGGAATGCATGGGTGTCAATGGGTTTCAGAAAAATCTTGCGGAAAAGGATTTACTGTTTTCGCTGTGAAAAGAGAATGCCGGTAATTAATTATCGCAGCGCTTGTAGATAATGATATTGTCTTTCTCGTTGAAGAAGACCATCTCATAATCGGGATTGCCGATCAGATAATGTTCAATGGGTGTATCTTTGGTTAATGCAAACCAATTGAATCCGTATTTTGCAATGAACTCGTCGTAATCGATATTTCCGTTCCATGCAGCAATTGCCTCATCGCGGAAGGCCTTGTCGCCGGCTATATGGTCATCATAAAGCTCCGGTCTTGCATCAAAATATATCTTGTATTCATCAATAAGAAAATATGATCCTGAATTGAAATCAGTATATAGAACGACTTTGTCCGGATCCGGTACGGAGGCAAGCATCAATTCCCTGTCATCACTCTTCTCCAGATTATATTTCATGATGAGAAGGACTGAGAGAAGTCCAACACCGACATAAGCCCAACGCATCATTTTGTGAGAACGTTCAGTGAAATCGACATTTCCAAGTATCATGCCGATTGGCAGTACAAGTGTCCAGCAACAACGCATGAACATGCAGGACATAAGGAAGCAGCCAAATGCCATGAAGAACTGCGGAGATGTCAGTCTGCGCTTAACGATTGAATAAATGAGCAATCCGACAACCATTAACTGCATGACTGTATACAGTGACGGAAACTGGGGCGGATTGATCTCATATATGTCCAATCCTTCAAACGAACCTCTTGCGTATGTAAGGAATATGAGTCCCTTGTATCCGAGCGGACTTACCATCGAGAAAACCGCACCGGTAACCAATGCTGCCAAAGCATACAGATCAATATGGAATTTCTTTGCTTTGATTACGGGAATAAAGCAAAGGATCCAAAACATCGGATATGGAATGTTCGATGCCTGCCAGTTGGCCTGGAATACGAATACTGCAGCGATGCCGGCAAGAAATTTAACAGTTTCCTTGACAGTATGTTTGTCTTTCTTGAAGAACCGGATGAGGAGAGTCAGTTCAAGAAGTGAAACGGATATGGTGACTGAATAAGGTCTCGTTGATGCGTATTGTCCCAGAAGGATCCAGCAGTATACTGCGGCATTAAGGCCTGCCTGATTGCTGCCGAGAGTCTCCCTGCAAAGAATAAACAGACTTGCAAGAAGAATAAAGTTGAAAATGATTCCGAGTATTAATATTCCTGTATAGCCACCCGCAGAGTAAGCAAGATAATTAAACACATCACACAACCATTGCTGGATCAGTGTCGGAACGTCCTGAATTATAAGCCAGTATGCCGTTCCCGGGATGGATCTGTTATTTACTATGTATCTTCCGAGATCAATGAGAAAATAGCAGTCCTGATCCGGATTGTGAAACAGAGCCTGCGCTACGGCAAAAATGCTGAGTGCTACAGCAAGCAGGACATAACTGATCTTATCTGTGAATGTAAGGCTTTTTTTTGTACTCATGCTGTTATTATACATCGTCCTTCTTTATTTGTTTTTTTCATAGTTATGTCAATTTATCCGCTTATCTGAAGTCCATTTCGTAGCCGTGAGAGTATAATTGAGCCATTATGACACCAATCATATGTAAGAAATGGAGCATGAAAATGGCAAGTTGTGAGACGTGCGCATATGCATACATGGATGAGATGACCGGAGAGGCAATCTGCGACCTTGATCTGGACGAAGATGAGCTCTTGAGGCTCTCGCAGAGCAGGAGCAAGGAGTGTCCTTTCTATAGAGACGGCGATGAGTACAAAACCGTCAGACACCAGATGTAATAAGGGGTGTAACATTGTTACTGTACACTGAAAGACTCATTTTGAGGCGTTGGGAAGAGTCAGATGCAGAGCAGTTGTTCAAGTATGCTCAGGATCCGGATATAGGTCCCATTGCCGGATGGCCGCCGCATAAAAATATCGAAGAGAGCAGGTTCATTATCAATAATGTCCTGCAGGGAAAAGAGGCTTATGCCATCTGTCTGAAGGAAGATAACAAAGCGATCGGAGCGATTGAGTTAAGGCTCGGTGACAATGCCGACCTCGGTGAAGGTGACGATGAATGTGAATTGGGTTACTGGTTAGGTAAGCCCTTCTGGGGCAGGGGCATCATGCCCGAGGCTGCCCGTGAACTGATAAGACACGGATTCGAAGACTGCGGATTCAATAAGATATGGTGCGGCTATTACGACGGCAATGAGAAATCAAAGCGAGTTCAGGAGAAACTCGGATTCAAATATCAGTGGAGATCAGAAGATGTAGATGTTCCTCTCATGCACGAAAAGAGAGTCGGACACGTTAATCTGATGACCAAGGAAGACTGGCTTAAGGAACGGAACAAAATCTGATATAATTCCTCTCCTGAGGATCAATTTATGGATAACGGATTTAAAAACATCGTAGACGAACTGAAAAATATGCAAAACCTTACAAAAGAGCAGTTTGCGTATCTTTTGGAACGTGGTGACAAGGAAGATCTCGAGTACTTATACGAAGCTGCTAGAGAAGTTTCCGAGCAGGTTTTCCACAAGGAAGTCTATTTAAGAGGACTTATAGAATTTTCCAATAACTGCAAGAACGATTGCTACTATTGCGGCATCCGCTGCAGCAACAGGAAGGCTGACAGATACAGACTCACAAAGGAAGAGATCCTCTCATGCTGTGAGATCGGCGAGAAGATCGGATTCAAGACCTTCGTGCTTCAGAGCGGTGAAGATCCGTATTATACAGATGACAGGATCTGCGACATTGTCCGTTCGATAAAAGAGGCTCATCCCAACTGCGCAGTTACTCTCTCGATCGGTGAGAAGACAAAAGAGAGTTATCAGAAGTATTACGATGCAGGTGCAGACAGATATCTGCTCCGTCACGAGACGGCAAATGAAGAGCATTATTCCATGCTTCATCCGGCATCAATGTCAGGAGCATACCGTAAGCAGTGCCTGTTCGATCTGAAAGAGATCGGCTTCCAGGTTGGCTGCGGAATAATGGTCGGAACTCCTCATCAGACAGTTGATCACATCTATGAAGATATTAAATTCATGCAGGAACTGCAGCCGCACATGATCGGCATCGGTCCGTTCATTCCGCATAAGGATACTCCTTTTAAGGATGAACCCGAGGGGAGCGTTGAACGCACTCTGCGTCTGCTTGCAATATTAAGACTAATATTCCCGAAGGTACTGCTCCCGGCGACTACGGCTCTCGGGACCGCAGATGCAATTGGAAGAGAGAAGGGAATCCTCGCAGGCGCAAACGTCATGATGCCCAATCTCTCACCTTCGAATGTAAGGGAGAAGTATCTCCTCTACGACGGCAAGATATGCACGGGTGAAGAAGCGGCAGAGTGTAATGCATGCCTCAGAGGCAGAGTTAACCGCATTGGTTTCCACGTAGCTGACAGCAGGGGAGACCATCCTGATTTTGTGTAAGAACGTTCACTGACTGAACGTATTGGTTTTCTGGTGGGATAAACAGGAGGTTTATTTGCATGGCGGATACTAAGAATTTAGGCGGAACTTTCGATACTGTTGTTTCCAATTACGACAAGATGAGACCGGGTTATGTACCGGAACTATTTAATGCAATCTTCGATTATGTTTCGATCGGGGAGGATTCCAGAGTTGTTGAAGTCGGCAGCGGCAGCGGTCAGGCAACTGCACCTGTGCTGAAGACAGGCTGCGAACTCATCGCTGCTGAGTACGGCGAGAACTTTTCCAAATTCCTGATGGAGAAGTTTAAGGATTATCCGAAGTTCTCGGTTAAGACCGGTAAGTTCGAGGAAATTGATTTCCCCTCTGATTCTTTTGATCTCATATTCTCTGCGACGGCATTCCACTGGGTACCCGAAGAGATCGGTTATAAGAAGGTTTTCGACATGTTGAAACCGGGTGGTGCTTTCGCGCGTTTCGCAAACCGTCCGCAGAACTGCAAGAACGAGCCTGAATTGGGTGCTGAGATCCAAGAACTGTATAACGAGTATTACAACGCTCAGAATAATATCAAATCCGGCACTAAGAAGTGGTTTACCGAAGACGATGCAAAAGCTATTTCACTGATCCCTGAGAAGTACGGTTTCACTGATATAAAGCTGCACCTGTTCTATCGCGAAAGAGTTTTCTCCGCATCAGAATATACCCAACTCCTCGGCACATATTCAGACCACATTGCGATTGAAGAGAGCATCAGAAATGTGTTCTTCGCAAAGATCGAAGATGCAATAAACCGTCACGGCGGCAAGATTACAATAAGCGATATGATGGATCTGGAGCTTGCACGCAAAGCCGGACAGGCACTAATAATATAAATCCATATACGCTAAAATAGTTTTTATACGATATAGCCTGCACCTATAACTGAGTATCGCTTTCGTGTATTAACACCTATCAGATAAGTGGGTTATTATCTCCTCATTGTCAAAACGCACTCATTGAACAACAGCAATGAAGGCACGGACAATAAGGAGAAACATCATGTCAACAATTAACATTAACGAACCCAGTGTAGTCATTCGTGAGAAAAGACTTGGAACGATCAATGCATTTACCGGAACTGCTTCCGAAATAGTAGAGAAGTCAGCCAAGGGCGAACTTAAGGACTGCAAGAGAAAATTCTCCCAGTGTCTCGGATGCAACCAGCAGCAGGCATTCTGCCAGCTCGCAATGATCAGAGACGCAGCAGTTATCAATCACGCTCCTATCGGATGCTCCGGTGAATTTGCAGATTTTAATTTCACATACAGAGTTGAGCAGGCGAGAAGAGGTCTTCCGCCGGAACTCGGAAGATACTTCTCAACAAATATCCTCGAGAAGGACACCGTATTCGGTGCTGCCAAGAAACTTGAAGATACGATCAAGCTCGCTTACGAGAGAGTTCATCCCAATGCGATCTTCGTTACTACTTCCTGTGCATCAGGAATCATCGGTGAAGATATTGAAGCAGTTGTTGAAGCTGCATCCAAAGAACTCGGAATTCCGGTTGTTACATGCAACTGCGAAGGTTTCAGATCCAAGATATGGACAACAGGGTTCGATGCCGCATATCACACAGTATTAAGAGGCATCGTAAAGCCTGCAGAGAAGAAGACAAATAAGATCAATATCATAAACTTCTGGGGCAGCCATGTTTTCGATGAGATCATCGAGAGATTCGGTTACGAAGCACAGTACATCGTACCGTTCTCAACAGTTGAACAGCTCTCACACGCAAGTGAAGCTGCAGCTACGATCCACATCTGCCCCTCGCTCTCAACATACATGGGTGCCGGACTGAACCAGCTCCATGGAGTGCCTGAAGTTCTTGTGCCTCCGGCATATGGCGTAGCAGGAACAGACAGATGGCTCAGAGCACTAGGTAAGGTTCTCGGCAAGGAAGACATTGCAGAAGAGATCATCAAAGAAGGTCATGAGAAATACGTTCCTGAGATCGAGAAGTTGAAGGAAAAGTTCAAGGGCAAGAGAGCATATGTTACTGCAGGTGCAGCTCACGGTCAGGCATTGATCACACTCCTTAGCGAACTTGGATTTGAAGTTGTGGGAGCAGCAGTATTCCATCACGATCCGGTATATGACAGCGGTGATGACAAGCTCGATATCCTGGGTCAGGCAGTTAAAAATTATGGTGATGTTCCCGACTACAGAGTATGTAACAAACAGGCATGCGAACTCGTAAATGCACTTAACAGGATCAAGCCTGATTTCATTCTCGCAAGACACGGCGGAATGACACTCTGGGGTGCAAAGTTCGGTATACCTTCTCTGCTCATCGGTGACGAGCAGTTCGGTATCGGATATCAGGGAGCACTTAATTACGCAAGAAGAATAGAAGACACTTTGGACTCTATCGAGTTCATCAAGAATTACTCCAAGCACGCATCGAACCCGTACACCAAATGGTGGCTCGAACAGGATCCCGGTTACTTCCAGGGAGACGGTTCCGGCAGAGGATGCGCTAGATAAGAGACGGAGGATTCTAAGATGTCACAGACAATTGAACAACCAAGATTTACATGTGCACTTGGCTCATGCCAGAGTGTCGTAGCAATAAAAAAAGGAGTTCCGATACTTCATTCAGGCCCGGGATGCGGTGTGCAGGTAGAAAGACTCATCGGACAGGGAGAAGGTTATGCCGGCGGTTCCACAATGCCGTGCACAAACGCTGAAGAAGCGGATGTTGTATTTGGCGGAGAGAAGAAACTTCGTAACGTTATCGAGAATTCATTCAAGGTAATTGACGGTGATCTTTATGTAGTTATCACAGGATGCACTGCAGCGATCACAGGAGACGATGTCGCAGCCGTTGTCGGCGAATTCCAGCTCGATGACAAGCCGATCGTTTATGTTGAAGAGGGCGGATTCAAGTCCAATAACTACGCAAGCCATTCAAGACTTGTAAAGGCGATAATCGATCAGTATGTTGATAAGTTCAACGAAGATCGTGAAGTCATTCCGGGGCTCGTAAATGTTTTCGCCAATATTCCTTATCAGGATCCATTCTGGAACGGAAACCTCGAGCAGCTCAAGCGGATCCTTACAGGCATCGGCCTTAAAGTAAACATTCTTTTCGGCAACGAATCGGAAGGCGTATCAGAGTGGAAGTCCATTCCTCAGGCACAGTTCAATCTCTTTGTAGGATCATGGGCAGGACTTGATATCGTTAAGCACTTAAAGAGAAAGTATGGAACACCTTATCTCCATTTCCCGTACGCTCCGATCGGAGCAAAAGAGACATCCAAGTTCTTAAGAGAAGTCGGAGAATTTGCAGGACTTGATAAAGATAAAGTTGAAGCATATGTCGACCGTGAAGAGAAAAAGTTCTACACACATATCGATAAGATGGCCAGTTTCATGCTCGAGTTCAGATACGGTATCCCGAGACGATTCTATTCCATCGCTGACAGTTCATACACATTGGGGTTTTCGAAGTTCCTGTTAAATGAACTCGGAATAATACCAGGAATCCAGTTCATCGTTGACGACGTTCCTGAGAAGTATCAGGAGAGCATTTTGGAAGAGTTCTCGAAGATATCCGATCTGCAGACAAGAACCGTAGAGGTTGTTTTCGATCCGGATGCAGGATTGGCTCAGAAAAAACTTCTGGAAGATGCGAAGGACTACTCGGATAAGAGAATTCTCATTCTCGGAAGTTCATGGGACAAACACATAGCTGATGAGCTCCATGCGGATCTGCTGATCATCTCGGTACCGGTACAGCACAGACTCGTAATGAACTGCGGATACTTAGGTTACGAAGGCGGCCTCAGGGCCATTGAGGATATCTACGACAGAGTCCTCGCAACATACAGATAAACTTTAGGAAAGAAGAAACACAAAAATGAGACAAGTAGCAATTTACGGAAAAGGCGGAATAGGAAAATCCACAACAACACAAAACCTCACTGCAGGACTTGCAGAATTAGGTAAGAAGATAATGGTCGTAGGATGCGACCCCAAAGCAGATTCAACAAGACTTCTGCTTAACGGATTAGCACAGCGTACGGTTCTCGATACACTTCGCGAAGAAGGTGAAGTAGATGATCTGTCGCAGATCGAGAAGGTCGGATTCGGAGGCATCAGATGCGTTGAGTCAGGCGGACCGGAACCGGGTGTCGGATGTGCAGGACGAGGAATCATCACTTCAATCGGAATGCTTGAAGATCTGGGAGCATATACAGATGATCTTGACTATGTTTTCTACGATGTATTGGGCGACGTAGTATGCGGCGGATTCGCGATGCCTATCCGTGAAGGAAAAGCGCAGGAGATCTACATCGTAGCATCCGGCGAGATGATGGCACTGTATGCGGCAAACAACATCTGTAAGGGTATTCAGAAATATGCTCTTAAGGGCGGCGTAAGACTCGGAGGAATAATCTGCAACAGCCGTAAGGTAGACAGAGAAGAAGAGCTCTTAAGAGAATTCGCAAAGGAATTAGGAAGCCAGCTGATCTATTTCGTTCCAAGAGATAACGAAGTTCAGAGAGCGGAGATCAAGAAGAAAACGGTAATCGATCACGATCCTAATCATCCGCAGGCAAGAGAATACAGAAAGCTTGCCGAGGCAATTGAGAATAATACGCAATTCGTAATACCGAAGCCGATGACACAGGAAAGACTTGAAGAGATCCTGATGGAATTCGGACTCATGGATAACATCAAAGATAACTATCACATTTAAGGAAGAAGAAATGATCAGAGCAGCATTTGCAACAGGCGACGGAATCAATATCAACAGACACTTTGGTGTGGCTGACAGATTTGATATCTACGAGATCGACAGAGATAACAGGACCTTCGAAAAGGTTGATACCAGAAGGATCGACAGTCTCGGTGTAAGTCTGCAGCATGATGATTCTCTTCTTGAGAGACTCGTTGATGCGATTGATGACTGCAACATAGTCTTCTCCGCGAGATCAGGCGAACATGCAAGAAAAATACTTTATGACAGAAAGATCCAGAGTGTCGACATAGAACGTGAAGTGGAGTTTGTAATCAATAAACTCTTTACCGCCAGAGTCGACATAATCGATCCCCGTTATAAAGAGGAAAAAGAGAGAAAAACATTCAATGAAGACGACAACAAAAACCATTCTTTTGAAAACCTTCAAAAAAGACATCCATGCCTGGGAGGCCATTCGAATGTGACGGCCGGAAGGCTGCACCTTCCCGTAAGTCCCGTATGTAACATCGGCTGTAAATTCTGCAGCAGAGGCTATGACAAATCGGTGATAAGACCGGGTGTAACATCACTGGTGCTTAAACCTGAAGAAGCTGTGGAAACAGTCAGAAAGGCAAAAGAGATCTGTCCCGAACTCACGGTAGTAGGAATTGCCGGTCCGGGTGATACGCTCGCAACAGACAGTGCTCTTGAAACTTTCAGATTGGTTAAACAGAACTTCCCCGAACTCATAGCATGTCTATCTACAAATGGCTATTGTCTCCCTGACAGGGTTGAAGAGATTGCCGAGATCGGAATCGAGACTCTCACGGTCACAGTTAACGCAATTGACCCTGAGATCGAAGCACAGATAAACAATTTTGTAATCGATTCCGAAGGAAAAAGACATGACGGCGTTGAAGGTG
>Ga0265298_10010111_pt1 | contig 11186 bp, 6 predicted proteins | sample AusTroGonzalo_MG_3_FD_193486 | JGI IMG/M metagenome (GOLD analysis project Ga0265298, IMG submission 193486) | Bovine rumen microbial communities from tropical cattle in Woodstock, Queensland, Australia - Gonzalo_01 | ecosystem: Host-associated > Mammals > Digestive system > Stomach > Rumen ...
ATCACCGGCTGCCTCGAAGCGAAGGAAGCGATTGAGTGCTTCTCCAACCAGACCGTCATCATGATCGGGGCCATGAGTGTGGTTGCCGCCGGCTTCAGCCGGACCCGGTTCTGCGCCGGGCTTGCCGCCGGCATCTCGCGCATCGCCAAAGGCAGTCTTTCCGTTGTCCTGCTGCTTTACTGCGCCCTGACCATGCTGCTGGCCCAGTTGATCCAGAGTCCCGTCGTCGTCTTCGGTATGGTGGCTCCCCTCTGCATGGCCTCCGCTGATTCCATGGGCGTTGCCAGGTCGAAGATCGCGCTGGCCCTTGGTGTTGTTGCCATCTCCACCTGCTCCGCCCTGCCTGTCGGTACCGGCGCTACCCAGGCTGCCGAACTCAACAGCTACATCACAGCCTATTACAGCAACCTGAAGGGTTTCACCGGTGCCATGCCCTCCCTGGCCTTTACGGATCCGATGATCGCCCGTCTTCCTCTTTTGGTCTTTGCGGTCCTTTACTGTGCCTTTGTCATGCCCCGTTTTTGCCCTGACCGGCCCGGCCGCGAAACAGACGTGGCCGACCGGCGGGAAGACGCCGCAAAGCCGCCCCTCTCCGCCTTTTCCGAGATCGCCGGCATCGTGATCTTCTTCGCCACCGCCGTTGCTCTGATGCTCCAGACCGGTATTCTTGATTTCCTCGCCGTCTGGCAGATCTGCCTGGTCGGCGCGGTGCTCATGGTTCTCTGCGGCGTTCTTAAACCTAAAGAAGCCTGTGATTCAATTCCCCTGAGCATGCTGCTTCTTGTTGTCGGCGCGCTCGCCATGGCTTCTGCCTTCTCTGTCACCGGCGCAGGTGACCTGATCGGCCGCTTCATCGCCGGCCTGCTTTCCTCGGTCAGCAGCAACTATCTGATCGGCCTCGTCTTCTTTCTTTTTCCCTTCCTGCTCGCCCAGTTCATGTCCAACCGCGGCGCGATGCTCGTCTTTTTTCCCGTTACCATCGCCGTCTGTCATCAGATCGGCGGCGATCCCCGCGGCCTGATGATCCTGATCGAAGCAGGCGCGCTCACCGCGTTCATGACCCCGATGCCCACTGCCGCCGTCCCCTACATGATGGAGTACGGCGGATACACCCAGAAAGATCTGATCCGCGGCGGCTGGCTCTTCGTCGTCCTTGCCTGTATCATCTCCGTCGGCTGGATCATGACCATCATGCCTGTTCTTTAAAGATCCGCAACAGTCTGAAGCTCGGTATAGAGGATCTTTCCTCCCTCGTTCCGGGGGAATTCCGGAATCACCAGAACCCTGAACCCGGTGCGTGCCGCCGGGATTTTATGATTGATGAAATCAAAGACCTGTTCCTTTGTCCGCCCGTCTGTGACGAAAACGGTCAGGTGATCATCTGTTCCGACGCTTACGCTGAGCACATTGAGCTCGTCCATCACCATGCTGTCAATCTCATCCAGGCTGACCCTGTGACCGCCCATCTTGATATAGCGCTTCAGCCTGCCGGTGATGGCAAGATATCCGTCTTCATCGTATTCCGCAATATCGCCGGTCCTGAGTTTGCCCTTCCACTCATCCCCCAGCTGCAAATCTTCGCCGCGCTGCGCGTATCCCATCGCCACGTTGGGGCCGCGGTAAATCAGTTCGCCGCCTTGCCTGGCGCCGGTTACGGAATTGCCCGCTTCATCAAGAATCGTGACGCTCCCGCCCGGTATGACAATTCCCACAGAGCCCGGCTTCCGCAGCGTATCCTCCGCCGGCAGCCGGGAAATGGCCGCCGTCGCCTCGCTCTGCCCGTACATGATAATAAAGCGTTTCCCGTTTTCCGCGGCATAGCGGCCGTAGTATTCCTGCAGTTCCAGGCTGAGTTTGCCGCCCGCCTGGCTCATCGTCCGCAGGCTGGGGAAATCGTCCGCATCCTCAAACAATCCGATGCGGTGCAGCATCTCGTAGGTGTTCGGCACGCCATGGAAGCATGTCACTTCCTCCGCCTCAAACAGATCCCAGAATTCCGGATCCATAATCCCGCTCTGTGTTATCACCATGGCAGCGCCCCGCAGCAGGTTGGCGTGGAGAACGGAAAGCCCATAGGTATACTGCAGCGGCAGGGCGGTGATGGTTTTGTCCGATGCGTTGATCTGAAGACATTCGGCGATCGCCGCGGCGTTAAAGCGAAGATTTTCCCAGCTCTGCCGCACGAACTTCGCCGACCCGGTGGATCCGGAGGTTGTAATCAGCAAGCCCAGCTGCGGATGCACGGGAAAAAGCTCCGGATAATTGGTTTTCAGAAGGACATAGTCCCGGATCCCGCAGACTTCCTTCATCGTAGGATATTCGTCGCGCAGCTCCTCCGGCAGAAGCAGAAGCCCGGGCCGGTAAACTTTCATCAGTTCCTTGCGCATTTCCGCCGAAAGCTCCGCGGAAAAGGGCAGCATGGGGTATCCCCTGTTGATCAGTGCAGCATATCCGGCGATGGCCCCCGGACTGTTATGGCAGACAAACATGGTCAGCGGTTTCAGCCCCGTTTCCCCGCCGAAGCTTTTCCTGACCGAAGCTTCCGTATGATCGGATAAAGAAGCCAGGTCACGGTATGTCAGCGTTGCGCCGGTCTCCGCTCTCAGCGCCGGAGCATCGCCGTAGCTTTCAAAATCCCAAAGCGTTCCCATGGTCAGGCTCCTTTCTTTCATGTTTGATTTCCTGACCTTCAAGTTTTTTCCGCACAAAAACCAGACCGGTCCGGTATGAATTGATCTTCATCGTCTCTCTGCCTTTAAAAGAAATTCCGAAGGTCTCCTCCAGCCGGCAGATCAGGTTCATCTGGGCAATGGAATCCCAGCCGTCATCATGGAAGCGGAAACTGACAGGATTGAAATCGACCCCTTCGAAGCAGCCGGAAAAAACTTCCCAGTACTGCTCCGCAATCTGTTCCGGACTGAGTTTCTCCGTCTTGGCTGCGGTCTCCGCCGCCGTTTTCTCTTCAGGCGCTTCAGCCTCCGTCATCTGCCTGCTCGGCGCATACAGCAACCCCTGGCCGCCCTCATTTGTGATTCTGGCCGGGTTACCCATAACGGTAGTGTTATCCGCCACGTCGCCGAACACGGCGCTGCCGATTGCTACGACGCTGTAATCACCGATATGGATTCGGTCCTTCAGCATCGCGCCGCTCCCGATAAACGCATTCTCCCCGATGATCGTATGCCCGCCGATGAATGCGCCGACCCCGACGCGCGTGTGATTCATGATGATCGCGTCATGGCCGATCGCCGCCCCCTTGGCGGCATAAAAATCTTTCCCGATTCTTGCCAGGGAACCGATGAAAACGCCGGGGCCGATTACCGCTCCTTCCCCCACCTCCGCATCCGGACTGATATAGGCAGAAGGGTGAACCAGGCGTGCGCCCTGATAACCGGCTTCCTCCATCCGCTCGAAAGCCTCCCTGCGGAATTTCGGCTCTCCGATGGTGATAACAAAGCGTGTATCTTTCGGACTGTAGTGCTTGCGGAACGCCTGAAATCCGACCACAGGGCAACCAAGCAGGCTCACATCTGCAGCATGGTCATCGATAAAAACCATCTCCGGCCACTGTCCGGTTTCATCCGCAACATATTTGAACTCCCGGCCCATTGCCCCGGCTCCGTAAAAAGCAAGAATCATCGCTGCTCCGCTCCTCAATTCGTAATTGTCGCACTGTTCGCTGCCGCTTACATTGCTCTGTTACTCATTGGGCTTCCGCTTCGCTTCTTCCCGCACTGCGGGCGCTCAGCTCCGCCCCTAATGATTTTTCAATCTCATGACGCAGGATACGAAGCTGTTTCGTCTCCCGGTCTGTCCAGATCTGCTTTCCTTCCGCGTCCGTTTCCGCAAGCAGTGCCCCCAGCCAGCCTTCCTCCCTGACAGTCCGGCGGCTGACATCAAATACCAGCTCAAACGCCATGCAGCAATGGGAAATATGTCCCTCAAAACGGGTATGCCGGATCCCGGAGGGAACGCACCGGTGCTCTAAAACACAGGCCATCACCTCGGGACTTGCCTCCTCCGCTTCCGTAAAGCTCGCCCTGCTGCTTCCGACCCGGTCCTCAAAGGGAATGCCGGCAATAACCCGGAAGATATCCGTCTTGTCCGCGTCCCGAAGTATTTCGGCAAATTTCCGCGTCCTGGAATTCAGTGTTTCCGGAAGAGTCAGCTTATTATGCAGGCGGATTGCCGTTTCCGCAATCATCCGCCAATCCTCCGGCAGTCCTTCATCCGGAAAGCGTTCCATCAGTCCGTCCCGAAATAGGATATCCGCACTAAGCTCCGCATGGTCCACCGACTGGGAATCCACAAAGGTTCCGTAACGCCGTGCCTGTTCAAACCGGCCGATATCGTGAAGGAGACCGAGAAGCCAGGCAAAATCCTCATCCGCAACGGGCATTCCAAGCTCTTTCGCATAGCGGCCCGACAGTTCCGCCACACGAAGGGTGTGCTCCACTTTATGCCGGATCAGAATGTTCTGCATGTCATACTGTTCCGCGTACCGAAGAAATATATCCTTCGCCAGCTCTCTGTTATACATCTTAACTCCCTCTGTACCTCTGCACTCTTCTGTTAAAACAATTTCCCGTTCATGATCGCCAGGATCAGATTCCCGCTGTTGAACAGCGGCGCCAGTGCGCTTTGGGCAACCAGATCGTTGATTCCCGCCACCGGCACCACCGTCTGAATCAGTGGCAGCAACGCAAAGGCCACAAAGCACAGCAGTGCGCCGCGCAGAAGGCCGAAGGCGCCGCCCGCAATGGAGTTCAACTGCTTGAGCACCGGGAATTTGAACACAACTTTCAGGAAATTCAGTACAAAATGCAGCACGATCAGCAGCACCACAAAGCACACAACGAAACAGATCACATTCAGAATCGCCCCGACAATGGTTTGGGACACATAACTCCCGACGTCAGCCGCAGGTCCGAAGACCTGGTTTTCAAGATTGTTCTGCAAAAGGGTATTCAGCGGTGCCGGCAGAGAGACTTTACCCAGGATATCCGTAATCGTATTCGGGGTCAGGGAAGTTACACTGGTACTTGCCAGCGTCTGATCTCCGATCTTGGTCGCCGCGTCCGTATAAGAGGCCAACGTTTTGAGAATCTCCGGATTGCCCTGAACCCACGCTGCAAGCTTCGGACTCAGCCAGAAACTGAGTCCCAGAGAAAGCAGGCACCCGCCCATGGAAGCTACCGAAGAGATAAATCCCCGATACAGGCCGACCAGCACACTCAGGCCCAGGATCGCGATGATCACAATATCTACAATGTTCACAACATCACCTCTGAATCCGGTTTACTTCGTTTTCAGTTTCCTCGGACATTTCTTCCTCGCCTCGGTCAACACCGGATCATGATCTCCACCTTCAGCATAAATTGCATTGATCTCTCTGATCGTTTCCTCACGCGACGGGGCAGCGCAAAGCGGACAGGGGTTCAGCTTTCGGTTCTCCTCTTCACTGAGTTCCCCATAAGTCAGGGTAATAACATTTTTCTTTCCCCTGATCTGGCTGCAGCGGTCTGTGGTATGATAGTTGCCGTTTTTCTTCTTCAAACAGTACAAAAGGGTATCTGCCTTCGGAATCGGAATCTGTCTCCCCTGCCAGTCCTCCCAGATGATGATCTTCGTATTCTTCCGGTAGTTGTTCCAGATCCATTTCTGGCTCACGCCTTCGGGTGATGCCTGACGTTGTACCCGAATGCATCCGTGGCTTGCCTTGGTGCCGAGTTTTGGCTCATTGATGGAGTAGTCCCTGAAACGGCCTTCCTGGCTGGATATGTACGGAACCTCATGCAACAGGTCTCCGTCATTGAAGCGAATTGCCATCGGACAGCGCATATTGTCTGAGGAAAACTCACCGACTTTGCTGATCAGCAGAAATTCGCCTGACCGGGTCTCATTATAGGGCTGCTTCGCATTGGCCACGCCGGTGGAAATCAGCAAGGTAGAAAACAGTTTCCCCTCCAGGAAAAGGTAAAGGCGTTGGGTCAGCTTGTCCACAACGATCCCCATCTGTTGATTTGGCAACAGGGTCCTCAAATATGCTGTGGGCACATATCCCCGGACAAACGTATTCCAGTTCAGGATCGGGCTGTCGTGGAAAGAGGATGAATGGCACTCGATCAGGGACCATTCCTCTCCTTGCTCCAGCACATGCACACCCTGGCTGACACAGGTTACCACACCGATCCCGTCACTCGAATCTGACGGTTGTGAGCGGATAATCACTTGCGTCTTTTCCGCGTTCTTCTTTCCGTTATCCAGCACGGTAATCGGAGCTGTCAAAGCTTTCCAGACTGCTTCCTCATCGGTGATATCCATCGGCACAGTCCAGGCATTCAATGTCTGATCCTCGCCCCGCCGTGCACTCAGGTGCAGTGGAGTAAATCCGTTCTCACTTTTCTCCCGCAGATAGTCCGGCAGCGGTTCCGGCGTCGGAACAGCATTCGGGTCTTTCTTTTCCAGTACCTCAATGGTCAGACTCACCGGCTCGGATAAGGTTCCATCCTCTCCGGCCAGCGTCAGTATCAGTGTATGGATTCCTGGCGTCATTTCCGCCTGGAAGCTGACCTCTCCCGGTCCCGCGGACAGATTGTCCCAATAAATCGGTTCCGCCATATCTGCTTCCTGCAGAATAAGCGTGCCGGGTTCCGTAGCGTGAAAACTCAGCAGAACTGTATCGCCCTCTTCCACTGCTCTTATTCCGTTTTCCGTTTCTGTTTCCGTTTCCAGTTTCGGAGCAATCAGGCTGGGGATCAGCGTTCCGATGATCACTTTTGTTGTGGCACGTTCTCCGTTCATCTCCGCCGTAAGGATCCATTCGCCCACCGGCGCAGGCAGCCCGGCATCTGTCCCGTTCCAGTACAGCGCATTATAACCTGCTGTTACCGTCCGGTTTTCCACAACAGAGCAGATCTTCGTTCCCCTCTCATCCTCCAGTAAAATGGAACACGTCCCATCTTCAGGCGCGTTAATCGTCACAATGGAAGGCCGTCCTGGCCGGATCTCCTCCGCCGGTGCCGTTACGGCAAGTTTCAGATCTTCAGCCGAGGCGCTCAGGTATGCAAAGGAAAGAAGAGCAGCACAAACGATTATAAAAATCCTTTTCATCTGTCTCCTCCTTTCCTTTAATCATTAGCCATTGACTACTGATAAATCCCTGCCATCTCCTTGATTTCTAACCGAAGGGGTTTAAGGGGGGCGATCGGAAAGCCCCCTTAATAAATCCCTGCCATCTCCTTGCTTTCAGCCCGAAGGGGTCTAAGGGGGCGATCAGAAAGCCCCCTTAATAAATCCCTGCCATCGCCTGCATCAGCGTGGTCATAGCTCCCATCACAGCCGTCTGGTCCGGACTCTCTCCGCCGATCAGCATCCGCAGATAATCAGCTGCGTTCCGGATCGCTTGATATTGAGACGATCCCGGATCCATCCCGGCCAATTGTGTCTCCGCGCTGCTGAGCAGTTGACGGGCATCCCCAAACTGCTGCGCGGCTCCCGGACCCGCGACCTGTCCCTGATTATCCTCATTGTGCCAAGTACAAACCGTATTGATCGATACCGCTGTGCCGAGATACTCCTCGACCACAGTCTGATACTTCGTTCCCAGCAGATTATATAGCGGGTGACCTGCCGGTATTGTCACCACACCTTTCTGCACTGGATTGGGGCAATAAGGCGATGCCAGCATACCGGTATCCGCGCAGACCGCCTGAGTCGTATGCATCTGACAGCTGACCGTCGGCTGGGTTCCGTTCGCCCACCAATCCGTCACAACACCGTAACCCATCGCGTCATTCCGGCATGCTTCCGTTGCCAGCTGGCCGCTGACCGCACAGGTGGTCACTTTCACCAGGCCATAGTTGGAAGGATCTCCATCCAGGATATCTCTGTTTTCCAGCCCTTGATGGATCTTCGACATGTAAGCCTGCCACAGCGGCGCTGCTGCCCCGGAACCTGTAGACTTGGAGGACAGCGCTTTATAGTTGTCATGCCCGACCCAGAGGGCAGAAGTGTAGTACCCGGTCATTCCGGAGAAGAAAACGCCCTTCTGATCAGAGTTTGTGCCGGTCTTCCCGCCGACAGTCTGTCCTTTGATTCTGGCGGAAGTTCCAGTGCCATGGGCAACCGCATACTTCAGCATATCCACAATCATCCAGCTTGTACTATCCGAGAATACTCTGCGCCTGTCTTGATGCTGGTGTCCGTCCCAGACGATATTGCCGGACGAATCGGAAATCCCGAGCACGGAGATCGGCTCCTGGTAAACGCCACCGTTCGCAAGCACGCCGAAGGCAACCGTCATCTGCAGCGGTGTGATGCCGGACGAGCCAAGGGCCAGCCCGAAAGGCGTCGCATCAATATGTTCGTCGTCAATTCCCATTCTGTGCAGGAAATCTACACTTCGGTCCACACCAACCATCGTCATGAGGGTCTGAGCCGCAGAGGTATTATGCGACTTTGCCATCGCGATTCGTAGCGTTTCAGGGCCCGTATAGCCGCCTCCGCCATAGTTCTTAGGCCAGGAATCATTCCCTTTCGCGTCTTTCCATCCTGCGATCGGAACAGGAATGTTATAAACAATGGACGCGGGACTGCCGCCCAGCTCCAGCGCCGGCGCGTACACGGCAATCGGCTTGATTGAGGAACCGACGGGCATCTTCATATCCGTCGCGCGGTTCAGCGTTTTCTGCGCAGTCACCTCTGTCCGGGACCCGACAATCGCCTTAAGTTCGCCCGTCCGGTAGTCCAGCACGGCGCAGGCAGCCTGAGGCTCGATAGTCTCCGTAAAAGTACCGTCGGAATTCTTTGTGCGGAAAACCTTGTCCTGGGGATCCCGCAGGGATGGATACTTGCTCCAGTTCTGCAGCGTCTCTTCTACAGTTTCCTGGATTGCCGGATCAATCGCCAGCTGCACATGATAGCCGCCTGTGCGGAATTTATTCTCCATTGCAGCACGGTTCTCCGCATTGTTTTCCAGGCCATTCAGCTCCAGCAGGATCTGCACGACCTCTTTTACCGCATATTCGACGTAATGCGGATACTGATAAAGGCTCTTTCCCGTCGCAGGACCCGTCTGCAGCACATTTGCGGTCGCGGGATTCAGTGCCTCCTCATACTGTTCCCGGGTGATAAACTGGTTTTCATACATACACCGCAGCACATAATCCGTACGGTTGTTGGTCACGGCGACATAGTCCTTGTCATCGCTCTTTCGGGTATACAGGTTGCGCCGTGGATTGTAGTAATAGGGATTGTTGTTGGTACCGGCCAGGATTGCGCATTCGCGAAGAGTCAGGTCGCCAAGATCCTTTCCAAAGTAGCCCTGTGCCGCCACCTGAACACCGTAATAGTTTTCACCCAGATAGATTGTGTTCAGATAATTCTCCAGAATCAGATCCTTTGAATATCGTTTGTCGTTCTCCAGTTGCAGCGCAAGGTAGGCCTCCTGGATCTTCCGTTTATAGCTTTGTTCCGATGACAGAAGTGTATTCTTGATCAGTTGCTGCGTGATCGTCGATCCGCCCTGCGTCCCGGACGAAGTCATGTTGGAAACAAATGCGCCGATAATCCGTTTCAGGTCCACTCCGCTGTGAGTATAAAACCGAGCGTCCTCCACTGCAATAAAAGCGTTCCGCAGATTTCTGGGCATTGCATCCAGGGAGACCATGACACGGTTTTCCGTTCCCTTATATTCCGTAATCAGGTTTTTATTCCGGTCGTAAATAAATGAGGTCTGGGCCTGGCTGTCCAGCGCCACCAGATTCAGCTCCGGCGCCGTATCCACATAACCTTTAGCGATGCCGAGCACCGCACCGGCAGCAGCCACACCGACCAGCAGACCGATTACCAGCAAAACCCGGACAGTATTGACCAGTACACTGATGACAAAGTTTGGCTTTCGGGTTTCAGGCCGGAAGATACTGCGGGGTTCCGGTTTTTCCTCCGATTCTTCCCATTCCTCTTCCTCATCCGCTCCCCAGGTGTTCTCTTCATAGTCACCGAAGACTTCCGGGGAATATTCCTCATAACGGGCTTCATCAGGGTAATCCCCGTCTTCGGAGTGATAGCCTTCCGGCAGTTCTTCCTCCGGATAACGAAGCTCTTCCCCCTCATATCCGCCTGTCTTCTTTTTCTTCCCGAACATTCTTCTCCTCCGGCGACCTCAAAATGTTTATACCAAGACAGTATATTCTACCATATTTTGTGTCTCTTGTCCAAAACCACGAAAAAAGTGCCCCGCTTTTATAAAACGGGACACAATTGCTTTTTCTTTCGGTTTCTTTTTTATCCCGAAGCCGAAGGCGTTAAGGGGTAATTCTGCTGCGATCGCCAATGATGACAATATCGCGTGTTAATCGTTGGATAAGGGGAAAATCCCCGATTTTACTTCAAATACGCTTCCAGCTGCGTATTGGCAGCCTCCAGATACTTCTCCATGCCAGCATTCTCCAGCGCATCGAGGAACTTCGGCAGTTCAGTCGCCGGGTCCGTCGCACCGCAATCCAGAGCCAGGGCATACTGGGCAGCCACGTTGCCCAGCTGGGCCATCTCGTTGGCTACTTCCGTGTTGTCAAACACGAAGCCAAGGCAGGGAATAGCTTTCGCGCCGGCATAATATGCCTTGAACGCTTCACGGAATCCTGCGCCTTCGGCGGCGGTGTCAGGAAGGATCGTCACGTTGCCCATGCCGTTTGTCCAGGGGCTGTAGGTGGCCCGGGCATCGGTGTTAAACTCGATCAGCCCGTCTGCGTTCTTCGTGTAGTGGATGCCGTCCACACCGTAGTTCAGCAGGGTCATCAGTTTGGGGTCGCTGTTCAGCAGCGCCAGGAACTTGAAGCTTTCTTCCGGATGTTCGGAAGCGGTAGTGATCGCGATCATGGCACCCTGAGAAGCGGTGGTGTCCACGTAGGGCTCGGTGCAAGGCACGAAGGCCACTTCGATGCCGCGGGCCAGCACGTCGGCCGAATACTCGTAGCCGTATGCGTAGCTCTGCGTACCGATCAGGTAGTCACCCGTCTTCTGGGCGTTGCTCCGGGCATCGTTGGAGGTTTCGGCGACAGCCAGCGCGGGATCAATATAGCCGGCTTCGTAGTACTCATGAACCTTCTCGACAAAAGCCTTGTATTCAGGGGTGGCAAACTTGTTCAGGATTTTATTGCCGTAAGCGCCTTCGGCGGAAACGT